>Ga0335070_10008333_pt1 | contig 12154 bp, 10 predicted proteins | sample Lox_Sample_13_FD_206722 | JGI IMG/M metagenome (GOLD analysis project Ga0335070, IMG submission 206722) | Soil microbial communities from Loxahatchee National Wildlife Refuge, Florida, United States - Lox_Sample_1.3 | ecosystem: Environmental > Terrestrial > Soil > Wetlands | place: USA...
ATCCCATTCAACTTCGTAGGCGAAACAGGGTACTTTCAGGAACCCATCATAAAAGACGTCACCGCCTACCTAAAAGTCGCAAGCAATCCCGCAGAAAACAACGTCGAAATCGCAAGAATCCTTCACAGATTCATATACAACCTCAAACCCATAGAAATATCAAAATTTGCCAACTTCGCAAGTCGCCGAGGCATTTCACTTTACGAAGCATTTGACCACTTGGACAAGATAGAAATAGACCAAGAAAAATTCCAAGAAGCTAAAAAACTGCTTGATCAACTCATCAAATCCAAGAAGAAAACACAAACTCTTGACCTTATCCACAGTCTCCTTTTCGACTTAGAATTTTACAAATACGAGATAGCGTTTCAAAACAACCGAAACGTACAACTGCTTAACCAATTCTACAAGTTCGCGGAAGAATTCAACAGTCTCTACCCTGGCAGCGACCTAGAAGACTTCACAGACTACGTATCATGTGCTTCGAACTTTGAAATTGAAGAAGAAAACAAAGACGAAGAAGCCATAACAATCTCAACCATTCATGGCGCCAAGGGTATGCAGTACCCCATCGTGATAATCCCCGATGTGGTCGAACGCAAGCTTCCTACGACCTACATGAAAGATAAATTCCCTATTCCAGAAACGCTACTAAAGGGCATCAAATCAGTCTTCGATGAAAAAGAACTGCATCTTCAAGAAGAACGTAGACTGTTTTACGTTGCGATAACAAGAGCCAAAGAAAAACTAATTATAACCTATCCCAAGAGGTACGGAGAAAACAAAACTGACTCTAAACCGTCGCGATTTCTAACGGACCTTGAGTACGAAACAAACCGAAATATCAACTGTGAAAAAACTAACATTGAAGAACTCTACGTCGAGGAACCAACCTCAGCGAATCAAGTACAAACCGCTTTCATGAAACAAATTATCTCCGATTTAAAAATGGGCAAATTCACACGAGCGATAGAACGAGTTCTTCTCATAGCAAAAGCATCTAACAAAGACATGGACATTTCAAACGAGATAATCTCGAAAATTAGAGAGCCAGACTACTCAATTCTCCAACAGCCCACAGAATCCGAGGCAATTCCGGTGGCGGAAGGTCGCCCGTTTAGCGTCTCTCAATTTATCACCTACAAAAAGTGCCCTAGAATCTATCAATACCGCTATCTGATGGGAATCCCGGAAAAACCAAAGTACTTCTTCGACTTCGGTGCCTCGATTCACAACGTCGTGGAACAACTTACTAGAATGATGAAAGAGGGCAAGGAAGTTAGCCATGCGATTGCATTGGGTCTCCTCGAAAAATACTGGGACCCCCAAGGTTACAAATCACAAGTCGATGAAAAACGAGATTACGAAGAAGCCAAAACCATCCTGAAGGTTTTCCTGGAAGAACAAGCTAAGAGCCAAACAGAAATTCTTGAAATTGAGAAAAGGTTCGAAACGAAAATCGACGACGTGAAAATCGTAGGACGAATAGATCGTATCGACAAAGACGGGTCGAACTTAATTGTTGTCGACTACAAGACCAGCAAACGAGCTTCGTCTGAAAATGAGCTTAAGCAAGACATGCAACTCTTGTTGTACTCAATTGTGGTTAAGACCTTGTACGGAAAGAAACCAGCGAAGGTGGGAGACTGGTTTCTGCGCTCCAATGAGAAAAAATTCATTGAAGTTCAAGATGAAGCAATAGAAACCCTCAAAGCAGACATTAGAGAAATCATAGCAAAAATCAAGGCAGGGAAGTTCGACCGCACTCCTGGATGGGAATGCAGGAACTGTGACTATGGCTGCCTTTGTGAATAGCAGCGTCTTCATAACGTATCTATTTCAAACAATGGAAAGACTCAATCGACTGAGTCAGAGACTGTCGAACGGTAACCATAACTACTACCGGAGATAGTAAAGGAAAAAATGAATAAGCTTCAAGGTGATTAGAATTGAAGAAAGTCTTAGTCTCACTACCCGAAGGAATAGTTGAAATCTTGGACAAAGAACTGGTCGGCAAACTAGGCGAAGGACACAGCGACACTCTTCGCAGCATCATCATGAACTGGTTATCCGAGCAAGGCTACCTGGCGAAAGGCGGAAAACCAAAAAGCCATCAGTCACAAGAAGAGCACCAACACGCAGATCAACCATTTTACACAAGCTAAGTCCCTCTCACAATATCTCAGACGAAAATTCACCACGAATGCGGAAGTCTTAAATTGAAAATAGACTCCCCTTTCTGAGAGGACGGAGAAGGTGCATGAGAAGCAAAGTTTGGGGCCGATCACTTTTATTGTTCTGTGTAGTTTTCCTTTTGGCAATAGCCGTTGTAGCTAACGCATTGATAGTTACCTCGACGATAACAGTTGGAGCCGAACCCACAGGCATAACTTACGATTCCGGCAAAAACGAAGTATTTGTTGTTTGTCACGCTGAAAATTCTGTCTATGTTCTATCAGATACTACCAACAAGGTCGTTGGCACAATAGCAGTGGGAACAGGTCCCTACAAAGCAGTCTACGACTCCGGGAAGGGGGAAGTCTTCGTCGTGAACGAGGGCGCGAACTCTGTCTCCGTAATTTCGGATAACAGTAACACTGTCGTCGCTACGGTACCAGTGGGAACTCAGCCATCAGGCGCAGCTTACGATTCTGGGAAGGGCGAGGTTTTCGTGGCTAATTTAATGAACGGGACGGTCTCGGTCATCTCAGACATCTCGAATTCCGTGATTGCAACGGTACACGTAGGTTCAGGTCCAATTAACGTAGCTTATGATTCCACAAAAGGTGAGATATTTGTCGTCAATTACGTTTCAAATTCTGTTTCCATAATCTCGGACGGCAGTAACACAGTGGTCGCAACAGTGACTGTTGGAATTTCTCCTACGTACGCAGCTGATGATTCTGCCAAGGGCGAAGTCTTCGTATGCAATTCCGGCTCCAACAGCGTTTCTGTAATATCAGACGCCAGCAACACCGTCGTAGCAACCGTGAATGTCGGAACCACTCCGTATGGCGCAGCATACGATTCAGGCACAGCTCAAATATTTGTCGCTAACCATGGAGACAACTCAGTCTCAGTTTTATCGGACAATTCGAACACGGTAGTTGCAAATGTAACCGTGGGAACCCTCCCTTACGGTGTGGCCTATGATTCGGGCAAAGGCGAGATTTTTGTAACTAATGCTGGCTACAACACCGTCACCGTCATATCCGACTCCGGCGCTTCCGCTTCTCCAAGTCCAACCCTTATGCCCACTGGAACCTCAGCTCAGACTTCGGCGCCTGCAACTCAGACAACAGCGCCATCATCAGCGCCTTCAGCTAGTCCAACAGCTATCCCGACAGCTTCTCCAACACAAACCGCTGGTCCGCCCTCTGCGCAAAGCCTCTTGCAACAGGTGTGGGTACCGCAACCAGTCAACGCGGCAGCGGCAGTTGGTATATCAGCTGCTGTGGTTGGTGTTGTGTCACTGGCTTTTGCAGCCTTGAGCAACCCCTTAGGAGAGGTGGGAGGAAAAGCGGGCGAGAAAACAAAAGGTCTGGTTCCCGACAACATAAAAGAATGGCTTGAAGAAGTCGTTTCTTCTAGACGCAAACTTAGCCTCGAAGAAAAAACTGGTTCGTTCTTTAAGCCCACAAAGCTCGAAGCCATAGCCTACGTCACGGCAGTGATTGTTTTGGCGATTTCCTTTTCATACGTTAAAGTAATTACTCTCAATCAGATATGGGAGCTACTTCCGATTTTCGTCGTAACAAGTGTTCTCGTTGGCTTTGTCCAAAAGTTCTTTTCCATCGCGTATTTGCGAAGCCGAGGAGTGTGGAGCGAATACAAAATCTGGCCTCTTGGGCTCGTTCTCTTTCTCTTCACAACTTTTGCTTTCAAAGTTCCTTTCTCTTCACCGACTCGCAGTGTGCACCAAGAGGAGAAACTCACTGAGCGCTTGGGCGCGTTAGCATCCACATCTGAGATTCTTATTGCGTTGGCATTTGCCGGACTATTCTTCTTGCTCTTGGAAGCAGGTTACAAAGCAGTTGGAGGAGCAGGTCTGGATATGTGCGTGATCGGAGCATTCTTTGGAACTTTCCCTGTAGCTCCGATGAGTGGGAAGGATATTCTCAAACATAGCAAAGGTCTTTGGGCTGGGCTTTTCTTCGCAACCCTAGTTATCTTTGTCGCTTGGCTCCTACTATTATGAAATTCAAACCTGACTAGGTTGCCATAATTCCTGTGCTTCGAACGCGATAGATCTGCATAACATACAGGGCAGCAATGACTTGTAAGTATGTTAAAACTTGTTATGGTTATGTTTTTAACAAAAAATATAAATTAGGAGCAACCATAGATGGATAATGTTTTAGTATTTGACTTGTCGGTGTATAATGGGGGTAAAACGGATGAGCACTCACGCGGAAGATCTAAAATTAAGATTAATGACTATTGAACTTCTTAGAACTGCAAAATACAAGCGTAACATCACCTATCGTGAGTTGGCAAGCAAAACAGGCCTGCCAGTAACTGTGTTGAGCCGCTACGCCAAAGGCCACGTCTTGCCTAACACGACACGTGCCAAGCAGCTGTGGCGGGTTCTCACAAAGCTCGTGGGGTTGGAAACTGAGTTGCGGAGCAGGATAAAGTTTGACGAGATGGGATACTTTGATAACACGGAAATTGTTGGCGACTACAACATCTTGCAGCAGGCAGCAAACCACGCCTTGGCAAACTTCGCGGGCAAGCGAGTCACTAAAGTCCTTACCGCAGCTACCGATGGCATACCCCTAGCTACTATGGTGGCAAATTCTTTAGGCGTTAACCTCGTTGTTGCTAAGCGAAACAAGGAAGTTGGGGTAAAAGCTTTCCTCGACGAAACCTTCATCCTCGGCAAAGACTCTGGCGTTACTGTAACATTGTATATTCCCAAAGAGATTATAAAGAAACGCGATAGCGTCCTCATCGTCGACGACATGATTAAAAGCGGCGAAACTCAGGAAGCTCTCGTCAACCTGGTCAAGAAAGCTAAAGCGGAAATTTCCGGCGTCTTCTCCCTAATCGCCGTGGGTGACGATTGGAAGAAACGGCTAAAAATCAGCGGAGACTCCCCTGTCGAAGTTGTTACATATCTAAAGTCTCCAACTGAAAGCGAAAATCGCTAATAATCTCCCCATCTCTCTTTCTTGTTTTTTGTTTCCTTTGCGAAATCTTAAACAGAACCACCTATGACTATGCTTTAGCATGCACGCGAGGCACGGCACATGCGCATGATTAAATGGCAAAACGGGGTAGTCCTAACAATCGACCAAACCAAGCTCCCCCTTGAAGAAGTCACAATCCAAATCAAGACGGTTGACCAGATGTGCGAAGCCATCAAAGTACTTCGAGTTAGAGGCGCTCCACTATTGGGCGCAGCCGCCGCATTTGGCATCGCCATAGCAGCCTACAATTCAAAAGCAACTGACAAAGATAAGTTGCTATCAGAACTCGAATCTGCAGCATCAACCATAAAGGCGACGAGACCGACAGCGGTCAACCTCTTCTGGGCAGCTGACCGAGTACTCAAAAAAGCGAGCAGCTTCCAAGGAGAAACCGAAGCGCTCAAAGAGTTCGTCGTTGCTGAAGCACAGAAAATCGCAGACGAAGACGCTGCACAAAACCGAGCCATCGGCAAACACGGCGCGGCGCTCGTCAGGAACGGCGATACAATCCTGACCCATTGTAATGCAGGCGAGCTTTGCGCAGTTGAGTATGGCACTGCGCTGGGTGTCGTCCGAACCGCGTGGGAACAAGGCAAAAAAATCAAGGTTATAGCGGACGAGACACGACCGCTTTTGCAGGGTGCAAGGTTAACTGCCTGGGAATTGATGCGCGACGGCATACCAGTTACACTAATTACAGATAACATGGCGGCTCATGTTATGAGCAAGGGCCTAGTAAGTCTTGTCGTCGTCGGCGCTGACCGGATTGTTCAAAATGCGGTGTTCAACAAGATAGGGACTTATGGTGTAGCCATACTGGCCAAAGAGCACAATGTCCCGTTTTACGTTGCCGCTCCAAAATCGACTTTTGACTTAACTCGAGAAGCTGCCGACGTAACGATAGAAGAAAGAAAACCTGAGGAAGTTACGCACTTAGCAGGTAAACAGATCGCACCAACAGGTGTCTCTGTGTTTAACCCTGCCTTCGACGCGACTCCACTCAGGTATGTCAGTGGCATAATCTGCGAAGACGGCGTATATGGTGAGGCAGACTTTGTCAAGTTCAAGAGCGGGCGAATCTAGAACGTTACGTTTGAAGGTGCTACTCTGCTCCAAGCATCTGGGTTCTGGAAGCGAACTACGGGCGCTGTCTTAGCTTTTTCTTCCTGCTTCCTCTCTAGGAGTTCCTTAGCAGTCATTAGAATTTCCCTATGGTATTCTTCGTCATGGACGATTTCCATGAAAACGGTCTTTAGGGACTCCAACTTCATGTTGTAGATCTTGTCGAGTTCTGACGTTAACAAGTCGAGGTTTTGGAATTGCAGTATAAGGTCGTAAGCTTCAACCATAATGTTCTCTATAGTAGAAAGCTGACGAAGGAGTTTTGTGAGATCTTCCTCAGGAATTTCATCTACGGACGAAAGCTCCATCTGAAACTCGTCAATGGACCGCCATGCGTCAGCGATTGCCTTCGGTAGGTCGTTTGTTTTCCAGTTGGTTTCAGGTAGACTCTGAGCCAAGCCTTTCAAAACGGTAGCATGTTTTTGGCTGTCTAGTGAGATTTGAAGTAACAATGACTTTACCAACGGTAAGTTTCGTGTCTGTTCAGCTATATCCCCGTACAACTGAGCTGTTTTATGCTCGAAGACGGTTAGAGCCTTGATTGAATTGGTCAAATTTTTCAAATCTTCATCTTTTCCCATACAGGCACCTCAAAAGTTTAGGGCTACTGCAGAGATTAATTGTTTTCGGTTTAACATGCCAGAGTGTCGTTTTGTTCAACAATAATACACAAGGGGCTAATCTTGGTGCTCAGAAAACAGAAAATCTGAACAGGTGATTAGGTGCGCCGAAATCGTGCTATCGGTGGGGTAATGGTTACTGGTTCGATAGGCATGCAAGTTAGCAACGCTGGGAATTCCGCTTTTTCCGGAACTTTACGTTCAAGGAGGCTCTGGATGGTTCCTAGAATCTTTTGGTGTTGATAGCAGTCATCAATTAGTCTTTCAAATAGACTTCCGAAGTTGTTCAAAGTGCGGTGTTGCTCCAGAAAAGTCACTTCTCCTATGGCTTTCAACGTTTTCAGCTGCGCTGCTTCGTATTTTTGCCTGAGCCCTTTCTCCAAGAGGATTAGCTTTCCGGTCATAGCAAAAAATTCTTCTGATTTTAGCTGCTCTTGAGCTTCTTCTTTGACTACTAATTCACGGTAGATAAGGTATGTGATGTTGTAGAGGTTTTCCAGGTTTTCTTTGCCATTTTGCCTTGCTTTCTGTTTTGTTAATTGCTCCGAAGCCTCTTTCAACATCGCGGAGTGTTTGACATCCTCATTTCCAATATTTTCCAAAAGTGATTTCGCAAAAGGCAAGGTAACTCTTTCTGCCAATGCCGTGTACAAGATGGAGATGTTGCTTTCAAGCATGCTGAAACAGTCAAGGCAAGGCGACGAAAAACCTTCACTGCCCTTCTTCATCATGTAACCTTTAATCCCCGCTCGCCGATGTTAAAACCCGAGAACGCAATAAAAAGTTTCTGAAGCCATAATCCACTTCAGGTCGGAGCTGCAATCTGATAATGAGTTGAGACCTGTTGTCTTTTGCCTCGTCTTCCGGCATTTCTGATGATGGTTTTAGCAGGTAGGAACAGTTTTTCTCAATTCGCTGTCGCTTATTCCGATCGGGCTAATGTTAATTAGAAGTATTATCCAAGATAGTCCGTTAGTGTTGATGGCTAATGAGTAGCGAAAAAGAAAACCCGATATGCACTTCAGAGTTAAAAGCCACAGGCATACTATCTCAAGACGGCGTCATGATATCCGAAAGAAACAGCCTCGACGTGCTCAGCCAACGCGGATACGGCACCGTCGAAAAAGATGAGCTTACGCTGGCGTTCTACGAAGCACTCTTCCTTGTTGACAGACAAATGTTATCCGTCACAACCAAGAAAGGTGAAGAGGTCAATTTTCAAAGCCTCCTTCAGGCATATGAAAAAGTTGATGCGGACGCTTGGGCGCATTACACCGTCTATCGCGACCTGCGCAGTAGAGGTTACGTTGTCCGAGAAGGATTCGGAGCAGCCATCGACTTTCGAATATATGAACGAGGTGCCTACGGCAAGGACACCGCTCCCTTCCTCGTTCTTAGTACCCAAGAAGGTCAGCCCCTGCCCGTGGAGGATCTTGGAAATGCTGTGGATCAGATTCAGAGCCTTAAAAAAGAGCTCATCTTAGCGGTTATGAATCGCAGGGGAGAAATAGTTTACTATTCAGTTTCCCCACTATCGTTTAAGTGACAAGGTGTCGCATCATGTCTACGTTTCAACCCGTTCGCGGAATGCGCGACTTAATGTTGGAAGAGGCAGAAAGGCTCAATTACATAATCGGAAAAGCCAAAGAAACTGCCACCCTTTTTGGCTACAAAGAAGTCATAACCCCGGTCGTTGAACCGCTTGAATTGCTTGCCGCCAAAGCTGGAGAAGAAATCCGACAGCGCATGTTTATCTTCGAAGATATGGGCGGAAGAAGAGTAGCCCTCCGTCCAGAATTCACGGCCTCTATCGCTCGCTTAGCTACCACCGTCCTTCGTAATGAACCGAAGCCCCTTCGGACTTTGAGCGTTGGAAGCGTCTACCGATACGACGAACCTCAGAAGGGGCGATACAGGGAGTTTTGGCAAGCTGATTTTGAAGTAATTGGCTCCAGCAAACCTGAGGCAGACGCAGAAGTTATTCTTCTAGCCAACAACTTACTCAAAAGTGTTGGACTCAAAGGCTACGCCCTAAAACTCGGTCACGTTGGCGTGCTTCGAAACCTTCTTACTCAAGAAGGCGTAGACGAGAAAACCCAAAACGCAGTTCTCCAAAGAATGGATAAAAAGGAGTACGACGTTGCCTTCGCTTTGGTAGCATCTGAGAAATGTCAAACCGTGTTGCGCGGACTGCTGGAACTCAAGGGGAATAACGCGTTTGAGACAATTCAAAATCTATGCTGCTATGTCAAGCCCTATCCAAAGGCTTTGGAAGCAGCCGAATACTTGGCTTCAGTTGTAAAACTGGTCGTGGAAAGCGGCTGCCCAATCGAAAGTGTCGACCCAGCATTCGCGAGAGGGCTGGAATACTACACAGGCGTGATATTCGAGATGTACGTGCCCGAATTGGGCCTAGCTCTGGGAGGCGGTGGAAGATACGACAAGCTCATCGAACTCTTCGGTGGCGAGCCAACGCCCGCCACAGGCATGGCTGCAGGCTTGGACCGCATTGTCATTGCAACGGAAGCACAGGAAACGAAGCTTCAAAAGCAAGCTTCTAAACGCACTGCCCTGGTCCCGATTAAGGAAGAACTGAGAGGTGAGGCTCTTAAGATTGCCCAGATGCTTCGTGATGCTGGGGTACCCGTCGAGTTTGAGGTTATGGGCAGAAAAATGGCAAAGGCTCTGGAAGATGCAGACAAGCGCAAGATGGACTATGTAATTATTGTTGGCGAAAGGGAGCTCAGAGAAGGCAAAGTTGTCGTCAAAGACTTGGCTAAGAGGACTCAAGTTGAAGTAGAAATATTGGGATTGGCTGAGAAAATTCGCGGTTAAAAACGATGACCAAAAACTGGGGAGCCTCAGAAAGAGGCTTTGCGAATTATAGTCGTTTTATGTATCGATTGACTTCCCACTCGGTGACCTGCATCCTGTAGAGGTCCCATTCGCGGCGTTTTTCTTTCAGGAAGTTCTCGAAGGCAGTTTCACCCAGCGTTTCCTTCATGAGTTCACTAGTCTCCATTTCGTCAAGGGCTTCTGCCAAAGACTCGGGCAGAGAAACTATGCCGCGTTCTTTGCGTTCCTCATAGCTCATGTGGTAGACGTTAAGCTCGACAGGGTCTCCTGGGTCAATTCTGTTTCTTATGCCTTCCAAACCTGCAGCTAATAGAACCGCGAATTGAAGGTACGGGTTGCCAGATCCGTCGGGGCAGCGAATTTCGCATCGTGCCGCGGATTTTCGTCCACCGAAGTTGGGTACCCTGATGAGCGGCGAACGGTTCTTATGTGCCCAAGCAAGGTAAACAGGTGCTTCGTAACCGGGCACAAGGCGTTTGTAACTGTTTGGCCACGAGGCCAGAACAGCGCACATTTTGCGTCCATGGCTGAGTTGACCTCCAATGAAGTTGCGTGCAATATCTGAAAGGTAGCCGTTCTTTTCATCGTCGTCATAGAACAGGTTTTGAGTCATTTCTTTGTTCCAGAGGCTTTGGTGAGTGTGCATGCCAGAACCGTTGATGCCTGAGAAAGGTTTGGGCATGTGAGTAGCTGTGTAGCCGTTTCTTGCGGCAACCACTTTAGTAACCATTTTCATCGTTACGGTTCGATCGGCGGTAACGAGGGCTTCACCATACTTGAAATCGATCTCGTTTTGTCCCAACGCCACTTCGTGATGGCTGATTTCAATTTCTATTCCAAATGGCTCAGCAGTATCTGCGATTTCTCTTCGGATGTCATCGGTTAAGTCTCCAGGGTGGAAGTCGAAGTATCCCGCCATGTCGATTGGAGTTGGTAACCCCCCAGCCTCAGCTTCCTTGACAATGAAGAATTCAAGCTCCGGAGCGCAAAGGAAGGTGAATCCTGCTTTGGCAGCTCTTTCAACTTGGCGTTCAAGTATGTGTCGTGGATCGCCTTCGAAGCGTTTGTTTTCGGGAGTGTAGATGTCGCAAATTAGGCGGCAGCTAGATTTCTCTTTTGGCCTCCAAGGCAGCACGGCGAATGTGGTAGGGTCGGGATAAAGAACCATGTCTGATTCTTCGATGGGCCTATAGCCGGTTATAGATGAACCGTCAAAAGACTGGCCATTCTCGAAGATGGTCTCGATGTTCTTGCTGTTAACAGCTAAGTTCTTTATCATCCCGTTAATGTCAGTGAACTGCAGCCTGACGAATTTGATGTCTTGTTCTTGGATTTGTTTAACGACGTCTGAGACGTTTTTCTTCCAGACAGCGTCTTTGAAGTTTTTCATTTTGTCCATCCTCTCAAATGCAAAATTCCTTGTTTCAATACTCGCCGATAGCATTTACTTTTGAACATCTATAAGTACCTAACGGAATCTTCTCAATTCACAGTTAAACACCTGTTCAGAATGAATACATGAAACGAACTGCAAAACTACATGTAATTTCGCCGAGGGCATTAACGTTAAATATCGCCCTGATATGCTCAATCTCAGAACCAATTCATACAAAGCATAAGGAGATAGTTTTGAGGCTTCCGAAAGATCCAAGCAAATTTGGTTTCGGAGCTACATCTTCAACAGTAACGAGCCTGGGGATAATTTTTGGACTGCTGACTGCAAGTAATCCCAAAGCCAGTGTAATAGGAGCATTGCTGGTAATAGCAGTAGCTGACAACATTGCAGATTCATTAGGAATTCACATATACAGAGAGTCAACAGCCACCCAAAAAGAAAATACCCGAATGTTCACTATCAGCAATTTCATAACTCGCTTTGGTATTACGCTGACCTTCGTTGTCCTTTTTGCTTTTCTACCTTTAGACATCGCTGCAGTCTCTTGCGCAGCAATAGGAATTGGAGTATTGGTTTTCCTAAGTTATCTAATTGGTGTCCAACACAATACTAACATTTTGAGAGAAGTCGCCATTCACGTCGGAATTGCAGTTCCTGTTATAATAATAAGTCATTTCCTCGGACAGCTTATCTTCAGCGTCTTTGGGTAATCATGCAAAAAGGAAAAGTTGGTTATTAACCCAACTTAGTAGTCAAGATACTTCATTATTTACCTTGGTTACGATTGGGAGTTCAGCCACTAATACCCCAACTAAATAGTCTAAGTAGAACAACCTTAAAGGCAACATGGGGGAACTTCTGATGAGCAAAATGTCAGAAGATGTTCTGCCTTGGATATTGAAGTACCAGACCAGCGCGAAGTGGTACAACAGCCTCCAATCAGAAGAAACTAAACGTGTGTATTCGCT
>Ga0335070_10008334_pt1 | contig 12153 bp, 8 predicted proteins | sample Lox_Sample_13_FD_206722 | JGI IMG/M metagenome (GOLD analysis project Ga0335070, IMG submission 206722) | Soil microbial communities from Loxahatchee National Wildlife Refuge, Florida, United States - Lox_Sample_1.3 | ecosystem: Environmental > Terrestrial > Soil > Wetlands | place: USA: Florida...
CCCACGTCGCCTCGCCCTGCTTGTAGAGCTCGAGCAGCGCGAAGAGCGTCACCGCGACCGTCATGCGGTCGGCTCCCGCGACCGCCTCGTCGAACGAGAGCGCCCCGCGGCGCAGCAGCAGGCGCAGATGCGCAAGGCGCTCGGCGACCGTCACGTGCGATGTCGCCAGGTGGTGCAGGCTGATCGGCGGCGGGACGCGCAGCAGCCCGCCGATCGCCGCGCCGAGCTGCGCGGGGTCGTAGACCGCGTCGGAGGATTCGACGGCCGCCCGGCGCAGGAACGCCGGCAGCGGCGCGGCGCGGAAGCGGTGGCCGTCCTCGCGCGCCAGGCGGTCCGCCAGGTGCTCGGCGGCGTGCCGGTAGCGCCGCGCCTCCAGCATCCGCGCGAGCAACTCCTCGGCCGCCATGCCGGGCTCGAGCTCGTCGAGCAGCTCCATGTCGTCACCGGGGAGCATCAGCCGCGACTTGAGCTCCAGCAGCGCGGCGATCAGGACGAGGAACTCGGTTGCGACCTCGAGGTCGAGCTCGCCGCGGGCCTCGAGCACGTCGAGGTACGAGACGACGACATCGGCCAGCTCGACCTCGAGCAGGTCGACCTCCTCGCGCAGGACGAGCGTCAGCAGCAGGTCGAATGGACCGGTGAAGACCTCGAGGTCGAGCTCCAGCTCGGCGACGATCACACGCCAGAACGTAGCGGGCCGGCCGGTCGCCTCGCGATCGCCGCAACGCCCGTCGCCAGGCACAGCGCTGCGGCCGCCCCGTAGGCGAGCACGTCGCCGCCGCTCTGCGCGAGCGCGCCGCCGCCGGCCGAGCCGAGCGCGACCCCCGCCGCCCACCCGACGTTGTTGAAGGCGAACGCCCAGCCCTGGTCGACGTCCAGCGTCTCCGCCCGCTGCGAGACCAGGCTGCCCCCCGGGACCCACAGCGACCCGAGCGCCACGCAGGAGGCCGTGAGCACGACGGCAAGGGCCACGGCGGTCGAGGGGACCGCGAGCAGCGCGAGCCCGCCCGCGGCGCCGAGCGTGCCGACGCGGACGATCGCCGCTGCGCCGCTGCGATCGGCGATCCGCCCGACGATCGGGCTCACCAGCGCCTCGAAGAGGCTGGCGACGAAGAAGATCGCGCCGATCGCGACCGCCGTCGCCCCCAGCACGTCGAGCCGCAGCGGGACGAGCACCTCGACGACCCCGAAGCACAGCGACGGCAGCACCGTCAGCCACAGCGCCGCGCGGAAGCGCCCGTCGCGCAGGATCGTGGCAGGAGGCGACTGCGCCGCTGCGAGCGCCCCGGGCCCGCGCGGAGTCGCGATCACGAACGCCGCAAGAACCACGCCCAGTGCGGCCGCGCCCGCGAAGGCGGCCTCCCTACCGATCTGCGTCGCCAGCGTGCCGAGCACCGGCCCGAACTGGGCGCCGAAGATCCCCGCCCCGATCGCGATGCCCAGCGCCTCGCCCCGTCGCTCGCGCGCCGTCTCCTGGGCGATCCACGCAAGGCCCGCCGTCCACGAGCAGGCGCCGCCGAGCCCCTGGATGAAGCGCGCGACGTCAAGCGCCGCGAGCGAGTGTGCGAAGGCGAACGCCAGCCCCGCGGTCGACATCAGCGCCAGCCCGGTCAGCACGGCCGTGCGCGCGCCGTACCGCGCCGCCGCCCAGCCCCCCGGGATCGCGCCGAGGAACGTGCCGATCGCGTACGCGCCGACGAGCACGCCGGCGCCGCCCTTCGTCAGGCCGAGATCGTGGCGCAGTCCGGGCAGCAGCGGCGCGAGCGCCGCGTAGAGCATCGTGTCGACGAGGATCACCGCGCCGACGAGCGCGAGCAGGCGGCGGCGCATCCGCCGCCCCTCACACGAGCGGGCCGACGCCCATCGCGCGGCGCACGTCCGCGAGCGTGTCCGCCGCGATGGCGCGTGCCCGCTCGGCGCCGCGCCCGAGCACGCCCTCGAGGTGCGCCTCGTCCCCGCGCAGCTCCCGGTAGCGCTCGTGGATGGGCGTGAGCACCTCGATCACAGCCTCGGCCACCGCGGCCTTCAGGTCCCCGTACCCGCGTGCGCCGGCGAGCGACGCGACGGCCTCCTCCGGGGTGATCCCGCGGCTGGCCGCCAGGATGTCGATGAGGTTGGTGACGCCTGGCTTGTCGGCGCCGCGGCGGATCTCCGTTCCGGAGTCGGTGACCGCACGGCGGAACTTGCGCTCGATCGTCGCGGGGTCGTCGAGCACGTAGACCGTGCCCTCCTCCGAGCCGCCGGTGGTCGACATCTTCCGCTCGGGATCCTGGAGGTCCATGATCCTCGCGCCGACCGCCGGGATGCGGTGCGCCGGCGGGAGCAGGATCTCGCGACCCTCGCCGAAGCGCGCGTTGAAGCGCTCGGCGATATCGCGCATCAGCTCGATGTGCTGGCGCTGGTCCTCCCCCACCGGCACCTCGACCGCGCGATAGGCGAGCACGTCGGCCGCCTGCAGCACCGGGTAGAGGAAGAGCCCGGCCGAGACGAGCTCGCGCTGAGCGGCAGACTTCTCCTTGAACTGGTGCATCCGGTTGAGGTCGCCGTGCGCGGTGACCGACGAGAGCAGCCAGCAGAGCTCGGCGTGCTCGGGCACATCCCCTTGGCGGAAGAAGATGCAGCGGTCGGGGTCGAGCCCGGCGGCGAGCAGGGTCGCCGCGGTGTCGTAGAGCCGTTCGCGCAGCACGGCCGGCTCGTAGGGGACGGTCGTCGCGTGCAGGTCCACGATGCAGTAGATCGCCACGTCGCCGGCCGCATGCGCGCGCTCCTCCCCCGCGACATACTGGACGATTGCCCCGATGTAGTTGCCGAGGTGCTTGCGCCCGGTGGGCTGGATGCCGGAGAAGATGCGCACGGGCGGGTGAGGCTAGCCGGAACGCCCGCCGGGACGCCATCAGGACGGATCACTCAAGGCACCGCCCTGCGCTGCCGATACGCGCGATGTAGTGACGGATTCCCAGCGGCCACGCGCGGCGGCGGGCGCGGCGGCCGCCGCCCTCCTCCTTCTGTCCAGCATCGCCCTGGCGCACGGCGCCGGGCCCGCGCAGGCGCGCCGCACGCCGCCGGCTGCCCACACGGCCGGCGCGACGGCGGCCCGGCTGTTCCTGGTGCCGCGCTCGTCCGCGGCCAGCGCGGCGCTGCGAGCGCCCGAGGTGCGCACCGTGGCGCGCTACGGCGGCTTCACCATCGCCGCGGCCGCGCCCTCCGACGCGGGGGCGCTGCGCGCCGCGGGCGCCGTGCCGCGCACCGACATGGAACGCGTGACGCTGCAGGGCCGCGCCGTCGACCCGGCCGCCGAGCAGGCCGCACAGGCGCGCAAGGGCTCGAGCCCGATCGGCGACGGCACCGCGCCGGTACTCGTGGTCGTGCAGTTCGTCGGCCCGGTGAAGGACCAGTGGCGCGCCGCGCTCGCGGCGACCGGGGTGCGCATCGTCACCTACCTGGCGCAGAACGCCTACCTCGTGCACGCCGGCGGGCCCGCGCGCGCCGCGCTCGCCGACTATGCGGACAGTGCCCCCGAGGTCCGCGCCGCGTTCCTGCTGCCCGCCTCGGACAAGCTCTCCCCCGCCCTGCCGTCCTCCGGTCCCGTGCGCGTCGCCGTGCAGACGCTGTCCGGCGCCGACGGCAGCGCCGCGCGCGCCCGTGCGAGCACCGTCCAGCAGGGCACGACCGGCCCGACGACGGCGTTCGACGGCCTCAGCACACGCCACATCACCGTCGACGCGTCGGAGCTGCCGAAGCTGGTCGCGGACCCGGGGGTCGTGGCGATCGCCCTCGATGGAACGCCGACGCTGCTCGACGAGCGCCAGGGACTGCAGCTGGCCGACGGATCGATCGGCACAGGTCCGGGCGCCGGCTACCTGGCCGAGCACGACGCGGCGCTGTTCGACCCGAGCGAGGTGCCGGGGACGCTGCCGTTCGTCGTCGACCTCACCGATGGGGGCATCGACACCGGGACCGATCCGCCGGCGAGCGCAGACCTCTACGTCGACGGGTCGACCGCGAACCCGGACCGCCTGGCGTACATCCACAAGCTCACCTCGGACACGCAGGACCCAGCCTCGGTCCAGGGCTGCGACGGGCACGCCACCATCAACGCGAGCATCCTCGCCGGCTACAACAACGCCCCGGCGACCGCCGCCAACGCGGACGCCGCCGGCTTCCACTACGGGCTCGGCGTCGAGCCGCGCGCGCGCATCGGCGGCACCACGGTGTTCCGCTGCAGCGGCGTCTGGGACTCCGGCGGGCGCAGCTTCACGCAGATCGCCCAGGACGCCTACAACGCCGGCGGACCCGGCTACGACGGGGCGCGTGTCGTGAACGACTCCTGGGGGGAGGACGACGCGTTCGGCGCATACACCGCCACCTCGCAGGAGTTCGACGCGATCGTGCGCGACGCCGCGCCCGACACACCCGGCAACCAGGAACTCGTCGAGGTCGTCGCCGCGGGCAACGACGGCCCTGGCGCGAACACCCTGTACGCTCCCGCGACGGCGAAGAACGTCATCACCGTCGGCGCCTCCGAGGGCGACAGGGCGTTCGGCACCGACGGGTGCAACACGACGAACGCCGAGGCCGACGACCCCGGCGAGATCGCAGACTTCTCGAGCCGCGGGCCGACCAAGGACGGGCGCATCAAGCCGGATCTCGTCGCGCCCGGCACGCACATCACCGGCCTGACCTGGCACGCGACCGGCTCGCAGTTCGACGGCACCGGCGTCTGCGGCATCTCCCCGCCACCGTCGGTCGGGGTGCCGTTCCCGGGCACCACCTACACCGCCAGCAGCGGGACCTCGCACGCCGCTCCGGCCGTCGCCGGCCTCGCCGCCGCGGCGCGCTGGGCCTACCGCCGCGCGAGGGGCGCCTGGCCCTCAGCCGCGATGGTGAAGGCGATGCTCATCAACGGGGCCACGGCGCTGACCGCGCCCGACACCGGCCAGGCGCCCAACGGCGCCGAGGGGTTCGGCCTGGCGCGGCTGGGGGGCGCGACGACGCGCGGACGCTGGTTCAGCGACGACGAGCAGGTCTTCACGCAGAGCGGGCAGACGTTCACGCGAACGTTCGACGTCGTCGACCCGAGCCAGCCGGTGCGCGTCACGCTCGCCTGGACCGACGCGCCCGGCCCGCTGATCGGCGCCGCGCTCGTCAACGACCTCGACCTCGAGGTCAGCGGCGACGGCGTCATCTACCGGGGCAACAACCTCGCCGGCGGCGTCTCGGTGCCGGGGGGCCTGCCTGACACCCGCAACAACGTCGAGAGCGTCGTGGTGCCGGCCGGGAAGCTCTCCTCGCTGGCGATCCGCGTGCGGGCGACGAACATCGCAGGCGACGGCGTCCCCGGCGGGGGCCCGACCGACCAGGACTTCGCGCTCGTCGCGTCGAACGTCGGCACCCCGACCGGCGCGGCCGCGCTCGACCCGGTCGGCGCGACGGTCGTCGACGAGGACGGGGACGGCATCCTCGAGCCCCAGGAGCCCTTCGTGGTGCACACGTCGGTCGCGAACACCGGCGACGCCGGCTCGGGGCCGATCAGCGCCCACCTCTCGACGACGACGCCCGGGATCGTGCTCTCGCACCCGGACGCGACATTCGACCCGGTCGGGGCCCACCAGCAGGCGACGCCGCCGGACGGGCTGCTCGGCGGCGTGCGCGGCGCGAACAGCTGCGGGGCGACGCCCGTGATCGGCCTGGACCTCTCGCTCAGCACGCCGGGCGCGGTGGGCTCCGGCGTCCACCTGACGGTGCCCGGCGAGGGGAGCCTGCCGCTCCCGGCGGCGTTCTCGCCGGCGCTGACGATCCCGGACGGGGACCCGACAGGGGTCGGCGCGCCGCTGACCGTCGACCGCCCGGGGACGATCGACGATCTCGACGTGGAGATCACGGCGCTCGACCATACGTGGGTCGGCGACCTCGTGATCAAGCTGCGCGGCCCGGACGGCACGACGGTCACGCTCATGGACCAGGCGGGCGGCGGCGGCCACAACCTGCGCGACACGATCTTCGACGACCAGGCCGCGACCTCCATCCAGGACGTCGGCGCCGCGGACGCCCCGTTCACGGGGCGCTACCGGCCCGACCAGCCGCTCTCGGCGTTCGCGGGCAAGCCGCTCGCCGGGACGTGGACGCTGCAGGTGAGCGACATGACGACGCCCGACCAGGGGACGCTCCAGACCTTCGCGCTGCTCGTGCCCGAGTGCGACGTCGCGCCGACCGCGGCGCTCGCCGCGACGCCCGCGAGCGTCACCGCCGGCGATCCGGTGACCCTCGACGCGAGCGGCTCGCTTGACCGCGACGACGCGATCGCCGGGTACGGCTGGGACCTCGACGGCGACGGGACCGTCGACCGCACGACCGGGACGGCCCCCACGACGTCCGTGACCTACACGGACCCGGGCATGCACCACCCGGCCGTCGTCGTCACCGACGCCTCGGGCGAGTCGACCCGGCGCAGCGTCGAGGTCCAGGTCCTGCCCGCCGCCGCTCCGCCGGGAACCGGCACGCCCCCGGGCACCCCCGCGCCCGTCACGACCGCCCACCTGGTCGTCCGCGGGCTGCCCGCTGCCGGCCGCTGCCCGCGCGTGCGCTCCGCCCGCCTGCGCGTCACCACGGCCCCGGCCGTGAAGCTGCGCTCGGTCTCGCTGCTCGTCGGGCGCTCCGTGCGCGCACGGGCCCGTGGCCACGCGGCGGCGGTGCGCACGCTGCGCCTGCGCCACCAGCCGCTTGGAGTGCACACGGTGAAGATCGTGGCCCGCACACAGGACGGGCGCACGCTGCGCCTGACGCGCCGCTACCGCTCGTGCCTGGCGGCCGCCCGGCGCTGATCAGCGCGCCTGGCGGATGACGGGGTGCTTGGCGGCGGCCGCCTCGTCGAGCCGGCGCACCGGCGTCGTGTACGGCGCGCCGAGCGCGATGTTCGGGTCCTCGCGGGCCTCGGCGACGATCGCCGCGATCGCCTCGGCGAAGGCGTCGAGCGTCTCCTTGGTCTCGGTCTCGGTGGGCTCGATCAGCAGCGCCTCGTCCACGAGCAGCGGGAAGTACACCGTCGGCGGGTGGAAGCCGTGGTCCAGGAGCCGCTTGGCGAGGTCGAGTGTGCGGATCCCGAGCTCCTTCTTCATGGGCGCACCCGACAGCACGAACTCGTGCATGCAGCGCTCGCCGAACGCGAGCGGCAGCGCGTCCCCGACGAGCTCGCGCAGGCGGGCGAGCAGGTAGTTCGCATTGAGCACCGCGGTCTCGCTCACATCGCGCAGGCCCTCGGCGCCGAGCGAGCGGATGTAGGCATAGGACCGCACGAACACGCCGTAGTTGCCCTGGAAGCCGCGCAGCCTGCCGATCGACTGGGGCCGGTCGTCGTCGAGGCCGAAGACGGGGCCGTCCGGCGTCTGCGTGCAGGTGACGACCGGGTGCGGGACGAAAGGCTCGATGCGGTCCGAGACCGCGATCGGGCCGGCGCCCGGACCGCCGCCGCCGTGCGGCTGGGTGAACGACTTGTGCAGGTTGTAGTGGACGATGTCGAATCCCATGTCCCCGGGGCGCGACTTGCCCATCACCGCGTTGAGGTTCGCCCCGTCGTAGTAGAGGGTCGCGCCGGCATCGTGGACGAGCCGCGCGATCTCCTCGATGTTCGTGTCGAAGACCCCGAGCGTGTTCGGGTTCGTGAGCATGAGGCAGGCGACCTGATCGTCGACGTGCGCGCGCAGGTCCTCGAGGTCGACGCCGCCGTCCGGGTTCGTCCCGACCTTCACGACCTCGTAGCCGGCCATCGTCACCGTCGCGGGGTTCGTGCCGTGCGCGGTGTCCGGCGTGAGGACCTTCGTGCGCCGCTCGCCGCGCGACTCGTGGTAGGCGCGTGTCAGCAGCACCCCGGCGAGCTCGCCGTGCGAGCCGGCCGAGGGCTGCAGCACGACGTGGGGCAGGCCGGCGATCTCCGCGAGCGCACGCTCGAGGTTCCACATGAGCTCGAGCGCCCCCTGGGCGCGGCGCGGGTCCTGCAGCGGGTGCAGCCGCGCATGGCCGGGCAGCGCGGCGACGCGCTCGTGCAGGCGCGGGTTGTGCTTCATCGTGCACGAGCCGAGCGGGTAGAAGCCGCTGTCCAGGTCGAAGTTGCGCCGGCTCAGGCGCACGTAGTGGCGCACGAGCTCGGGCTCGGAGACCTCGGGCAGCCGCGCGGGCTCGCGGCGGCGCAGATGCCGCGGCAGCAGCTCGTCGGGGTCGCGCGCGGGGACGCCCGGCTCGGGGCAGTGGAAGGCGCGCCGGCCGGCCGCCCCCTTCTCGAAGATCGTGACCGCCGGGTCGCGCTGCATCGGCGTCGCGCCGGCGCTCGTGATGGGGATCTCCTCCAGGCGGGCGCTCATGCGCGCACCTCCTCGCGCTCGCCGGCGCGCTCGGCGGCGATCGCCGCGCCGAGCATCCCGGCGAGCCGGTCGATCTGCTCGCGCGTGCGCTGCTCGGTGATCGCGACGAGCAGGCCGGTGGGGTGCTCGTCCAGGTCGCGTCCGAGCGCATAGCCGGGGTTGACGCCGGCGTCCTGGCAGCGGTCGATGACGCGTCGCACGCCCTCCAGGCCGCCCACGTCCAGCTGCACCGCGAACTCGCGCACGACGGGCTGCTCGTGCAGCGCCGCCACGCCCTCGACCGCGCACAGCGCCTCGCGCGCGTAGGCGGTGCGCTGCAGGAGGAGCTCGGCGAGCTCGACGATGCCCTCGCGCCCCAGCCAGCTGAGGTACACGACGCCGGCGAGCGCGTTCAGCGCCTGCGCGGTGCAGATGTTCGATGTCGCCTTCTCGCGGCGGATGTGCTGCTCGCGGGTCTGCAGCGTCAGCACGAAGCCGCGCCGGCCGTCGACGTCGTGCGTCTCACCGGCGATGCGCCCCGGCATCCGGCGCAGGTAGGCCTCGGTCGCGGCGAAGAAGCCGAACGACGGACCGCCGAAGTCCAGGCGGTTGCCGAGGCTCTGACCCTCCCCGACGGCGACGTCGACGCCGCAGTCGCCGGGCGGGGCGAGGATGGCGAGCGGGATCGGGTCGTACGAGCCGACGACGACCGCGCCGGAGGCCTTCGCGGCCTGCGCGAGCGCGTGCGCGTCCTCGACGGCGCCGAGGAAGTTCGGCTGCTGCAGGAAGACGGCGGCGGTCTCGTCGTCGATCGCCGCGGCCCACGCCTCCTGGTCGGTGACCCCGTCGCGCAGCGGCACCTCGACGACCTCGGTGCCGTACCCGTGGGAGAGCGTGCGCAGCGTCTCGCGGCTGTGGGGGTGCAGCCCGCGCGAGACGACGAACCGCCGGCGCCCGTTGGCGAGCTTGGCCAGGTAGCCCGCGGCGCCCACGGCGCTCGGGCCCTCGTAGACGGAGGCGTTGGAGACCGGCAGCGCGGTGAGCTCGCTGATCGCCGTCTGGTACTCGAACATCACCTGCAGGCCGCCCTGGCTGATCTCGGGCTGGTAGGGCGTGTACGGCGTGAGGAACTCCGAGCGGCCGAGCAGCATGTCGATGACCGCCGGCACGTAGTGGTCGTACATGCCGGCGCCCAGGAACGTGACCTCGTCCTCGGCGCAGGTGTTGCGCCGCGCGAGGCTCAGCAGGTGCTCGTAGACGTCCTGCTCGGGCATGCCGGGCGGGAGGTCGAGGTCGCGGCGCAGGCGCACGCCGTCCGGGATGGCGGCGAACAGCTCCTCGACGCTCGACACGCCGATCGCGGCGAGCATCGACTGCAGGTCCTCGGGGGTCGTGGCGGTGTAGCGGCTCACGTGGTCAGAGCGATGATTCGTAGCTCGCGGCGTCGAGCAGGGATGCCGTCTCCGATACGTCCGAGAGGCGGATCCTGACCAGCCAGCCGGCACCGTAGGGGTCCTCGTTGATCGCTTCGGGGCTGTCGGACAGCTCGGCGTTGACCTCGACGATCTCACCCGACAGCGGGGCGATCACGTCGCTGACGGCCTTCACCGACTCGACCTCGGCGTAGGACTCGCCTGCGGCCGTGGTGGCGCCCACCTCCGGCGGGTCGAAGAACACCACCTCGCCGAGGGCGTCCTGGGCGAACCAGGTGATCCCGAGCGTCGCGTGGTCGCCGTCGATGCGCGCCCAGTCGTGCTCGGGGTGGTAGAGCAGGTCGGTCGGGTAGCTCGCGTCTGCCATCTCGTCTCCTTGTCGGGGCGCCGGCCGCCGATCCTACGCCGTGGGCCTGCGGTACAGCGGCCGCTCGGCGAGGACCGCTTCGCGCGGGCGACCGCGGACGTCGATCTCGATCGCCTCGCCGACGACCGCGCGGGCGGCAGGCAGGTAGGCCATGCCGATCCCGACGCCCAGCGAGGGCGAGAGCGTGCCGCTCGTCACCTCGCCGCCGCCGACCACGGGATTGCCCTGGCGCGCGATCCCCGGGCCGGTGAGCTTGAACGGCATGAGCCGCTCGGCCGGGCCCGCCTCGCGCACGGCGCGCACCGCGCCTGAGCCGATGAAGCCCGTCTCCTCCTTGCAGCACCAGCCCAGTCCCGCCTCGATCGGCCCGCGCGACTCCATGAGGTCGTTCCCGTACAGGTGGTAGCAGACCTCGAGGCGCAGCGTGTCGCGCGCGCCGAGGCCCGCGGGCTCGACACCGCGGCGCAGGGCCTCGTCCCAGACCGCGCCGGCGGCGTCCGGAGAGCACAGCACCTCGACCCCGTCCTCCCCGGTGTAGCCGGTGCCGCAGACGAGCGCGGTGTGGCCGGCCAGGCTGCGCGTGGCGACGGTGAACCGCTCGGGCAGCGGGGCGTCGGCGAAGGCCTGCACGCACTCGCGCGCCAGCGGTCCCTGGATCGCCAGCATCGCCCAGCGTTCGAGGGCGTCGTCGACCGTGACGTCGCGCCCCTCCGCGTGCCGGCGAAACCAGGCGAGGTCCTTCACGTGGTTGGCCGCGTTCGTGACCGTCAGGTAGTGGTCGGGCGCCAGCCGGTAGGTGAAGAGGTCGTCCAGCACACCGCCGTCGTCGTTGCAGAGGACGCTGTACTGCGCCCCGCCGACGGCGAGGCGCTCGACGTCGTTGGAGAGCAGCCGCTGGAGCAGGGCCTCGGCCTCCGGCCCGCGTGTCTCGATCTCGCCCATGTGCGAGACGTCGAAGATGCCGGCGCGCTCCCGCACGGCGAGGTGCTCCTCGCGGATGCCGGCGTACTGCACCGGCATCTCCCAGCCGGCGAAGTCCACGAGCCGCGCGCCCGCCGCGACGTGGCGGTCGTACAGCGGCGTGCGGCGCGGAGCGGCGGGCATCGGCCTGAGGCTAGCGCAGCGCCGGGCTGATGGTCTGCTGTGCAGACCTTTGGCGCGTGGAACGATCCGGCCATGCATCGTGCCAACCTCAGCGACCCCGAGATCACCTACGACGACGCCGACCCGGACGGGTTCCGCTCGGGCATGTTCCGCCTCGGCACGCGCTTCGGCGCCAGGCAGACCGGCACGAGCCTCTACGAGATCCCGCCCGGTCAGGCGCTGTGCCCCTACCACTACGAGTACGGCGAGGAGGAGTGGCTGCTCGTCCTCAGCGGCACCCCGTCGGTGCGCACGCCTGACGGAACCGAGTGCCTCGCGCCCTCGGACGTCGTCTTCTTCCCGACGGGGCCGGAGGGCGCCCACCAGGTGCTCAACGAGACCGACGAGCCCACGCGCGTGCTCATGTGGTCCACGATCGTCACCCCGACCGCGACCGCCTACCCGGACAGCGACAAGATCGGCATCTGGACCGGCGACAAGGCGCAGGACGTCATGGCCCCGCGGAGCGCGAACGTCGACTATTACCACGGGGAGTCGCGCGAGCCCCCTGCCCGCCCATGACCCTCGTGATCGGCGACATCACGGTCTCGCTCGACGGCTACGTGGCCGGGCCTGGCGCCGACCCCGACCACGGCCTCGGGCACGACGCCGAGGGCTTCCACGCCTGGGCGCTCGACAGCGACGACCCGGTCGACGCGGCGTGCTCGAGCGCCACACCGCGCAGTCGGGCGCCGTCGTCATGGGACGCCGCACGTTCGACACCGTGGACCGCGGGTGGAGCGCGGATCGCGGCTACGGCGCCGACCGCGACGCGCGGCCGCCGTTCTTCGTCGTCACGAGCCGGGAGCCGGCGTCGTGGCGGCTGGCAGCCTCGCACGACTTCACGTTCGTGCTCGACGGGCCGGCAGCTGCGATC
>Ga0335070_10008335_pt1 | contig 12153 bp, 15 predicted proteins | sample Lox_Sample_13_FD_206722 | JGI IMG/M metagenome (GOLD analysis project Ga0335070, IMG submission 206722) | Soil microbial communities from Loxahatchee National Wildlife Refuge, Florida, United States - Lox_Sample_1.3 | ecosystem: Environmental > Terrestrial > Soil > Wetlands | place: USA...
ATTCCCTCTTTCCTCTTCGTTTGATTGAAAAGTCTTAGCGCGCTTTAATTCGTTACGTTTGACGGGGTTTTTGACATTTTCGCGGTTTGGTAAAGGTTCTCCTTGTGAAGCGAGGAGCATAGGTAGTTAGCACCAAAACACGTATTTAGGCAGACTTGCAAGCAAATCTAAGACTGAAAAGGGAAGGTAACTTAGCTGTCACAGCCTAGGACCCTCGAGGGAAAAACTCGTGGAGATACGAGGCATGGCCAAGAAAGATGCGGAGAAAACATCAAGCTGGTCGCAATCAGCAACCTTAGAGGAAATTCTGCGCCTTCCCACTGAAGAAGTTCTTGTAAGGCTGGACACCTCTCAATCAGGCCTAACTTCCGAGGAAGCAACAAGCCGGCTTCAAATGTATGGGTATAATCAGCTTCCACAGAAAAAGAGACGGGCCGGTGCCCTTGAGTTCCTTTATCACCTTAGAAACCCCTTGGTGTTCATACTGCTTTTTGCGGGTTTGATCTCAGGTATAATAGCACTACAACAAAAACAACAACCAGTTGATGCCCTAATCATATTCTCAATAGTGCTAATGAGCGTGGTTTTGGACGTCTACCAAGAGTCAAAGGCCGAAAAATCCGCCGATATGTTGAAAAAAAGGGTAGTCACAACCGCAACTGTTCTCAGAGACGGAGCCAAGAAAGAAATACCGCTTTCCGAGATCGTTCCTGGCGACGTAATCTGTCTTTCAGCTGGTGACATAGTGCCCGCCGACTCCAGAGTGGTCGTCCAAAAGGACCTGTACGTAGACCAGTCAGGATTGACGGGCGAATCATTCCCAGTGGAGAAAACGACCACAGTAACAACCGTGGCTGGGAATGCGACGATCACTGAAGCGAACAACTACATCTTCTTAGGAACCTCTGTCGTAAGTGGAACAGCGACTGCAGTTGCAGTGAAAACCGGAGGCTCAACCGAATACGGAAAGATTGCAGAACAACTTGTTAGAAGAGCACCCGAAACAGAGTTCGAAAGGGGGCTCAGAAGATTCGGTTTTCTGATCACACAAGTCGCTCTGGTCCTTGTGATCTTTGTCTTTTTCATGAACGCCTTCTTAAAACCCATGGTTACTAACCAACAGTCCGACATTTTGGAATCTCTTCTTTTCGCTGTGGCTTTGGCAGTTGGACTGACACCCGAGCTATTGCCCATGATAGTCTCCGTCAACCTTTCAAGAGGGGCTCTTGAAATGTCGAAGAAAGACGTCGTAGTGAAACGTCTGGCATCCATCCAGAACTTCGGGAACATGGATGTCTTATGCACCGACAAGACAGGAACGTTGACGGAGAACGTGATCACGCTAGTTCTGCACGTGGATGTGGAAGGGAAAGACAGTGAAAAAGTATTGTCCTATGCCTTTCTGAACAGTTATTATGAAACAGGACTGAAAAGCCCGCTTGACGATGCTGTCCTCAAGTACAAGAAATTGGGCGTGAAGGGCTTTGACAAAGTTGATGAAGTGCCGTTTGATTTTACGAGAAGACGCGTCTCTGTCGTTGTTGAACACGAAGAAGGCCGATTGATGATTTGCAAAGGGGCCCTTGAAGAAATTAGTGGTGTATGTTCGCGCTTTGAACTTGGCAACAAAATATCCGACCTGACCAGCAACCAACAAAAGAACATGCAGGATAACTATTACAAACTAAGCTCCCAAGGATTCAGAGTTCTCGGAGTCTCGTATAGACGAGTTGAAGAAAAGCCGGCTTACTCCGTGAAGGATGAGCGGGACATGATTTTCTTGGGCTTCATAGCTTTTATGGACCCACCTAAGGAAAGCTCCAAAGAATCACTGCAGCTCTTGAAAAAGGCTGGAATAGAACTGAAGATTCTTACCGGCGACAATGAGCTGGTCACTAGAAAAGTTTGTGAGCAACTTGGCTTCGAAATCAGGGGAGTTGTTCTCGGAAGCGACGTTGCTAGACTTCAAGATAATGCTCTTGCAAGAATTGTGGAGAGAGCCAATGTTTTTGCAAGGGTCAGCCCAGCTCAGAAAGACGGAATCATGAGCGCGTTGAAAAGGAACGGGCACGTGGTTGGTTTCCTCGGAGACGGCATCAACGACGCAACATCCATGCACACGGCAGACGTCGGTATATCCGTTGAGAATGCAGTTGATGTTGCGAAGGAATCTGCGGACATAATACTGCTGCAAAAAGACCTGACAGTATTAAGTGCTGGGGCTCTGGAGGGCAGGAAAACCTTCGGGAACACGATGAAGTATATTCTCATGGGTATCAGCTCGAATTTTGGCAACATGTTCAGCGCTGCCGGAGCATCTTTGTTCCTGCCTTTCGTTCCAATGCTTCCAACGCAGATACTCCTCAACAACATGTTGTACGATATTTCCGAAATCGCCATCCCAACAGACAATGTTGACCAAGAATACATCCAAAAACCGAAGAAACTGGACACAAAATACATCAGAAACTTCATGCTTTTCTTCGGACCCATAAGCTCCATCTTCGACTTTCTAACATTCTTCATCATGCTCCAAGTATTCAACGGCTACGTTAACGTGGCCCTGTTCAGGACCGCATGGTTCATCGAATCTCTATGCACTCAGACCCTGATCATCTTCGCCATAAGAACAAGAAAATCACCCTTCTACAAGAGCAAGCCCAGCAAGCCTCTGTTCCTCTCAAGCCTAATCGTCATCGGCATTGCCGTAATCTTTCCCTTCACACCTTTGGCAGGCTTGTTCGAATTCGCCGCGCCTCCAATCATGTTCTACGGGGTTCTAGCAGGATTCGTCGGAACCTACCTCTTGCTAGTTGAAATCCTGAAAAGACTGTTTTACAAACGATACGCCCACCGTCTAGACCAATACGCATGACCTGTGAGAAGCTCGCCTAAGAACCTGAGTGCGCACATTCAGCTGCGCTGTCTTTTGCTGCTTTTCAGCGCAGTGTCCAGTCGTCAGTTTGATGTGTGGGGATAAAACTTTACCCCAAAATCGATTGCTGACTAACGAAACATATCGAACCTTATCTTCTATGCTACGTGCGCGTTCTACAAGGAGATTCTTACCAACGGAAACTCTGGATTCGTCTGGTCTTTAACGGCAAATCCCTTTTTGATGTAAAATTCAAGGGGACCAGAAGGATTATCGGAGTTGCCTTTTCGAGCAAAGGTTTCAATAACCTTGAACCCTCGTCTCCTAAGGTCTTCAATTATGTTTTCAAGCAGTGCCTTGCCCAGTCCTTTCCCTCTCAATTCTCCATTAGCTATGTACAGGCACGAGAGAAAAACCACGCCTTCTTCTGACTTGCCAACGGGCTGAGACTCGTAATGGGCAGTGTTGGGAAGCACCTCTGAAGGCGCGAACTGAGCATATGCCACGGGTCTGCCATCGCAGTAAGCTATTTTGCCGCACGTCCCAAACTCCTTCACAGTCTTAACAAACCATCCACGCTTCTTTCCCTCAAACTCCAATTTCTTCCTAGATTCAGTTTTCTCCTCTTTGGCTTTCTCAAAATCCTCTGGGAATTCCCAATAAACGCACGATCTGCATGGCTCTGGAATATCTGCCAGACTTGCTTCTGTGACACCTTTAATGGTGAACATTGCGTTCAGCCTACTGAACATTGGGATTCTCTTTGCATATCAGTATTGTTGGTAACGATGGATAAGACCTTTCTTTTGGGGCATAAATGTGTTCTCGATTTTCAATGAAGCCGACCAGCTTCTGTCAAGGCTTAAATCAACGCCAGAGAAGGTTTCCTAGAAAACAATGAAAGAGATGAAAGAATGGTAACTTGGTATAGATACTACGCAGTGGTCATCGCAGTTCATGTTCTTGAAGTTGCAATTGTGGGTTCAGCAGTCGCCATAATCAAGTCGATCAGACCAGCCTACGAAACAACAGACGTGCTCACTATGGTTGCAGTTGGCATGATTGCAGCAACAATCTACATGTTCAGTATAAACCGCATCCGAAAATATGGATGGAACCAGTCAGAGGCTACTTCCCAAAATAGGCAGTTCTAAGCTTGCGGTTTAATACCCAACACTTCTTTTCTTTCCTCGTCTTCTAGATCCCGTATGGCATACAATGTTATGACCGCTGACACCCCTTTTCGCCTTAACCCTTTCACGTACTCCACTACTCTCTTCTTGTCTCCTCGCATAACATCCTTCAAAGCCCAACCAACACCCTTTCTAACGTAATCCTCTTTATCCCAAATTAGATGGCTACTCAACTCCAACGCTTCTTTTGTGAACTTTCCGCTCTCTCCAATCTTCCTCGTGAATGCTACTACGCTGGCTCTTCGCTTCCACAAACTTTCCGCCTCATTCCATTGCCTCAAAATCTTCAACACTTCCTCAGGATACCTTAGCAGTAAAGGCTGCACAACGTCAATGCAAAACCCATCAGTAGTCGCCCAATTGTTTAGACAACCCCCCACCATTTCCAAAACCCCAAGATCACTAAGCCTCATCTCCTTTACATTCAACTTCAGAAGCGCTATCCCGAAGCTCATCTGACCACCATATCCAGACCTGAAAAACCTCTCTGCAAGCGCAACCCTTTCCTCGAAGTTAAGCTGCTTAAACGTACTCTGATACCTTTTGGCTATTTCATAGAACTCTGGCGCGCTGATACCATAGGCCTTGAACCCTTCTCCAACTGTTTTATGATAGTACATCTCCCTCTCAACTCCCCGGGTGTCTGTCTTCTTCTCTAACTCTCCAGCAATCTGCGAATACAAACGTTCAACATCCATCTTCAGACACACCCTTCGATAGCGTCATTTCACATGCGCAAGCCCAGCTTCATATACCTTCTTGAAACAGACGAAAGCCATCAGTCTTGTCAACACTGAAAATAGGGTAAATTTATCTCCCAATCACGCCTATCTTGACGTGAAGCATAAGGCGGCAAGGAGCGACCAAGAATGGAGAAAATTGGAATTGTCACTAGCGGCGGAGACGCGCCCGGCATGAACGCGGCTATCCGAGCAGCGACACGCATCGCTTACGTAAGAGGCTTGCAGGTAGTCGGTTTTGAAAGAGGCTGGGAAGGACTACTAGCAAGCACTCTCGTGCCACTGACCCCACGCTCCGTGGGAGGCATAATCCAACAGGGCGGCACCATATTGCATACGTCAAGATGCCCACAATTCACACAGAAACAGGGCATAAAAAAAGCCGCACAAACCCTTGCCAGAAATCACGTAGACGGACTTATCGTCATAGGCGGCAACGGCTCAATGCATGCGGCACTAGATCTAAGCCATGAAACAGACATGCTAATCGTTGGAGTGCCAGCCTCAATAGACAATGATGTTTATGGAACGGATGAAACCATAGGCTTCGATACCGCTGTGAACACTGCAGTGGAGGAAATCGACAAAATCCGAGACACAGCCATATCTCTAGATAGAATTTTCATCGTGGAAGTCATGGGAAGAACCCGAGGCTTCCTCGCAACAACCGTAGGAATCACTGTAGGTGCCGAGATAATCCTAGTCCCAGAAGAAAAACACAAAATCAAAGAAATGCTAAAAATTCTGAGCGAAAACCGAGCCAAAGGCAAAAAGTCAGGTATAATAGTGGCAGCGGAAGGCATAGGCGACACTCGCAAACTCGCGGAAGAACTCGAAAGAGACACAAAAGCCGAAGTCAGACTCAGCATAATCGGCTACTCCCAAAGAGGAGGACCACCAACCGCACGAAGCAGACTCCTAGCCAGTCTATTCGCAAACAAAGCCGTGGAACTCCTCATCCAAGAAGAAGGAAACAACGTTGTCGGAACGCAAAATGGCAAAATAACCTGCATGGGTCTCGAAGAATCATGCAGCAAAGAAAAACCCTTAGACTTAAACCTCCTCAAACTCGCAAGAATACTAGCTACCTGACCTCTAAGAGACGACTAACCGAAGAACACGCTGGCCATCTCGTAAAGCTTCATGTCAACGGTTTTCCTCTTACCAATCACTTCTTTCAACGGCACAGAAACAATCTTGTTCCCTCTAATGCCAACCATGTAGCCAAACTTGCCTTCATGCACAAGATCAATCGCGCCAATGCCGAACTGTGTAGCTAGGATTCTGTCAAAAGCCGTTGGCGAGCCACCACGCTGCAGATGCCCCAGAACCACAACCCGCGTCTCAATATGCAAACATTTCTCAATTTCCTTACCAAGAAAATAGCCCACACCGCCTAAACGAACGTGACCAAACTCGTCAACGCTGTCACTATAAATTACCTCTTCGCCATCCTTAGGCTTGGCTCCTTCAGCTACAACGATCAAACTGAAGCTTCTTCCCCGTTCCTGCCTACGCTTTATGCATTCACAAATCCCATCAATGTCAAAAGGCTTCTCAGGAATCAAAATCACGTCTGCCCCACCAGCAAGCCCAGCCTCCAAGGCGATCCAACCAGTGTATCTGCCCATCACTTCGAGGATCATCACACGATGATGTGTCTCTGCTGTCGTGTGAAGCTTGTCCAAAGCATCAGTCGCAATCGAAACAGCCGTGTTAAAACCAAACGTGTAATCAGTTTCTGGCAAATCATTGTCAATGGTCTTAGGCACACCGACGCATTTGAGTCCTAGCTCTGTCATTTTCAAAGCCACGCCAAGAGTGTCGTCACCGCCAATAGCCACAACCGCATCTATGTTAGCCTTCTTGGCATTTTCCAATATGGTCTGAGCGCCCTCTTTCGTCTTGAACGGGTTACTCCTTGAAGTCCCCAAGATCGAGCCTCCGCGCGGAAGAATGCCGGAAACTGATCGCAAATCCAAGGGCAGAAACTCGTTTTCAAGAAGACCATGCCACCCATCCTTAATGCCTACCATCTCATAACTGTAATCCTGAATTCCTTTGCGAACAACGGCCCTGACAACCGCGTTAATCCCAGGCGCATCGCCACCACCGCTGAGAACTCCAACTTTCATCTTGCCACAGTCACCTTGCTAAGCTGTTTTTCCCGAACTTCCAAATAACTGCATTTTGCCCTTCACAACCTGTTTCATCGCTTCTTTGGCTGGACCCAAGATTTTTCTCGGATCAAACTCCTTAGGCGAATTCGTTAAAACTTCTCGCACGGTTGCAGTGAATGCAAGTCGCAGGTCAGTGTCAATGTTTATTTTCGAGATTCCCAGAGAAATCGCTTTTTTAATGTGTTCCTCAGGAATGCCCTTTGCACCTGCAAGCTCTGCGCCATATTTGCTGGCTTTCTCGATTATCCATTGAGGAACACTTGAAGCTCCATGCAAAACAAGCGGCACACTAACTTTTTCTCGAATAAGCTTCAGTCTATCGAAATCAAGCTTTGGCTCAGCCTTGAACTTGTAAGCTCCGTGAGAAGTTCCCACCGCAACTGCAAGCGCATCAACACTAGTGCGTTGAACAAATTCCTTTGCCGCATCTGGGTCAGTCAAGATGGCTTCTTTTTCTTCTACTGTTTTTTCTTCGACACCAGCCAATCTCCCAAGCTCCGCTTCAACCGAAACATCCTTAGGATGAGCGATCTCCACTACACGTTTCGTTAAAGCGATATTCTCCTCGAATTTCAAGTGGGAACCGTCAATCATGACGGAAGTGAAGCCTGCCGCAATGCATTTTGAGGCAGTTTCAAAATCTTCACCGTGATCAAGATGCAAAGACATCTGGATTTGTGTGGACTGGGCAGCGGTTTTGACTATGTTCGCTAAATAAGGCAGACCCGCATATTTGATGGCACTGGGTGTGACTGCGACGATTGCTGGCGATTTCTCTTCTGCTGCAGCTTCGACCACTGCAAGAACTGCTTCCAGATTGTTGACGTTGAAGGCGCCGACCCCGTAGGCTTTCTGCATCGCAGGCACTAACAGGGCCTTGTTTGTGGTAAGCATGTTTTCACTCAGACTCGGTATTTATTGTGGATAAGTATAAATGATTTACATGATGCGAAACAAGATTCAGCCTAAGTAGCTGTAATCAATGTCACTATCTTCGCTTTCCCATCAAAATGAAAACCGCAACCATTCCAACACAGACCAATACAACAATCATCGTCAGGAAAAGCATCTGAGGCATACCCAAGATATAATGCTCTAACTCATAGTCTAAACTTACCAGCTTGTCTTCCTGCGAGGCGACGTTTGAGAAGTGCAAAACATATTCACCTTCTTGGTCACACACAAATGGATAGTTGACGTTACCCACGTTCGTGAACGACGCCTTCACCGTTCCATTAGGACAGGTCACATAAAAGTCTAGGGTGCTGCCAGCTTGCCCACCTACAACATTGAACTCTATCACAACGTGATCGTCAACCGCTAGACTCAGCGGATAAGTGACCTCTTCGCCGCCATGCACAGTCAGATTAATGGTCGCTGCATTAACAGTCTGAACTAGGATGATAGAGACTATCACTGCAAGAAAAGAATGCAGTAACAACCTGTTCTTGAAATGGAACATCAAGCCAAATTGTACGCAGAAGCCGATAACCATTGTGAACTCGCAATCTTCAATAGCACTCTGAATTCAAAATCTATAAACTCGGACAACGTGTAACTTTGTTGAGGCATTTGAAGTGACATGCTATTTCAGACATCTCGGAGAGATATTCAAGAAAGCAGGCATAGAGGTTACGAGCGAGAATAGAAGGGAAATCGACAAAATCATACATGAAATCGTGGCTGTCAAGTACAAAAACTGCCCCGCCACATGGAAGGAAGTGAAAAAGAGGATAGCAGAAGGCGAAGATGACTTCGTTTTATCGTTGAAGACTGCTTGGAAAAAATCCCATCAAGTTGGCTAAAAGTTTCTACTTTTTAGCTTTAGGCTTCGCTTTCGGTTTAGCCTTAGCTTCCTTCACCGACTTCATAGGTACACCACAGCATATCAGATCACACGTAGAGCAACCGCATGGATCGTCAACCATGACGACAAGCCCACATTCCTCACACTTGTATTTTTCACCTTTCTTAGCCATTTCACACTTCACCTCCTCGCAGAACACTATTGCGCTCTTTGTGAGTTAACAAATATAAGATTATCCGAAAAGCAGCAAAGCCCATTAAGCGGGAACTCTAAAAACGTGGGAAGACTTTTAAAACGAAAACAATACATAAACAGCAAAAACTGCAAGCTACCGACTCAGAGATGATGTTATGGCAAAGCTGAACAAAACTGACGAACTCGTCGTTTCAACACTCAAGAATGCTGAAAAGGAATTGACGTTGTCCGAAATCGCCGAAAAATGCGGAGAGACAGAGAAAAAAGTCTTTAAGTCCTTGCGAAAGCTTTTCGAAAACGAAATGATTGACACTCAAAACCGCAAATACAAGCTCGTGAAAGCCTAGTAATTCGCTATTTTTCTATGCCATTTGGTCTTCGATTAAAATGAGCGCCGGGAGTGGGATTTGAACCCACGAGGCCCCGAGAGGCCACAAGCTCTTAGGCATTATGCATGTCTCCAGGCTTGCCCCCTACCTGGCTAGGGTACCCCGGCACAATTCTTGCAGCTTAATTCAATCGATTTTGTTTATTATGGGTTTCTAAGCGTGGAAGAGAATTGTGGAAAGCATTATGATATTCCGTCTCAGATTTAGCGTCTTATTAATCCTTGAGGAACTACCGTTTTCTTGAAATCAACACTCGGTAGCCGCTTTCTCTCGCCAAGATTTCAACGTTTCCGAAAGCCCTTTCAAAGAAACTGCAGACTCGTTTTCCCGCTATCTTGGATTTCAAAACCATTTGAAATGAAGCTTTGCTGGACATGTGTTCTGGTGCTTCACAGATCATTGCTTCGACTGTCTTCATTCCAGCGCTCACAGGCGGGTTTGACAGTACACAATCAAACATCAAACCTTCAACAGACTCATACAGGTGACCCCGCCTAGCCTCTGCATTACTGATGCAATTTCTAGTTACATTTTGCCTTGCAAGCCAAACAGCCCGTTCATTTATATCAACCATGACTACACGTAAGCGCGGATTGAAATCAGCTGCTGCGATGCCTATTGCACCATAGCCACAACCAACATCCAAAATGCAGCCCTTCTCAGGCAACAACATGGATTTAATCAACAACCTTGTACCCAAATCAATTCGCGCTATTGAAAAAACGCCTGAAGCCGTAACGAACTCGAAAGGCTTTCCCCTTAGATTCGCGCGGATCAAGCCAAGTTTCGGCTTTGACTTTGGTCGTGCAGTAAAATAATGTTCTGTACCTTCACCTTTCCCAGACATTTCAGTTTTCGCCGCTTTTCCAGCACTTCGGGTAAGTGCCTCTTGGCATAAGAACACGCTTGACCAGAGCGACGATACCGTGATCCATCTTTTCAATTGCTTCCGAAGAGACAACTGCTTTGCCCAAGGCAACAGCCTCGCCTTTAAGACTCATGATGGCAACCATCGAGCCTTCGCCAATGCCTGTTTCAAACGACACGACGCCTGGAGCGGTCAGGTTTGCGCCATGACACACGGCGTCGACAGCAGAATCCCTGACGTAAATCTTGGAAACTAAAGCTAAGCACGCTTCCATTGGTTGAACGAATTTCCTAAGAGCTTTCTCGTCCTTCGATTTTTCCCATTCCATGAACCAGTAAGCCACGTCCTGCAATGTCGCAAACCCTGCCGTTCCTTCCACAAAAGGTCCAGCTCGCGTTCTCCGAAGCTCCTGCATGTGCGCCCCGCATCCTAGAACCTCGCCCACGTCGAAACACAGCTTGCGAATGTACGTGCCGCCTTCACATCCAACCTTGAAAAGCACGTTACGCCCCTCGATTTCCAGAAAATTAAGATAGTAGATTTTGCGCGTGCGCAGTTGACGTTTCACTGAAGCTCGAAGTGGCGGTCTCTGGTAGATTGTGTCTTCAAACTCTGAAAGAACACTCTTGACTTGCTCATCTGCAATGTCACCGTGCAGTTTCATAACGCAAACGTACTCTTTACCGCTGTGAAGAAGGGCTTGAACCACCTTCGTAGAATCCTCTAACGTGACGGGTAGAACGCCTGTCACTTTGGGATTTCTCTGGCTAATACTTAGCCTCTAGAGTCCCACCGTGACCGACCGCTTGAAGCTTGAGGATGCGCTTGACCCAAGCAGCCACTTCATGGCTTGAAGGACCAGCCTGCTTGTCTAGGTTAATGACGCCATAGCGCATTAACTCTTCAGCCGGTCTTTCTTCGGGTTTACAGCCATACTTCGGGTTCGTCTTGTCTTCGAATTTTACTACGAGTTTGCGTTCAATTTCCCATGGAGCAGCACTTCTAGGCATGAATAGTTTTCTCTCCTAGCTGAATAGAAAAAGCGTTGAAGTATAATAGGCTTAAACTCTAGGCTGAAGCAGGCTTAACTATCTGAGCCATTGATTCAAGTTTGTCAGCGGTTTTAAGCACTTCTGAAACTTCTTCGTCAGAAGCACCTCGCTTAAGATCAAGCTTATCCTGTAAGGGTTCGAGATGGTTGATGTTGACTCTTCGCCTCTTAACTCCCGAAACATTTCTTGGACCAGTTATAAGCACAAAGCTTTTGTCAACTGTATCAACTATCACGCATTTTCTTCCTGCCTCTCGCCCAGCGAGTTTCACGCAGATTCTTCCAACATCTATTGCAGTCACTTATTCCGACCTCTGCCAAAACACGAGTAAGAACACGGTTTAAACAAGTATTTATACATTCACAGTTACGTCATGAACCTCTCAATGATTCCGTACAATATACTTGTTCCCGACACGAGGTTTTCTATAGATATGCGTTCGTCTATACCGTGAATGGTCTTCTGCATTTCCGAGTAAGATGTTTCCGGTCGAACAGGATGAAATCCATAGCAGGTGCTGCCTATGTTGCGGAAGAAACGTGAATCAGTACCTCCAGTAAGCATGACAGGAGTCACGCTACAAGTGGGTTCAAACTCCTCCATGACCTTCACAATCAGTTCATAGAGCGGCGTCTTCAGCGAGGACTCACTAGGATCGTTCGCTTGAATAGTTTCGAACTCTAACTTGTCCAACCCCACATCTCTCAACAACGCTTTGATCTCATTCATTGCTTGAGATGGGCTTTGCCCCGGCAATATTCTACAGTCAAACACAGTTTCGCATTCAGAGGGAATTATGTTTTCTTTAACTCCTCCGTGAATCATCGTGGGCGTTACGGTCATTCTGAGTCTTG
>Ga0335070_10008336_pt1 | contig 12152 bp, 12 predicted proteins | sample Lox_Sample_13_FD_206722 | JGI IMG/M metagenome (GOLD analysis project Ga0335070, IMG submission 206722) | Soil microbial communities from Loxahatchee National Wildlife Refuge, Florida, United States - Lox_Sample_1.3 | ecosystem: Environmental > Terrestrial > Soil > Wetlands | place: USA...
GAACAAGACGGGGACCTTCGAAGGGGATATGGCCTCCCGATTCGGTGATATCGGGGCGTATGCCCGGGAGTTTAAGGTGGAGGGCGCCATTCTTTACGTCTACAAGTATTGTGATCCTTTTGGCTTTGAAGTCCCCGCACGAAAAGCTTACTACCAATCCATCCATGTCCCCCTTCTTTCCCTGGAGGATGTCTATTCTGCGGGAACGATAGGTCAACTCCGGACGAGGATTCAGGCCTTTTTGGAGATGATTGGGTGACGTTTACCCCTTAGAAATTCAAATTTCAAATGTTCGAAACAAACGAGGTTAAGACATTTGGGTTTTGGAAATTCGGATTTGTTTCGGGTTTTTTTGATTCGGGTCACGCCACGCTTGGATCAGGGAGGTTTTAATCATGGCTGAGGAACAAAAAGAGGCAAAACCAAAAAAGAGGATGACGGCCACCCAGGCCGCTGCCTCCATCGGCCCCATGGTCAAGGAGTTTATTACGGGTACCCTTCGGGCACGGGCAGAGGGAAAACAAAAGTTGGCCTATACCTTTATCGTCTGCCATCATGAGGAGATCTTCCGGGCCATGGATGTCGTGCCTCTGTGGACAGAGAATTTTGCGGGTATCTGTGGAGCAAAGAGAGATGCGGAAAGATTCCTCCAGAGGGCGGAGTCTTTGGGACTCTCCCGCTCTTTGTGCACCTATGCCCTCTGCGGGATCGGTTTCGACCAATGGAGAGAAGAACTGGGCCAGATGCCTCCGGATGCCCCCTGGGGAGGGCAAGCAAGGCCTGATTTTATGATCTCCACCGGGCAAATCCTCTGTGATCCGAGATCTAAATGGTATCAGGCGTCCCAGCAATTTATGCCCGACGTGCCCATCTACAACCTCGACCTTCCTTATCCCCTGTTTCAGAGGGATCGAAATCACCGGGAGGTGTGGGGCTACTACCATCAGTATATCGTCAAGCAATTGCGCGGGCTGGTGGCCTTTCTCGAAGAACAGACCGGAAAGAAGATGGATTACGACCGCCTCAGAGAGTTGGTCGATCTCAGCGATCGAACCTGGAACCTGATCGAAGAGACCTACAATCTTCGAAAGGCGGTCCCCTGCCCGATGGGCACCGGCGACGCGATGAATACCATGGTGCCCATCAACTTCATGATGGCCACGCAGAAGGCTTACGATTTTTTTGTAGACCTCAAAAAGGAATTAGAGGCCAAAATCGCCAAGGGGGAGGGAGAGGTTCAGGAGGAAAAATATAGACTCATGTGGGGAGGGGGATTGCCCTCCTGGTTTGCCTTGACCGACTTCAACTACTTCAACAGCAAAGGAGCTTCTTTCCCTGCGGAGACGACGTATCGCATGGTGGCTCCCCTCGACGAGATGGACCTCCCGGAGACGAAGGATCCCATCGAGCACCTCGCATGGAGATGGCTCGGATATTGGACATTTTGGTACGATCGGGCCAAGGAAAGGCCGGGGTCGGAGCCCGATGTGGAACGCCTCATCCGCTGGATCGAAGAATACAAGATTGATGGAATCGTGATGCACGAAGCCTTTTCGTGTCGGACTTGGCATGTGGGCCTCATTTGGCAGTTGCATCAACTGGCAAAAATATACAAGCCCCTCCCCGTCTTTGTGATGGGAAGGGATGGGAAGAAGGAAAAGGTTTACAGAGAAATTCCTTCCTTGATTTTGGAGAGTGATATCATTGATATCACGTCCTATTCGGAAGTGGATACAAGGAATAAGATTGACGCCTTCATCGAAACGTTGGAATCCAATCGATTAGGCAAGGCAGCCTAACCCCGGATCGCTGAGAACAAAACAGGATCTGCGGTCACTTCACGGATTCCAAAATGATCAATCCCAAATCCCGAATCAATTCCAAAGGACTCAAAAGATTTGCCTGAATTCTCCTGTCTGCCCTCCGTCCATGGGCAATGCGGAGTCGGGGCCGTAGGCAGGGGAGGAGCGACGGATAAATTGGAAGTCCCCTCTGAATCCAAACTTCAATTCAAGCCCTGTTTTGCCGGGATGGATGTCGGCTCGACCATGACAAAGGCGGTGATTCTGAACGATGGAATCATCGCTTCGATCGTTGGCCCGACAGGTCCAGGGCAGCGTCGGCTCGCGAACCAGGTCATGGAAGCGGCACTTACGAAGGCTGCTCTACCGTTCCGAGCCATTCGCTACATTGTCGCAACGGGTTACGGAAGGATTAACGTCCCGTTCGCGGACAAGCAGTTCACAGAGATCACCTGTCATGCCAAAGCCATCCACCATCTCTTTCCCAAAGCGAGGACGGTGATCGATGTCGGAGGTCAGGATGCTAAAGCAATCAAGATCGACGGTCATGGTAAGTCCGTCGATTTTGTGATGAATGACAAGTGCGCAGCCGGCAGTGGCCGATTTATAGAAGTGATTGCGGATACTCTCGGGGTCTCTCTCGATGACGTGGGGGATTTATCTTTGCAAAGCAAGCATCCTGCAAGGATAAGCAACATCTGCACCATTTGGGCCCAGCAAGAGGTCGCCGCCAGTTTGGCACAGGGGGTGAGCGTTTCTGATCTCCTTGCGGGAGTCCATCATTCACTCGCGGACAGGATCGTCCGAATGGTGAACCGGTTAAGGGTCGAGGACACGATTGTCCTGACGGGAGGGGGTGCCAAGAATAAAGGTCTCCTGAGGGCTCTTTCCGAACGATTGGGCCATGAGATTCTGGTGCCCGAAGAACCCCTGATCACCGGAGCCCTGGGCGCTGCCCTGCTGGGAAAGGAGATTGCGGAAAAGGCCAGCGAGAACCAACTCCCCCTCAAAACCAAAGAACGAACCCTGGAGCAAATCAAAATCCTCTGACCGGAACGTGCCCCGTCCCGCCGGATCGGGATAGGCGGGGTCAAGTCGATAAGACCCGACCACGGGGGACACGCTCTGAACGAAGCTTCCTCTCCAAGAAGCCCCGCCCAGCGGGCAGGGAGCTTCACCATTCGCCGTTTTCTCTTGACAAACAATGAATATTTGATAGACTTCCAAACCTAACAAAGGATGAGGAGTGAATTGATCGTGGGAGAAAGGGGGTGAGACAATCATGAACAAGTTGATGAGTACGGCAATCGTCGCCGGTTTCCTGCTCTCGGTCCTGATGGTGAGTGGTGTCTGGGCAGCCAAGGATGAAGTCACGTTTGATGTTCCTTATGGGAAAGTGACGTTCACCCATAAGAAGCATGCGGAAACGCTGAAAATCGATTGCGTGAAGTGCCACCATACCTGGAAGAAAGGTGAGACTTCTGGCAAACGGTGTATGGATTGTCATAAAGCCAAGGCGGAAGGAAAGGCTCTTTCGATGAAGGATGCCGCTCACAAGGACTGCAAGGGCTGCCATGAGGAAGCGAAGAAAGCCAACAAACCGGCGGGCCCAACAGGATGCACCCAGTGCCATGTGAAAGCAAAGTAGCAGGCTGAAATTTTCTTTCTGCGTAGCGCTCGGATAAGCAAATCGGAAAGGGGTAGCTCCCAAAAAGGAGCTACCCCTTTTTGCTTGACAGTCAATAAAAGGATATGTTAAATATTTCAAGTACTTCCCTGCCAGTCGTATTGGGAATCCGGCCGGACTGAAGTTTGGCACCATCAGGAATGATCAAAGGATACTATGAAAGAACCAAAAGACGAAGCTAAAGTGAAAGAAAGTGACTTTCTTTCCATCCTCTACGACCTTTTCCGATCGCTCAAACTCACCATAGCTCTCCTTATTCTGCTTGCCATCTTTTCCATCGTCGGAACCCTGATCACGCAGAATGCCGCCCGTCCGGAATATATTCAGCGATACGGGATCGGCCTGTATGAGGTGTTGAACTTTTTCAACCTCTTCGATATGTACCACTCCTGGTGGTTCAGCGCCATCCTCTTGCTCCTCGTGATTAATTTGATCACTTGCTCCGTTCATCGCCTTCCGGGGATCCTCAGCCAGATTTCTCGCAGGTCAGGAGAGTTGGAAGATAAGATGCTCAAGACCCTTCCTTATGTGGAGAAGATCCAATTTCAAAATCCGACCAAGAAGGAGGAGGACATCCAACCTTCCTTGAACAAATGGTTTAAGAACTGGGGGAGGATCGAGACGGAGGGAGCCATCACGCTCGTCTCAGAAAAGGGAAGGTTCTCCAGGTTGGGAGTCCCCCTCACCCATTTAAGCATTCTGATCATCCTGATCGGCGGCATTATCGGCTCCTTCTACGGGTTCAAAGGACATGTCAGTATCCTGGAAGGGGAAACGGTGGATGAAGTTTTCGTGAGGACAAAGGATGGAGAGATCTCCAAGCCGATCGATTTCTCCGTCCGATGTGACGATTTCAATATCACCTATTACAACCTTCCGGGAAGAAAAGAAAAACATGTCAAAGAATATACCAGCCTTATCTCGATTCTTGAAAATGGAAAAGAGGTTCTGAAAAAGACCATCCAGGTCAATCATCCCCTTCACTATAAAGGGTTGGCTTTCTACCAATCCAATTATGGAGCCATTCATGATGTGACTTTGGGAATTCAGTGGAAGGGTAAAAAGGAAAAGACATCTTTCAAAGTCCTTGAAGGAAACACCGTTCCCGTCCCGAACACCCGTGACTCGATCCGCGTGCTCCAGTATTCACAGGAAGTCCATAATTTCGGAGAGGGGGTTCAGGTGGTTTTATTTAAACCCGACCAGGAACCACGCCCTTTTTGGTTATTAAAAACCTTTCCGAAATTTGATGAACAGAGGAAAGACGAGTTCCTCCTCACCTTTGAAGGGTTCACGGAAAAGGAGTATACCGGGCTCTCGGTGACAAAAGACCCTGGGGTCTGGGTGGTCTGGGTCGGATGCGGTCTGATGATTTTCGGCCTGATTGTCTCCTTTTTCTTTTCCCATCAAAGGGTGTGGGTGAGAATTCAAAAAAGTCCCGGGGGAGAGATGATTCTCGCCGGCTCGGCTAACAAAAACCGAGTGAGTTTCGAGAAAACCTTCGGTGAATTGGTGGATGGGATTCGTAAAAAAAGTTCGCGGTGAGCGCTGTCCATTTTTTTAGAAATCGCGAATCCTCGACAGGATTCATGACTGACGATCTTGATCGCACCCATCCATTTGCGCCGGACGCGAGAAGCTTTGGCTGAAGAGGAAAAGGGCCTTGCCTTTTTTAGAAATGCGGTGCAGTATATTCGGAACCATCTACTTTAACCCATCACCCTCTCCCTCTCCCGTTGGGGGAGAAGGGGAAGGATGAGAGGGAAGGGAGGAGCTATGAACAAGGCTGAACTCATTACGAAGGTTTCAGAGAAAGCGAACGTGACACAGAAGGTTGCCAAGGTCATTGTCGACACCCTTTTTGACGGGATGAAGGAGAGTCTCGAAAAGGGGGAACGGATCGAGATCAGAGGCTTTGGAAGCTTTGTAGTGAGAAATTACGGGGGCTACAAAGGCCGAAATCCGAAGACGGGGGAGATCGTCGATGTCCCTCCGAAGAAGCTCCCTTTCTTCAAGGTGGGGAAAGAACTGAAAGAGATGGTGAACACAGGTGAAGGTTGATACCTTCTGAAACATCCCGTTTTTGACTACTCAAGGCTCTTCCAGTACCGCTTCTGTATCTCCTTCAATTGAAGGAGCGTTTTTTCGATTCGAGGATAATCCGCCTTCTCTTTTTCGAGCAGGTCGTCCTTCTCGAGCGGGGAGGCCTGAGAAAGTTCTTCTAAGACGGCCTTCACCGATCGTCTTTGACTCGTCACATTGTAGCCGCCCTCAAGCACGAGCGCCAGTTTTCCTCGAGCGGTGGCTCCTGCGATTTCCATCAGGATTTGCGTCATCCTTGCGTATCCTTTTTCCGATACGTCCATTCCACCCAAGGGATCGTTGTAATGGGTATCGAAGCCGGCGGATACCAAGATCAGCTGGGGTTGGTATTCGAGGGCGACGGGCTTGAGCAATTTTTCGAAAATGTTGCCGTAATCCGCATCCCCCGCTCCTGTCGGGAGAGGAACGTTTACCGTGAACCCCTCCCCCTTCCCTTTGCCTACTTCCATTGCCCCCCCTGTCCCCGGGTAGAAGAAACCGTAGCGGTGGGTGGAAAAGTAGAGGACTTGGGGATCTTCATAGAAGGAGTTCTGGGTTCCATTGCCATGGTGGACGTCCCAATCCACGATTAAAATCCTCTGCAGGGAGAAATTCCGAAGAGCGTATCGAGCGCCGATCGCGACGTTGTTGAAGATACAGAATCCCATGGCTCTGTCCTTCTCAGCATGATGACCGGGAGGTCGCACCAGCGCAAACCCATTATCTAATTTCCCCTGCATCACGACCTTGATCAGCTCCAGGAAGCCTCCGGCAGCCCACAGGGCAGTCTCATACGATTTCGCGCAAACGGAAGTGTCCATATCGAGCCGGACCGAGGGCTTGCCCGCCGTCGAAGCAATGAGGTCGATATACGCAGGAGAGTGGATCATCTCTATCTCCTCGCGGGTGGCCGGCCGGGGCTTCACTTTCCCCAAAGCCCGTCCCCTCATCTCTTCCTCCTCGAGCATTTGATAGATCTCCTGAAGTCGCTCCGGACTCTCCGGATGACCCGGGTCCATCACATGCTCCAGATATCTTCGATCCTTAACAACTCCCGTTCGGTTCATTTAATCTCCCATGCTTCGAAGAAATGCGAGTTTTTTCAAAAGATTTAATCCAGCCTATCTTTTTTGTTACCCCTTGTCAAGATGACCGATTTTATTAAGCCTTACTCTTACCCTCGAAGATCTTCCGGTTCAACCCGGCGCGATGGCAACTGGAAAGGATGGGAGACGGGGCATCCCAAGCACCGTTGAAGGGAGGGAAGTCGAAGGGTTGACTTGGCTGGAAGGTTAAGAGATAATGCACCCTGACGGTCCGGGCTGAACAAACTTCGTCAATGGATTTCCGCGGATGCAGCGAGGCTTTCCGCAGGAGGTGAAAGGACATGGTAAGAGTCGGTGGGTTTTTTGCGCTCCTCACGGGGGCATTGATTCTTGGCTGCGCGGCCGTTTCCTCGATGGAGCCGGTAGGGGACCATCCGAAAGAGATATCGCAGAATGAGTGGGCTGGGACTTGGATAAACAAGAGCCACTCCATCACGATTCAAGTCTTAGATGAGCAGAAGGGATTGCTTCAGGTCGGATGGGTGGAAGAGAAAGAGGGCGGACTCAAGATCGAGTCCCATCGAGTCACGATACGGGAGTCGGGTGAATGGATCTTTGGAAACGTTAAGGAAAAGGAGGATTCTGTTTTCCATTATTGGGCTCTCATTAAAAAGGACGCGGGCCAGATTGTTGTTTGGGCTCCAGACCCTGCCCAGTTTCGGAAGCTGGTTGAAACGGGGAGGCTTCGGGGGAAGGTCGAGGGGTCTAGCACTATTCTTGAAAAGCTGACGCTCGACGACCTGAAAGGTATCCTCTCTGGCGATAAGGGAGTCTGTTTCGAGCGGCAGAACCCGATCGTTTTTTTTCGTCTTGGAAAATAGGAGAGGGCTCAACGAAAAGCCCCTGATACGCGGATGAACCCTTTCCCGCATGATCGGCTGAGCCGGGAATGGGTTGGAAATGAGGCAAACAATCAAAAGAGTTGCGAAAATGTGGAACAGCGGTATACTCATCGTAGCTGCGCTTCGCCGTTGAATGCAGCAGGTCACAACCAGAAAAATGCCTGCCAATCTCACCCCTCAATACCTGGACGCAGAGCTTAAGTTTAAGCAAGCCAAAACTACCCCGGAGAAGATCGAAGCCCTCGAAGTGATGATGGCCGTTATCCCGAAGCACAAGGGGACGGAGAGGCTTCGGGGACAGCTCAAGAGCCGAATGGCCAGACTAAAGGAGGAACTCCAGAAGAGGCCCGCCGTCGGAAAGGCGGAGCAAGCTTACAATATCAAAAGGGAGGGAGCCGCTCAAGTCGTTCTCTTGGGGCTTCCCAACTCGGGTAAGTCAAGCCTTCTTTCCCAGATCACCCATGCCTCTTCCGAAGTGGCTGACTACCCGTTCACAACACAAAAACCCATTCCCGGAATGATGAAGTTTGAAAACCTGCAGATTCAGTTGGTGGATACTCCACCGGTCCAGTTGGATCATATCGAACCCGGATTTCCAAACCTCATTCGAAACGCGGACGGTCTCCTTCTTCTGGTTGACCTGACCGAAGACCCGGTCTTCCAAATGGAAATCCTCTTGGAGGAGTTGAATGGAATGAAAATAAAGGGGGTCGGAAAAGCCCCCGGCCCCTCCCTGGACGTGGGATGGATCTCTCTTCGAGCGCTCCTTGTGGGGAACAAATGCGAGATGAAGCATGCCATGGAGGCCTACCGAAGATTTGAGAGCCACTTCGGAGATACCTTTCCCATCCTGCCGATTTCCGCCGAGGGAGGAATGAATTTGGATGAATTGAGGAAGGAAATCTATCAAATCCTGAACATCGTTCGAGTCTATACCAAAACGCCGGGAAAAGAAGCGGATCTGACGGAACCCGTCATTCTGAAAAAAGGGAGCACGGTGGAAGAAGTCGCCCTCTCGGTTCATAAAGATTTCCTTGCCAAGCTTCGATATGCAAAGGTCTGGGGTTCTGGAAAATTCGACGGGCAGATGGTGAAACGGCACTATGTCGTCAATGAGGGGGATGTGATCGAGCTGCATATCTGATCCCTCGCGGAAGAGCGAAATCATGGAGCATTGGAATTGTGAATTTAGAAAAGTTAGAATTTTAGGAGCCAATCATTCCAGGATGAAAAGTCATGAATGTTGTGACCCGGCGACTTTTTTTGAAATTTCTTTTGGGACTTCCTCTGCTGACTTCGGTTCGCCTCCACGTTCCTGCGGCGTGGGCCAACCCTCTCGTCGGCCCAAGAAAGGAAAACAGGACCTCCATCGGTGAATTCTTCAAAGGAGAGGAACTTCAATACGAAATTGGGCTCTGGCTATTTAAGAAAGCAGCCGTGGGGAAAATAAGCTTCGTGGAAGCGGGAGAAAAAGGCCGCTATCTGGCCACCCTTCAAGGGGAAACGTTGGGCGTCCTCGGATTTGTGGCACGTTATCGCGTGGACACCTATCGCTCCGTCATGGAAGAAATCGACGGCGGAAGACGCCTGCGATCCCTCTCCTTCGAAGAGGACGTGAAAATCGGAAGCAAGGTGAGAAGGCGAATCCATCTCCTTGATTATCAAAAGCGAAGATGGATTCGAATCAGGCAGAGAGAGGACGGTTCCAAGACGAGGGAAGAAACGGAGATTCCTCCGGGAATGGTCTATGATGATTTTGTCACCGCCACTTACAATTTCCGTTACGGTGCTTACGGGGAGATTGAGAGGGGAAAAACGTACAAGGTCGCGACTTTTCCCAAAAAAGGAGCGACCAGCTACGAGGTGAGAGTGGCTTCCAAGGAGGAGGAAGAGAAAAAGAGAAAATCTGAGAAATCGAAGGCGGGTAAAGAGTTTTTTCTTAAACTCTTTCTGGATGCAGAGCTCACGCATTCCAAGGAGGGTCGGATTGAAGGGTGGTTATCGAAAGAGCTTTATCCCGTCGAGGGAAAGATCAAAGACGTGATCTTTTTCGGGGACATCAAGGGAACGCTCGTCAAAAAGATTTAAAGGCAGTTCTGGAATCGTTAACTTGAATCTGGGATTCAAGCCCGCTACTCCAACAGCACTCCTTCCCTTTCGAGGATCTTCGACTTCTCCTTTTTCAACCGATAGAATCTAATCCATTTCAGAGAGAGCGGATAGGCAACGAGACCGAGGAGACTGCAGAGAATCAAAGAGCCGATCAAAAAAGAAAGCAGGAGACCCCACTGGGAGGTGACAGAACCCCAAAAAATCGAACTCCTAAATCCCCGGTCCACTCCCAATTGAAAAATTTGTTTGACGGTAGTTGACTCCATCCGAAATCCTGTGACTCCCATCCCGATCCATGTGGCCATCATATAGAAAGGCACGACCCACCATGGGGAGTTTGTCCAGACTCCCAAAAGGATAGCCACCCGGTTGAAACCGAATAGAAAAGCGATCGCTAAACCCGCGAGGGTGTGAAGACCCAAGAAGGGCGAGAAACCGAGGAAGACGCCGATGGAAAAGGCCAGGGCAGTCCTTTCGGGTGTGTCTTCGATATGGAGAAGTTTTCGAATCAGGTCCTTCATGACGGTGTCCATCCTCTATTGCCAATTGACGCATTCCTTATTGAGAAAACAGATATCGCACAGAGGCCTCCTTGCCTTACAGACGGATCTTCCAAATCGGATCAGGTTAAGGTGCAGGGACAGGGATTTTTTCTCTGGGATAAGAAGGCTCATCCAACCATGGGCCTTTTCTGCACCCATCCGTTCTGGAATGAACCCGAGGCGCTTCCCGGTTCGAAGAATATGAGTATCCACCGGGAAGGCCTCTCTTCTCAAGCCGAATAAAAGAAGGCAGTGGAGCGTTTTAGGGCCGACGCCTTTGAGGGCGCCGATCGCCTCCTTGATTTCTTCGGAATCCATCTTTCTCAAAAAGGAGAGGCTCAATTTTCCCTCCTCCTTCTTGATCCAGCGAAGAATGTCCCGGATGCGTCTCGCCTTCTGCTCAGCCAGTCCGCCCTGCCGGATGGCTGAAACGATCGATTTCGTTTTTGCCGTGACGACATTCTCCCAGCGGGGAAATTGTGATTTCAACCTCCGGAAGGCTCTGTCTCGATTTCGATCGTTGGTGTTCTGCGAAAGAATGGTCTCAATGAGAGTATCGAGAGGATCCCGCGGACGCCCCCTCCGGGGGATGCCGTATTCCTTTTCGAGAAGAAGAGTTATTTCAGTTAATTTTGTTTTTAGACGCTCAAGCTCCTGCCATGGCTTTTTTGATCTTCTCACTCAATTTTCCCTTGAGGAAATCCTTCATTCGCTCTTTCACCTTTGTCACAAAACCTTGATACGTTTCGGTTCCCTCCAGTACCTGAACGTAGATCTCTCCCAGTTCCGGGTAGCGCTTCAGGGTGCCGTAGGCCAACTTCGTAAAACGAAAAACGATATGGGATAGCGTTAAGGCCCATTTCAGGTTCTCGCAGATGTCCAAACGGACGGCCTTTTGATAATAATCGGAAGGAGGGGTCCCCTCTCTTTTCCATTCCAGGATCGCTTCGGCAGCCAACATCCCGCTTCGAACGGCATAGTAAATCCCCTCTCCCTGAAGGGGGTCCATCAGATGGGCGGCATCCCCCACCAGGAGAAATCTCCCCTGCGAGACCTTCTGGTTCTCGTCATAGAACGAGGGGAGGAGATGGCCGATGACCCTTCCTGTCTTCCCTTCCGGGATATAGCTCAGTCCCTTGACGAAGGATTTGAAGTAATGGCGAGGGTTCATCTTCTCGGACTCTCTGAACATTCCGCCGATGCCAATCGAGAGCCATTCCTTTTTTGGAAAGACCCACCCGTATCCGTTGGGAACTCTCCCAAAATCCAGATGGACGAGTTGAAATTCCTCTCTCGGAAAAGGAACGGAAGAATTGAAGGGAGTCTCGCTCTCGACGGCCACCCCGTATCCGCCGTTCTTTTTCGGCCGCAAGGATAAAGACCTGGCCACGATGCTTTCTGATCCGTCTGCTCCGACCAGAACCTGACAATGTAATTTCATCCCGCTGGTCAATTCGACGCTGACCCCATCGGCCCCCTCTTCAACTTTCGTCACCCTCTCCCCGTCCAGGACCTTCGTGCCGGCCTCCAGCGCCCTGTCGATGAGAACCTGATCAAAACGATCCCTCATCACCAGAAATGCAATCGGGTTCTTCGATTCGATGAAAAAAGGATCTTTGGAGCAATAGGTAAATTTGGCTCCATAGACGGTGTTCTCGATGACGGGGCTCAAATCAAAGCCGAGCAAACGAACCGTTTTCGCGGAGAGGCAACCCCCGCAGGGCTTGTATCTGGGCAGCCGCTCCTTCTCAATCAGGAGTGTTTTCACTCCAGCCTTGGCGCAAAATCTTGCCGTCGTTGATCCCCCCGGCCCTCCGCCCACCACAATGACGTCATAATCCGAATTCATCTCCACCATTCTAAGCTAATTTCACCCAAATTACCATGAAATCCAGATTTGTCAACGGCCTCATTTTATCATGTGGGCAATATATTCGGCGATGGCAGGAGCAGCCGTCAACCCCGGGGACTCCATTCCC
>Ga0335070_10008337_pt1 | contig 12152 bp, 10 predicted proteins | sample Lox_Sample_13_FD_206722 | JGI IMG/M metagenome (GOLD analysis project Ga0335070, IMG submission 206722) | Soil microbial communities from Loxahatchee National Wildlife Refuge, Florida, United States - Lox_Sample_1.3 | ecosystem: Environmental > Terrestrial > Soil > Wetlands | place: USA...
TGACGACCACGAGCGGCTCAACGGCTACGTCCAAAAGATTCTTCAGAAAGGCGCGCACGGTCGCGACCAGCTCCTGGCCGAGGTGCGCGAGCTCGTGGCGACCAGTGTCGCCCGGCGGAGGCCCAAGGCCTGATGGCCAAGATCCTGCTCGTCGAGGACAACGAGATGAACCGCGACATGCTCTCTCGCCGGCTCGTCCGGCGCGGGTACGAGGTGGTCATCGCCGTCGACGGCGAGCAGGGGGTGACCATGGCGCAGTCGGAGGCGCCGGCGCTCATCCTGATGGACATGAGCCTGCCGGGGCTCGACGGGTGGGAGGCGACCCGGCAGCTCAAGGCCGCGCCGGAGACGCGCGGCATTCCCGTGATCGCGCTCACCGCTCATGCCATGTCCGGGGACCGCGAGAAGGCCATGGGGGCGGGCTGCGACGACTTCGATACCAAGCCCGTCGATCTTGCCCGGCTGGTCGAAAAGATCGAAGCGCTCCTCGGACGGGCAGCCGGAGCGTGAGCATAGACCCCGCCGCGCAGCTTCGCCACGAGCTGCGTACGCCGCTGAATCACATCATCGGCTACGCAGAGATGCTCCTCGAGGAGCTGCAGGACGCCGACCGGCCCGAGTTGGCGTCCGGGCTCGCCGCGCTGCGCGCCGACGCCCGCCAGCTCCTGACCCTGCTGAATGAGGTGCTGGCGCGGGGACAGACGGGACCGCCGGACCTCGTGGCCGCGCGCGGCACGCTGGGTCCGCCTCTCGAGCGCGTCCGTGCTGCCGGGGAAACATTGCGCCGGCGAGCGGGCGAGGCCGGTGGCGGTTCGCTGCTGGCAGATCTCGAGCGCATTCATTCGGCCACAGAGCGGCTCGACGAGCTGCTGCGCCACGGCGGCGTGCCGCCGGCTCCCGAGGGCGCTCGACCGTCGACGGCAGCAGGGTCCGACGGTGGTCAGCAGGGGCAGAACCGGGGCGTCATCCTGGTCGTGGACGACAACGAGGACAACCGTGACATGCTCGCCCGCCGCCTGCGACGGCAGGGCTACGAGGTGCTGACGGCGGCCGGCGGACGTGCCGCCCTCGAAACGCTCGCCGCGCGTCCACTCGATCTCGTGCTGCTCGACGTGATGATGCCGGAGCTGGACGGATATGCCGTGCTCCAGCAGCTCAAATCCGATCCCGCGCTTCGCGACATTCCGGTCCTCATGATCTCGGCGCTGGACGAGCTGGACAGCGTGGTGCGGTGCATCCAGCTCGGCGCCGAGGACTACCTCGGCAAGCCTTTCGACCCCGTTCTCCTGCAGGCGAGGATCGGCGCGTGCCTGGAGAAAAAGCGGCTCCACGATCAGGAGGCGCGCCACCGCCGTGAGCTCGCGGAGTGGAACCAGACGCTGGAGCGGCGGGTGGCCGAGCAGGTGGCCCAGCTCGAGAGGCTGGACCGGCTCAAGCGTTTCTTCTCTCCGCAGCTCGCCGAGCTGATCGTGGCGGGAGGCGCCGATGATCCGCTCAAGACCCATCGGCGCGAGGTGACGGTCGTGTTCCTCGATCTTCGTGGCTTCACCGCCTTCGCCGAGACTGCCGAGCCCGAGGAGGTCATGGGGGTCCTCCGCGAGTATCACGCGGAGATGGGCCGCCTCGTCGTCGAGCACGAGGGGACGCTCGAGCGCTTCACCGGCGACGGCATGATGATCTTCTTCAACGACCCGGTCGAGGTCCCGAACCCGGCCGAACGCGCCCTCCGCATGGCCGTTGCCATGCGCGACGTGGTGGCGGGCCTCGCCGCCCGCTGGCGCAAGCGCGGCTGGGATCTGGCCCTCGGCGTGGGGATCGCTCAGGGTTATGCCACCATCGGTGCCATCGGCTTCGAGGGACGCATGGACTACGGCGCCATCGGGACGGTCACGAATTTGGCGGCGCGGCTGTGCGGCGAGGCGGGAGGGGGGCAGATCCTGATTTCATCCCGGGTCGCGGCGGCCGTGGAAGAGATAATCGAGGCGGAAGAGGTGGGCGCACTCGCTCTGAAAGGGCTGGCCCGACCGGTGCCGACCTGGAGCGTACGCGGCTTGATCTGAGGGAATCAGGAATGGCGACCCCGGATACGGTATGGAAGGCGCCGGTGACGGCGGCCGAAGACCTCGACCGGATCAAGGCCCAATCCATGGCGGCCCTGCCCGTGCGAGAGATCCGGGCCGAATCTCTCGAGGCGTATTGGCGTGAATGGGAGGGGCTCGAGACGGCGCCGGACGGCGACCCCCGGGACGTCTTTCCGCCGGTGCTCATGGACGAGATCGGCTGGCTCCGGAAAGGTGAGGGATATCTTCGCTTGCCCGACGGCACCCGCTGGGTTCTGGCAAGCGGGCGACTCACCCGCGAGGACGGGCCGGACGACAACGCCTTCCTCGGGCGATTGCGTGCGCTTCTGAGCGAGCACCAGGTCCTGCGGCAGCCTCATGGACCGGCGCGCACCGCGATCCTCCTCGAGGCGGACACCCTCGACGTCCGGCGCGCCTTCTGCAGGGAGTGTCGCGCCTGGTGCGACCTCCAGGCCGATGCCGAGGAGGCAGACCGGACACTCGGCCCGTGGCCAGGCGGCGCTGAAGGGCGGGGCCGCGTTCGACGACAGGACGAGTAACTGACGACATATTGCGTCACGCCGGCAACCAGGTTTGGTGGGCGTTCCTGAATGGGATGCCCTCCGGGCGGCCAGGTGTCCAGGGCTGACAGTGACGATGCCCTCCTTGATGAGCCAGAACGCCCTTCCGAGTGCTTACTGCCCATGACCAGGCGCTCACTCGTGAGTGCGTTGAGTTGGCACAGTGCATGCGTGTCTTCCAGGTGAGTCAACCTGGAGCGAACCGAACACGGCTGAGGATTCGTCTCAGCTCTACCTGAGGAGGGTCCGAACCTTGATGGGATTCCGGCAGCACCGACGGGCAGCACTGGGTTGTCAACAAGGCTTCACGCTCATCGAATTGATGATCGTGGTGGCCATCATCGGCATCCTGGCGGCAATTGCCATTCCGCTGTACGCCAACGTGCAAACGCGGGCGCGTGTCGCGAAGGCGCAGGCCGACACGCGGACTCTGGCGTCGGCCGTCAGCATCTACTCAGCGCACATGGGCACGCTTCCGGGGGCCCTGACCGCTCTGACCGCTCAGGCGACCAACGGCCTCAACCAGATCGGCGGTCCTTTCATGGCCTCGGTGCCCGCGCCGCCTCCCGGCGGCACACCAGCCTGGGGTGCCTACGCGTATACGGCAAACACGAACGGGACGTTCACCATCACCGCGACGGGCGACGGCACGACCATCACGGTTCCGTAACGTCGTCCGCTATGAGTCGGCATCGGGGTCGAGAGGCCCCGGTGCCGGCTACGCTTTCGCAGTCGATGCTTCCGCGTCCACCCTCCGATCAGCACCGGATCGCCAATCCCGCTTCGATCCGGTTTGTGCCCCGTGGAGTTGATGAGGACTCGCCGTTCGACTACCATGGCCGGCGAGTAGCCGGGACGTCCGGTGTGCGTCGGCTCGGTGGGCCCCTTCGTGGAGGCGATGATGAGAGCAATCGGGTGCGCGGGTCTCTGCGTTGTGTCGCTCGTGCTGGCGCTCTCGGAGAGCGCGGCGGCGCAGACCGGGGACAAGAACAAGACCGTGCGGATTACCAATCAGCAGGGTGCCGCGGCCGAGGTCTATATCAACTTCGCCGCCGACTCCGTCCTCAAGCCGGCGGATCTGCCGTTCTGCCGGGTCACCGGGCCGCTCAATTGCCAGTTCACGCTGGGCGCCCGCAGCTCGCAGGACTTTCCGAATCCGCAGGCCAAGTACCTCAACATGGCGATGGCCTTCAATGCTCCCGTGACCTGCGGGTCGACCAAGGCCGAGGTGCTGGTCAACAACCCGAAATGGTTCGACATCCTCGATGTGAGCGTGGTCGACGGGTTCAACGAGAAGATCCAGATCAACCTGACGCCGACCAATGGCAAGATGACGCAGCTGGGCCCACCCGTCGGCAAGCTGGGCAATGAGAAGATCTTGGGCGTCTTTCCGTATGCGTGCACCATCTGCGCGGGCATCAAGAATGCGCCGTGCGGCGATGCGGGCAAGGGTGAATGCAAGCTCGGGACGGAAAGCAACCCGGACGTGCCCTGCCAGTACCAGATGAACGAGCCGAACGGCCTCGTCGAGGTGCTGCTCCTGCCGAAATAGGGCGAGCAGGGGCATCGGAGTCGTCCTGCCGAAGTAGAGGGCCACGCTCGTGCAGTATCCGTGGTCCTCCGTCGAGCGGAGCACGGCGGGCCAGACCCTCGGCGTCTCCCGTGCCGTCCACCGTGATCGGCGCTCGATCGAAATGGCGCGGCCAGCTCTCGTGCTGCCTCATCACCTCTGCGCCGAGAACGGCGGCCGTCCGTTGACAACTTTGCCCGGCCATCGGCGCTGCCTGCGGTGATATAGTCGCGGTCGACCGGACGGACGCTGAAGCTCTTCGCCAGCAATCCCTAAGGAGAGGACACCATGGTCGACGGACGCACCATCGATTACCTCTGGACCCACAAGACGCAGGACCATCCCTGGCTGTCCGACGAGGAGCTCGTCATCGACCGGGCCGAAGGTGTGTGGGTCTGGACCCAGAACGGCAAGAAGCTCCTCGACGGCTTCGCCGGCCTCGCCGTGGTCAACGTGGGTCACGGCCGGCGCGAGATCGCCGAGGCGATCGCCGAGCAGACGGTGCGGCTCGCGTACTACCCGACCACGCGACAGTTCTCCAATCGCCCGGCCGCCGAGCTGGCCGCGAAGCTCGCCAGCCTCGCTCCCGGTGATCTCACCTACTCCATGTTCGCGGTGAGCGGCTCCGAGGCGAACGAGCGGGCGATGCAGATCGCGCGGCACTACTGGCTGGCCAAGGGCAAGCCCGGCAAGTACAAGGTCATCTCGCTCGAGGGCGGATACCACGGCGCCACCGCGGGGACCTTTGCCGTCTGCGGCCTGCCTCACATGGTCGAGGCGTATGCCCCGCTTCAGGTGCCGGGGTTCGCCAAGGTGGCGCCGCCGCACCCGTACCGCGACCGCGGCGCGGGCACTGACGACGAGCTGGTCCAGCGTCGCGCAGGCGAGCTGCGTGAGGCGATCATGCGCGAAGGACCCGACACCGTCTCCGCCGTCATCCTGGAGCCGATCCTCTCGTCCGCGGGCATCATCATCCCCCCGCTGGGCTGGCTCCGTGCCGTGCGGGCGATCTGTGACGAGCTGGAAGTGCTGATGATCGCCGACGAGGTGATCACCGGCTTCGGGCGCACCGGCCGGTGGTTCGCCGTGGAGCACGAGAACGTCGTACCCGACCTGATGTCCGTGGCCAAGGGCATTACCTCGGGCTATGTCCCGCTGTCCGCGACCATCGCCCGCCGGCATCTCGCCGACGCCTTCGCCGCCGACTCCAAGCAGGAGAACGTGCATCCCAACACTTACGCCGCGCACCCGGTGGCCTGTGCCGCGGGCCTGGCCAATCTCCGCATCATGGAGCAGGACCGCCTGGTGGAGAATGCGGAAGCGATGGGAGCCCGGCTCGTGCAGGGGCTGCGCGATGCGCTCGCGAAGCGCGCGCTCGTGGGCGAGGTCCGCGGCCGGGGCCTCCTCGCCGCGGTCGAGCTGGTCGAGCCGGACGGCTCGGGCCGGTCCCTCGACACCAAGCGCGTGGCCGAGCTGGACCGGAAGGCGTGGGACCGGGGGGCCATCGTCTACGCGCGCGGCAGCGTCCTGCGCTTCGCGCCCCCGCTCTGCATCACGGCCGCCGAGGTCGACGAGCTCGTCGGTATCGCCGCCGAAAGCATTGAGTCGCTCGAGCGGGATATCGTCGGGTAAAGGCTACGACGGGGGGTAGCCGCTAAGCCGGGATCGGCACGCGGGGCGCGCCGGGCACGAGGGCGATGTGCAGCGGATTCAGGCCGGGAATCTGGCCGGCCAGCGCGTGGATCGCGTCCTCCGCCTGCTCGATGGGAAACGAATGCGTGTGCAGCTTCGCGAAGGGGTAGCGGCCTGACTCGATGAGGTCGATGGCCCGGAACGTGTCGTCGACCGACATGCTCAGCACGCCGCGGATGGTCAGCTCCTTGTAGATCACGTCGTCGACCGGAACCTCGTGAGCGAGTTTCTGGCCCTTGAGACCCGCCACGACGATTCGCCCCTTGCGGACGGCGATGGCGATGGCGTGATTGAGCGACTGCGGCGCGTACGGCGTGGTATCGACCACCACCTCCGCGCCGCCGCCCGTCGCCTCGCGCGCGCGCGCCACCACGTCTTCCTTCTCCACGTCGATAGTCATGTCGGCACCCAGCTGGCGGGCGAGGGCGAGCTTGTGGGCGTCGCGCGTGAGGCCGGTGATCGTGATCTGGCGTGCACCGGCGGCGCGGGCGGCAATGACGCAGCACAGCCCTCGCTGGCCCGCGCCCAGGATGACCACGCGGTCGCCGGGGCCGGTGGAGGGAATGGAGCCGGCCCATGAGAGACCCGCGGCGAGCGGATTGAACATCACGGCGACGCCGGCGGGGATGGCCGCATCCATCTTCTTGACCACAGAGTGCGGGCAGAGATACATGTGCTCGGCGTAGCCGCCCCAGAGATACGGAGGCTTGCTCACGTCCGTATAGCCGTAGGTGCCGCCGCGGGTGCGGCAGGCACGCGTGTCGAACCTGGCGCAGGCGGCGCAGCGGCCGCAGCCATAGCCCGAGCGCACGGCGACGCGATCGCCCTCGGCCACGCCCCAGCGCTCCCTGGCCTGCGCGCCGATCTCTTCGATGACCCCCAGAGGTTCGTGGCCGGGGATGACGGGATACTGGGTGTAGTCCTCGTGCTGGGGCGCCGCGCCCTCGTACTGCTCGTAGTCGCTGCCGCAGATGCCGCAGGCCTCGATGCGGAGCAGCGCATCGTCGGCCCCGATGGCCGGCCGCGGGAACTCTCTGAGCTCGATCGTTTTCGGCTTGATCAGTACGGCCGCGCGCACTGTTTTCCCCACCGGCACCCTCCTCGTTCGCGGCCGTTTCGCCGGCCGCGCGCTGGTTCCGTCTCCCGCACGATCCCGTCGCCCCGGGATTCTGGCACATCTCGATGCTTTGCTGGGGGGAGAGAGGGCCTTGACCTTGGGTCCGTCGAGCGGACAGAATCCCCGGGTGATGCGCTTCCGGGGCCAGCCGGTGGCCGCCGTCCCGGGCAACCGCCAGGGCGTCCTACTACTTTCATGAGGAGGCCGCGATGAAGCATGGGTTCCGGGTTCTCGACAGTGACCTGCACACCATGGAGCCGGATGGCCTCTGGGAAGCGTATCTGGAGGAGCCGTTCAAGAAGTTCGCCCCGCACTTCACCCGGCCCGCGGAGGGCGCGCCGAACCAGCCGATCATCAGGATCGGCGAGGTCGAGATCGCCGAGATGTCGAAGCGCCCGCGCACGGCGGTGGTCGGCCGGAGCCTGCAGGAGCGGGCCTTCGCCCGGCATCCCCATTACGCGGTGGCGCACGCACGCGGCTACGACTCGGCGACGCACCTCCAGGCCATGGACATCGAAGGCATCGACGTCGCCGTGATCTACGGCACACGCGGCCGGCAGGTCCTGATGCACGACGACCTCGATCCGCAGGTGGCGGCCGCCCTCGCGCGCGCCCACAACAACTGGACGCGCGACTTCTGCGCCATCGACCCGGGGCGGCTCAAGTTCGCCGCCCAGCTTGCCTTCCACGATGTGCCATCCGCCGTCGCCGAGGCGAAGCGCGCCGTGCGCGAGCTCGGGGCCATTGCCGTGATCGGCAACCCGAATCCCATCCACGGCCGTCACGTCCACGACCCCGCGTTCGAGCCGCTGTGGGACGCCGTCGAGGAGCTCGGCGTGCCGGTGGGTTTTCACCCGACCGGCCAGTCGTCGCTCCGCGACGACATCGCCCGCCGGTACCTGGACACGCCGAATGGCCGGGTGATCGGCGTTGCCGGGCGGAACCCGATCGAGCTCATGATGGCGTTCGGCAGCATGGCGGCAGGCGGCGTGCTCGAGCGGCACCCTGGGCTGCGCTGCGCGTTCCTCGAGGGCACCTGCGGGTGGCTGCCGTGGTATCTCTGGCGGCTCGATGAGGCGTGGGAGAAGTTCGGGCCGGGCTCCGAGATCCAGCTCTCCGAGCTACCCAGCCAGTACTTCTTTCGCCAGTGCTTCATTGCCACCGACGCCGACGAGAAGCCGCTCCGGCAGGTGGTGGAGGCGATCGGCGACGACAATATCGTGGTCTCCACTGACTACCCGCATTCGGACGGGCTCTTCCCGGTGGCCATCGAGGAATTCGTCCGGCTCGAGGGTGTCAGCGACAAGACGAAGGCCAAGATCCTCTGGGACAACTGCGCGCGCCTCTACAAGCTTTCCGCGCGCTAATTGGCGGCGGCCGGCGCTCCGGCGCCGCGCCGGCGGTGACGCCGGCCGCCCCGCCGGGACCGCCGGCCGCGCCGGGGCGTCGCGCCCGCGGATCCTGATCCTGCCGGCGCGACCGCGACGCCATCGGCGGGAGCTTCGTTGCCGGGGCCTTCGCTGAGGTCCTCGCCAGAGTCGACCGGCCACCCAACGAGCTGCGCGACATGCCCGACGTGACGGGCGGCGCTCTGCACCGGCGCGTGCTCGTGAGCGCCCGCCGCTTCGTCGCTCGTGGTCAGCGTGATCGCTCCCGAACGGCTCACCGTCAGCTCCTTGATGCGGCGCAGCCGCGTGATGAGCCGCGGGGAACCGGGCGGGCGGCTGAAGCCGCGTGACTTGAGCGCATTGGCGAGCGTGTCGATGGTCACCACCCGGCCGGATGCATTCTGGATGAGATCCTGCACGATGGTCACGAGCTCGTCGTGCGGCGCGGTGTGCGGCTCTTCCACGGGGTGGCGGTCGCCGTGACTGCGCGACGGCGGCTCCGGGGCGCTCGGGGCCGGAGATGGACGCGGCGCCACCTGACGATCGCGCCAGCCGCCGCGCCCCCGGCGGCGCGAATGACGCCTGCCTCCGGCCGCCGGCTCGGCGGGCTCGCGTTCCACCGCTTCCGCCGGGCGCGCGCCCTCGCCGATCAGGCCGCGGAAGGACAGCCGGCGGAAGGTGATGCCGAGGCTGGCCGAGACGTCGCCGACGGCGTCGAAGGCGCGGTCGTCCGACACGACCTCGATCACGTCACCGGGCCGGGCCGAGGCCAGCCATACACCGGCGGCGACCGCGATGCGCAGATCGCTCCAGTCTCGCACGCCCACGGATGGTGCGCTGTGCACGAGATGGGCGCCGTGGCGCGCGAGGAGCCTCGCCGTGTCGTGACCGATCACGCGCCAGTTCCCGACGGCGACGAAGTCGGTGCGCCGGTCGGCGCGGTCGACGGCCAGGTGCTCGATGACGCGAGCGATGTGAGCGGCGCGGCTCGTGTTCTCGACGTCGAAGAAGATCGCGCGACGGCCCGAGGGGAGTGGGCGCTCCGGTGGGGGCGGAGCCATGCGGTCCGCGAAGACGGGTTCTACGTGGACGGTGGTCAGGTCCGCGGGCAGCGGTGTTTCGCCCCGCGGCAGGACGCCGACTTCCACCGGGGGCGGCGACGGGTCGGGCAGGGGCACCTTCCGGGCTCGCGGCGCCGGGGCCTTCGTACCGCCCGCGCGGCGTTTCGTCGCTTTCTTCCTAGGCGGCACGCTCATCCTCCGTTTTCACGTGTGTTGACGCATGGTATACCGGGCGGCGCTCTCCCGGACCGTGATTTTCGTCTACACTCGCATCCGGGAGCACCCCATGGAGGGCTCATGACTCACCCACCGTTTCTCTACGGCACCGCGTGGAAGGACGAACGGACGGCGCCGCTCACGCGGCTGGCCGTCGAGGCTGGATTTCGAGGCATCGACACGGCCAATCAGCGCCGCCACTATTTCGAGCAGGGCGTGGGCGACGCCCTGGAGGCGCTGTATCGAGAGGGGAGCCTCACGCGGGAGGATCTCTTCCTCCAGACCAAGTTCACGTATGCGGCCGGCCAGGATCACCGGCTCCCGTACGATCCGCGCGCCGACTTTCCCACGCAGGTGCGGCAGTCCTTCGCCTCGTCGCTCGAGCATCTCCGCACCGACTACGTCGATGCCTATGTGCTCCACGGCCCGTCGGTGGGGCGGGGTCTGAGCGAGGCCGACTTCGCGGTGTGGAAGGCGATGGAAGCTCTGTGCCGCGAACAGAAGGCGCGAGTCATCGGCGTCAGCAACGTCAACCTCGGGCAGCTCCGCCTGCTCGTGCAGGCGGCGGAGGTCCTGCCACGGTACGTGCAGAATCGCTGCTTCGCCGCGAACTACTGGGATCGGGAGGTTCGCGCGTTCTGCTCCGAGCGCGGTATCGTCTACCAGGGCTTCTCGCTCCTGACCGCCAATGCGCAGGTCCTGGGCGGGCCCGAGATGGTGGCGCTGGCGCGGCGATACCGGAAGACCATCGCCCAGCTCGTCTTCCGCTTCGCGCAGCAGGTGGGGATGCTGCCCCTGACCGGAACCACGGACATCAACCACATGAGAGAGGATCTGGCCAGCTCGACCTTCGACCTGGCCGACGACGAGGTCAGGCTCATCGAATCGGTCGGCGCCAGGTGATGCGGCCTCAGGCCTGCTTCGCTTCGAGCTCCGCCCAGCGCTCGTAGAGCCGGGCCACTTCGGCGCGCGCGGTCTCGAGCGCCGCGTAGCGCTGCTCGAGCTCGGCCGGGTGGGACGCGACAGCCGGATCCTCCGCCGCCCGGCGACACTCCTCCGCTGCGGCCTCCGCCTCCACGATGGCCCGCTCCATGCCCGCCCACTCGCGCTGCTCGAGGTAGCCGAGGCGCTTCGCCCGGGGGCGCTCCCGCGCGGGCGGCGCCTCGGCGGCGCTCCGCGGCGCCGCGGCGCGCGACATCCGGGCGGCTTCCCACTGCGGGTAGTCGGCGAAGGTCTCGGCGCCGCCCTCGCCGTCGAGCGCCAGGATGGTGGTGGAGACGCGTTCGAGCATGAAGCGATCATGGGTGACGAGCACGAGCCCGCCGTCGAACTCCGCGAGGCTCTCCTCGAGGACTTCGAGCGTCGGGATGTCCAGGTCATTCGTCGGCTCGTCGAGGATGAGGAGGTCGGCGGGCTCGCACATCAGGCGGGCGATGAGAACTCGCGCCTGCTCCCCGCCCGACAGGCGGCCGACCGGCATCTCGAGTTGCTCGGACCGGAAGAGGAATCGCTTGGCCCACGAGGCGACATGGACGCTCCGGCCCTGGAACGTGACTGTGTCGCCCTCCGGCGCCAGCGCGCGGCGCAACGATTGCCCCGGGTCGAGGCCCATGCGGTGCTGCTCGAAGCGCACGAGGCGGAGGGCGTCGGCGGGGACGATCTCGCCGGCGTCCGGGGCGAGCGTGCCCGCGAGCAGGTTGAGCAGCGTGGTCTTGCCGCTGCCGTTCGGGCCCATGAGGCCGATGCGCATGCCGGGCGTGATGGTGAGATCGAGGTTCCGGATGAGCGGGCGCCCACCGAGAGACTTCGACAGGCCGCGAGCCACGAGCAGGCGGCGCGTCCGGCGCTGAGAGGACGTGAAGTCGATGCCCGCGGGAGCGGCGGCGGCCCGGGATCTGGTGTCGTCGAGCTCGGCGATGAGCCGTCCGGCCTCCTTGATGCGCCCCTTGGCCTTGGTGGACCGTGCTTTGGCCCCGCGCCGCAGCCACTCGATTTCCCGCCGGACCGTATTGGCAAGCGATTCCTCATAGGCGGCCTGCCCGCGCAGGAAATCGTCGCGCCGCGTGAGGAAGTCGCTGTACCGCCCGTCGGTCTGGAAGAGGCCGGCGGGATAGGCGCGGTTCAACTCGAGCACGCGCGTGGCCACATGCTCGAGGAAGTAGCGGTCGTGGCTGATGAACAGGGCGGCACGCGCCCGCTGAGCCAGCATGCCCTCGAGCCACAGGATGCCCTCCACATCCAGGTGATTGGTCGGCTCGTCCATGAGCAGGACGTCGGGCTCGGCGGCCAGCGCGCGGGCGATGGCCAGGCGCTTCTTCCAGCCACCGGACAGCGTGTCGACGGAGGCGCGCCCGTCGGAGAAGCCGGCTCTGCCGAGGGCCAGCGCAATGCGTCCCGGCCGCTCGTCTTCGTCCACTGCCGCCAGGCCGGAAGCGACCGTGTCCTCGACGGCGACGCCTGGCTCGAG
>Ga0335070_10008338_pt1 | contig 12150 bp, 14 predicted proteins | sample Lox_Sample_13_FD_206722 | JGI IMG/M metagenome (GOLD analysis project Ga0335070, IMG submission 206722) | Soil microbial communities from Loxahatchee National Wildlife Refuge, Florida, United States - Lox_Sample_1.3 | ecosystem: Environmental > Terrestrial > Soil > Wetlands | place: USA...
CGTGCAGGCGGACGCCCACTTCTTCACGAGCGGCGACGTCGCCAACAGCAATCCCACCAACGACTTCTATCTGTACCGCGTGCGCCCGATCGTCGAGGGAACCGTCGCGCAGTACATCGACTTCAAGATCATGCCGGACTTCGGACAGGGCAAGACCGTCCTGCAGGACGCCTTCTTCAACGCGCACTACTGGCCGCTCGCGCAGCTCCAGGTCGGCAAGTTCAAGGAGCCGTTCGGGCTCGAGCGCCTGGAGTCCGCGACGAACCTCACGTTCATCAACCGCGCATTCCCAACCCAGCTCTCTCCGAACCGCGACATCGGAGCGATGCTGTGGGGGCAGTGGCACGAGGGGCTGCTCACCTATCAGCTCGGCGTGTTCGACGGTGTGGTCGACTACGGCAGCACCGATGCCGACAACAACGACGCCAAGGACTTTGCCGCGCGCGTGTTCGTCCATCCCTTCCAGAACTCGACCTGGGAGCCTCTGCAGGGCCTCGGCATCGGGTTCGCGACGACGGTCGGCGACGAGAACGGCGCGACTCCGACCTACCAGACCGAGGGACTCCAGACCTTCTTCAGGTACAACAGCACCGTCCAGCTCAGCGGGGAGCGCTATCGCCTCTCGCCGCAGGCGTACTGGTACTGGGGTCCGTTCGGGACGATGTTCGAGTGGGTCGAGTCCTCGAGCGAGATGCGCAACCGGCTCCGCACGGTTCTCACCGACCTGCGGGCCACCAACACGGCGTGGCAGATCTCGGCGAGCTACGTGCTCACCGGAGAGAACGCGTCCTACGGCGCCGTCATCCCGCGCGCGGACTTCTCGCCGACGAAGGGGACCTGGGGCGCCTACCAGATCGCGGCGCGCTACGGCGAGCTCCACGTCGACGACGCGGTCTTCGACGACGGGTTCGCGAACCTGGCGAACTCTGCCAAGACGGCGCGCGAGCTCACCGTGGGCCTCAACTGGTACCTGAACCGCTTCCTCAAGTGGCAGCTCAACTTCGGGCACACCTGGTTCGACGGCGGCGCCAACGGCTCGCAGCCGGGCGCGACCAGCAACCGCGCGGCGGAGAACGTCATCGTGACCCGCTTCCAGATCCAGTACTGAGAGGTGCGCATGCAGCCCCGGATCTTCCTCCGTCTCGCGCTCCCCCTCGCGGTGCTCGCGGCGCTCGCGTTCGCCTCGCCGGGAGCCGCGCGCGCCGACAAGACGCTGCTGAACGCGTCGTACGACCCGACGCGCGAGCTCTACGACGCCTACAACAAGCTCTTCGCGAAGCACTGGCAGGACTCGAAGGGCGAGACGGTCTCGATCAACCAGTCGCACGGCGGCTCCGGAAAGCAGGCACGCGCGGTGATCGATGGGCTCGACGCCGACGTGGTGACCCTCGCACTCGCCGGCGACGTGAACGCTCTCTTCGAGAAGGGCCAGCTGATCCCGAGGACGTGGCAGAAGCGGCTCCCGAACAACTCCTGCCCCTACACGTCGACGATCGTCTTCCTGGTGCGCAAGGGGAATCCGAAGGGCCTGCGCGACTGGGGTGACCTCGCGCGGCCCGGCGTGGCGGTGATCACGCCCAACCCGAAGACCTCCGGCGGCGCGCGCTGGAACTTCCTGGCGGCGTGGGGCTGGGCGCTCGACCAGCCGGGCGGCGACGAGGCGAAGGCGCGCGATCTGGTCGGGAAGATCTACAAGAACGCGGTCGTGCTCGACAGCGGGGCGCGCGGCTCCACCACCACCTTCGTCGAGCGCGGGATCGGCGACGTGCTGATCGCGTGGGAGAACGAGGCGCTGCTGGCGCTCCAGGCCGAGGGCCGCGACAAGTTCGAGCTGGTGGTGCCGTCCGAGAGCATCCTCGCGGAGCCGCCCGTCGCGGTGGTCGACACGGTGGCGCGGCGGCACGGGACCACCGAGCTCGCCGAGGCCTACCTGCAGTTCCTCTACTCGCCGGAGGCGCAGGATCTGATCGCGCGGCACTACTACAGGCCGAGCGACGCGTCCGTGGCACAGAGGTACGCGGAGCAGTTCCCGAAGCTCAAGCTCTTCTCGATCGACGAGAAGTTCGGCGGCTGGTCGCAGGCGCAGCCCCGCTTCTTCAACGACGGCGGAGTCTTCGACCAGATCTACGGGAAGTGAGATCGGAGGCGCAGGGACGTGTCGTCGATGCGGCGGAGGCGCTCGGTGCTGCCGGGGTTCGGACTGACGCTCGGCGTCACGCTCGTGTACCTCTCGCTGCTCGTGCTCCTCCCGCTGGCGGGTCTCTTCCTCCGCTCGGCGTCGCTCAGCGCGGGCGAGTTCTTCTCGGCAGTGGCCTCGCCGCGCGCCCTCGCGGCGTACCGGCTCTCGTTCGGCGCCTCGTTCGCCGCGGCGTCGGTGAATGCGGTCATGGGCCTCGTCGTGGCCTGGGTGCTCGTCCGCTACCGCTTCCCGGGGCGCGGCCTGGCCGACGCGCTGGTCGACCTTCCGTTCGCGCTGCCGACCGCGGTCGCCGGCATCACGCTCACGAGCCTCCTCGCCAAGACCGGCTGGTTAGGGCGCGTCCTCGAGCCGCTCGGGATCCAGGTCGCCTACACGCCGCTCGGTGTCGCGGTCGCCCTCACCTTCATCGGGCTTCCCTTCGTGGTGCGCACCCTGCAGCCGGTGCTGCAGGACCTCGATCCCGAGATCGAAGAAGCGGCCGCCAGCCTCGGCGCCAGCCGCTGGCTCACCTTCCGGCGCGTTCTCTTCCCGGGCCTCTGGCCGGCGCTCGTCACCGGCTTCGCGCTCGCCTTCGCGCGCGCCGTGGGCGAGTACGGCTCCGTGGTGTTCATCTCGGGCAACATGCCCGGACGGACCGAGATCGCGCCGCTCCTGATCGTCACCAAGCTCGAGCAATACGACTACGCGGGCGCCACCGCGATCGCGACCACGCTGCTCCTGATCTCGTTCGGGCTGCTGCTCGGCATCAACGCGCTGCAGCGCTTCGGCAGCCACCGCCTGAGCGGCGCGGGGGAGGCGTCGTGAGCACGCGCCCGGCCGACTGGACGCTCGCCGCGGCGCCTGCTCCCCGCGCGCCCGCGTCGAGCGCGCTCGCGGAGCCGCCGTGGCTGCGGCGACTGCTGACGGCGGCCGCGCTCGGCTTCCTCGGGCTCTTCCTCGTGCTCCCGCTCGTCACCGTCTTCGCCGAGGCGTTCTCGAAGGGCGTCGGCGTGTACCTCGATGCCATCTCGGATCCGATCGCGCTCGCCGCGGTCCGCCTGACGCTGCTGGTCGCTGCGATCTCGGTGCCCGCCAACGCGGCCTTCGGCGTGGCGGCCGCGTGGGCGATCGCCAAGTTCGAGTTCCGCGGGAAGGCGCTCCTCGTCACGGCGATCGACCTCCCGTTCGCGGTGTCGCCCGTCGTCGCGGGCCTGATCTTCGTGCTCCTCTTCGGCGCGCAGGGGATCTTCGGCCCCTGGCTCCGGGAGCACGACCTGAAGATCATCTTCGCGGTGCCGGGCATCGTGCTCGCCACGACGTTCATCACGTTCCCGTTCGTGGCGCGCGAGCTGATCCCGCTGATGCAGGAGCAGGGTTCCGAGGAGGAGGAGGCGGCGCTCTCGCTCGGAGCCAGCGGCTGGCAGACGTTCCGGCGCGTCACGCTGCCCAACATCAGCCTCGGCCTGCTCTACGGGATCGTGCTGCTGAACGCGCGCGCCATGGGCGAGTTCGGCGCAGTGTCGGTGGTGTCGGGCCACATCCGCGGCGTCACGAACACGCTGCCGCTCCACGTCGAGATCCTCTACAACGAGTACCAGAGCGCCGCCGCCTTCGCGGCGGCCTCGCTGCTCGCGCTCCTCGCGCTGCTGACGCTGGTCCTGAAGCGGATCCTCGAGTGGCGCATGGGCCGGATCGCGCGGGCCGCGTGACCGGTGCGGGCGACGCCGGCGATCGGAGAGCGAGCATGACCATCGAGGCGCGCGGCCTGAACAAGAGCTTCGGGGGATTCCAGGCGCTCCGCGGCGTCGACCTCGACGTGAAGGAGGGCGAGCTGGTCGCGCTGCTCGGCCCCTCGGGCTCGGGCAAGACCACGCTGCTGCGCATCCTCTCGGGCCTCGAGTTCCCCGACCAGGGTCGCGTGCTCTTCGACGGCGAGGACGCCACCGAGCGCAGCGCGCGCGAGCGGCGGGTCGGGTTCGTGTTCCAACACTACGCGCTCTTCCGGCACATGAGCGTGTTCGAGAACGTGGCCTTCGGGCTCCGGGTGCGCGCGCGGCACGAGCGGCCGCGCGAGGCGGAGATCCGAGAGCGCGTCTCCGAGCTCCTGCACCTGGTGCAGCTCGGCAACATGGCGGAGCGCCTGCCCTCGCAGCTCTCCGGCGGACAGCGCCAGCGCGTGGCGCTGGCGCGCGCTCTCGCGGTCCGTCCGCGCATGCTCCTGCTCGACGAGCCCTTCGGCGCGCTCGACTCGCGCGTGCGCAAGGAGCTGCGGCGCTGGCTGCGCCAGCTCCACGACGAGCTGCACATCACGAGCGTCTTCGTGACCCACGACCAGGAGGAGGCGCTCGAGCTCGCGGATCGCGTGGTCGTCATGAACCACGGCGCGATCGAGCAGGTGGGCACCCCCGAGCAGGTCTACCACCAGCCCGCGACCCGCTTCGTCTACGAGTTCATGGGTGACGTCAACATCTTCCACGAGCGGGTCGAGCCCGCCAAGCCCACCTCCATCTACGTGCGCCCGCACCTGCTCGAGGTGCACCGGGGACCTGCCGGCGCCGGTGACATCCGCGCCCGCGTGCTGCGCATCCACGCCGCCGGCCCGACCGTGAAGGTCGAGCTGCGCACCGAGCGCGGGGAGCTCGTGCACGCGGAGATCTCCCAGCACCGGCACGGGGCTCTCGGGCTGCTCCGCGACGACGATGTCTACGTACGGCCTACGCATCCGCATGTCTTCAGCGACGACTACTCGATCTGAGCGGCGACCTCTATCCTCCGCGCATGCCGTACTACGACGATGGTCTCCGGGTTCGCGAGGCGCGCGCGCGCTACTTCCGCGACAACCAGTTCGGCGAGGACGGCGGCTACGGCAAGGCCTGGGTGGAGGTCGCGCTGGGCCCCGTCCCCGTCTTCGTGCCCAACACCGCGGCGCGCGTGCGCGCCGTGCGGCTCCACGACCTGCATCACGTCGCCACCGACTACGGCACCGATCTCGCCGGCGAGGCGGAGATCGCGGCCTGGGAGATCGCGAGCGGCTGCGCCGGCTTCGCCGCGGCCTGGGTCCTGAACCTCTACGCGCTCGCGATCGGGCTGGTGGTCGCGCGCGAGCGCACCTGGCGCGCCTTCGTTCGCGGCCGGCGAACCGGGAACCTGTATCACCTGGGCTGGCGCGAGGGCCTGCTCGACGACTCGGTGGGCGCGCTCCGGTCGAAGCTCGGGCTGGAATCGGCTGACGGTTCCGAGCCGACGGCGCGCGACCGCGCCGGCTTCGCCGCGTGGGCTGGCGCGTCGATCGCGCTGGCGCTCGCGACGCTCGCGCTCCTCGCCGCGCCCTTGGTCCTCGGCGCGCGCGCGCTCCTCGCCCTGCTCTAGTCGCGCGCGCTCGCTACGCGAGCCGGCGTCGGCCTGCGGCGAGCGCCAACGCCCCGAGCCCGAGGAGGAGGGCAGTCGCGGGCTCGGGAACGACGTCGAACGACGCGGAGTAGGTGCCGCTGACGGTTCCGCCAGCGGCGAGCGCCGCGAGCACGTTCTGATACGGGATTCCCGCGAACTGGAAGGTGAAGTCGCCCTGGAACGGGGTCTCCTCGCCGGTCGAGATCCGGGTTGCGACGCCTTCCACGGAGAAGGAGGCGATCGAACCGCTCGGCGTATTGATGAAGTTGAACTCCGTGCCCGTGGGCGTGCAGAGCTGTCCCACGGCCGGCGCTGCGCCGCACGACGCGGACGTGAAGATGCCGAAGTCGATCTTGGTGAGATTCAGGACGATGTCCGGCGCCGCGGTGAGCGTCACGAAATCGGGCAGAGAGATCGGAGCGCCGACGGGATCGACCGTCTTGTCGAGCGTGAGAAGGATCGCCGCCGTGCCGGACAAGGAGGCGAAGTTCCCGCTCGAGACGCCGACCACTCCGTTGGTCCCCGGCATCAGGTCGGGGAAGCTCGTGGTGTCCTTGGTGAGGGCCACGTTCCCGACGATGGAGAGGATCCCCGTGACCGGGGTCGCCGAGGCGGTCTGCGGCCCCATCGCGACCGCCGCCACAGCAAGGATCATCATCAGCGCCCTGGAGCGCACGCAACACCTCCCATCCGGGGTGAGGACCCGGTTGCCACCGATGTGGAGGTGGCGATTTCGAGGCAGAGGTGGCAGCCAATCGGCAGAGCCGCGGCGAATCCCCTGCGGCTCGCCCCGCCCGGCGTGCGGCGTCAAGTCGGCCCCACGTCCTGCCGAACCCGCGCCCGTGAAGGACACCTTCCGACTCCTCGGCGTGCTGCTCGCCCTCTACGTGGTCTACGGCATGGCGAACGGGGAGGTGTACGCGCGTTCCGGTGTCTGGGGCCGCACCTTCCGGCGCGACGAGGACGCGTGGGGGTACTGGTCGGCGATCGCAGCCTACACAGCGCTGACGCTGGCCCTCCTCTTCTACTTCTGATCCGTGCGGGAGCCAAGCCATGAGCGCGGTGACATCGCGGCCTGCGGAGAGTCGATGGCGCGCGTTCCGACGCTGGCCGCTGGCGGTCGGCGCCACAGGCTTCCTGTGCGGCTACCTCGGTCCCATCGCGCTCGCGCCGGACGCCAATCAGGGTCCGCTCCTCGGCCTCCTCATCACGGGTCCGGGCGGCACGCTCCTCGGCGTCGGGCTCGGCGCGGTCGCGGTCCTGCTCCCGCTCTCGGAGCGCCAGCGCCGCGGCGCGCTGCTGGTCACGTGCACCGCCGTGGCCCTCGTCACGCTCTACTGGTCCACCCCGGACCCGGCCTATCGGGGCGAGATCGTCGACGGCGCGGTGAGTGGCTGCCAGGCGCCGGCTGTGCTCGCCGACGCGACGGTCCGCGACTGGCAGGACCGCATCGCGAAGACGCCCTGGGGCCACCCCCGCCCGAACTGGAAGGCGGAGGTGTCGCAGAAGCTCCGCGATGATCGCGGGCTCGTCGTCGACATGCAGGTCGCGCGCGTGCGCTCCGTCTATCAGAACCGCAAGCCGTGGAACGCGGACTTCTTCGCCAAATCGTGGGACGAGAAGAGCGGCGAGATGAGGCAGTACTACGCCCAGGACGGGATCCGATCCTGCAGCGACTTCCTGCGCACGGGACCGGCCCTCTACTTCCCGAGCGGCGGCACCGCCAACTCGTGGCCTCCGGCGGAGGTCCCGATCCTCCTGGGGCTGCAGACCCTGCAGCCCGTACCGCCCGAGTACGAGCGCTTCGCGAGCCCCTGACTCGGAGTCCTTGGCGCATTCCCGCGAATTGTGTTTCTTATCTGGCGCGCGCCCGATTCGAGGAGCCGCCGCCATGACCACCGTGCAGGCGTCCCGCACCCTGGGCGCGATCCTCTACGAGCGCTTCGAGCTGCTCGACCTCTTCGGCCCTCTCGAGATGTTCGGAGGTCTCGGCCCCGAGCTCCGCATCGTGACCGTCGCCGAGCGGGAGGGTCCCGTCGCGTCGTCCCAGGGGCCGAAGACGCTCGCGGAGCACGACTTCGGCGACTGCCCCGCGCTCGATCTGATCCTGCTGCCCGGCGGCTTCGGCACGGTGGAGCAGCTCGGCAACGACGCGCTCCACGCGTTCCTGCGCCAGCGCTCGGCGCGCGCGGAGGTCACCATGTCGGTCTGCTCGGGATCGGCAATCCTCGCCCGCGCGGGGCTGCTCGACGGCCGGCGCGCGACCTCGAACAAGCAGTTCTTCGACCTCGCGCGCGGCCAGAGCGCGAAGGTCGACTGGGTGACCGAGGCGCGCTGGGTCGAGGATGGCCCGTTCGCGACGTCCTCCGGCGTCTCGGCCGGGACGGACATGGCGCTCGGCGTGATCGCGCGTCTCTACGGAAAGGAGCGGGCGCAGGCGATCGCGGATCTCACCGAGTACGAGTGGCAGTCGGATCCGACGCGCGATCCCTTCGTCCGCTTCCTGAACCAGGCGATGGGCGGACGCCGGGACGCCTGACGTGGACGCGCACGCCCGGCGCGGCCCCGGCGGCCCGCCCACGACCATCGCTCCGACCCGATCGCGGCTCGACCCCTGGTTCTGGGGCCTCGGCCTGCTCGCGCTCGGCACCGGGGCGAACGCGGCCTGGATGCTGATCGATCCCGCCGGCTGGTATCGGGGGCTGCCGGCCGGCGTCCCCGACACGGGACCGCTGAACGAGCATTTCGTGCGCGACATCGGCTGCGCCTTCGCGACGCTGGCGATCGGCCTCGCCGCGGCCGCGTGGTGGCCGCGCTGGCGCGCGCCGCTGGTGGCGCTCGCGGCGCTCTTCTTCACGGGGCACGCGCTGCTCCACGTCTTCGACACGCTGCGCGGAGCGCTCGACGCCGGCCACTGGGCGCTCGACCTCCCCGGCGTGTACCTCCCCGCCCTGCTGCTCGTCGCGCTGGCCTGGCTGGCGCTGCGCCGCGAAGCGCGCCCATGAAGCCACGGAGGACGCCATGCGACTCGAACCGATCGACCGACCGCCCACCGTGATGGCCCGCGTCGCCTACTGGATGATGCAGCGCCAGCTCGGCAAGGTGATCACACCCGCGCGGGTCATCTACAACCGCCTTCCCGGAATGTACGGCCTCTCCTGGTGGCTGCTCCGGGTCCAGCAGTCGGGCGTGCAGCTCGACGCGCCGACGCGATACCTGGTGCAGAACTGGGTCGCGATGCTGAACCAGTGCCACTTCTGCGTCGACATCGGGCGCGCCGGCGCGGTGCTCGACCGGGTGGGTCTCGAGAAGCTCGACGCGCTCCCCACCTGGCGCGAGAGCCCCCTCTTCGACGAGCGCGAGCGCGCGGCCCTCGCCTACGTCGAGGAGGCCACGCGCAGCAAGCGCGTGTCGGACGAGACGTTCGCAGCGCTGCGCAAGCACTTCAGCGAGCGCCAGATCGTCGAGCTCACCGTGCTCAACGCGATCGAGAACTTCTACAACCTGCTGAACCTCCCGCTCGGCATCGAGGCCGATGGGCTGTGCGCGATCGCCCAGGGCCGCGCGCGCGGGCGCCCGCAGGCGGCCGGCTGAGTCGCGAGGTGGCGGCCCAGCCCCTGGAAGCCAGGGGGATCACGCATCCGGGTGCGCGCGCCCCCGACCGCACGCGCTCGGTCGACGCCGGCGGCCTCGCGCTCGCGGTCCACGAGTGGGGGGACGCCGACGCCCCTCCGCTCCTGCTCGCGCACGGCGGCTTCGACTTCGCGCGCACCTTCGACGTCTTCGCGCCGCGGCTCGCGGCCGGCGGCTGGCGCGTCGTGTCGTGGGACCAGCGGGGGCACGGCGAGTCCGAGCACGCGGCGCTCTACAACTGGGATGCCGATGCGCGCGACGCGCTCGCGGTGCTCGATTCGACGACGCGCGAGCCGTGTCCCTTCGTCGGGCACTCGAAGGGCGGCTCGGTGCTGCTCCACCTCGCCGACGCCTGCCCGCATCGGGTGACGCGGCTCGTCAACATCGACGGCATGCCGTCGCGCTCGCGACATCCCGACGTCGCGGCGCACGAGCGCACCCGGCTGCTCGCCGACGATCTCGCCGGCTGGCTCGATCACCGGCGCCGCGCCGCCGGCCTCGTGCGCAAGCCGGGCACTCTCGACGAGCTGGCGCGGCGACGCGGCCGCATGAACCCGCGCCTCTCCCACGACTGGCTCCGCTATCTCGCGAGCGTCGGAGCGCGCCGCGACGAGGACGGCTGGCGCTGGAAGATCGACCCCGCCCTGCGCTTCGGCGGCTTCGGCCCTTGGCGGCCGGAGTGGACGCTCCAGCGGCTCCCGGGCCTCTCGGTCCCGATGCTCGGCTTCCTGGCGTCGGTCTCGGAGCCGATGGGCTGGGATACGACCGAGGAGATCCTGCGCTCCTACCTCCCGCCCGACGCCGAGATCCACACGCTCGCCGACACCGGCCACTTCATCCACATCGAGCGGCCGGACGAGGTCGCCGCCCGCGTGCTGCGCTTCCTCGCGTGAGCGTGATTCCGCTCCGACACGACAAGGTGACGCTCGCGCTCCACGCGCTCGGCGGCGCCCCGCGCGGCCGGGCGCTGCTCCTGCTGCACGGGCGGGGCGAGCGCTCGCCGGCCCGCGTGCCGCCGGCGGCGACCGGCTGGCCGGGCCCCGTCTTCGCGCTCGACTTCACCGGGCACGGCGCGTCGACGCTGCCGCGCGGCGGCGGCTACACCGCGGAGATCCTGATGGCGGACGCCGACGCCGCGCTCGCGCACCTCGAGCGCGCCACCGTGCTCGGGCGCGGGCTCGGCGCCTACGTCGCGATGCTGCTCGCCGGCGCGCGCCCGCGCGCCGTGCGCGGCGCCATCCTCTGCGACGGGCCGGGCCTCGCCGGAGGCGGGCCGCGCCCGGTCACGCCGAGCATCGCGGCGCCCGCCGAGGCGAGCGGCGGTCCGCCCGACCCGCAGGCGCTGATCGAGCTGGCGCGCGACGTGCGGCCCCCCGACTACGCCACCAGCTTCGTCCGCCAGGCGAGCCAGCTCTCCGGGCTCGACCGTCCGCTCTCGGTGTGCGCGGTCGAGCGCCCGGACTGGCTCGCCGCCGTCGTGGAGGAGCCGGGGGCGGAATGCACCACGCTCGCCGAGGCCCTCGCGCACTACGCGACCGTCTCCTGATCGGGTCGTTCGAATCCGGAGTCGATCGGCGTAGACTGCCACCGGCGTCGTCCTGAGAGGAGCAACCGTGAGCGATCCGCGCGACGCCGACCCCCGGCCGGTGGCACCGCCGCCCGCGGAAGCCCGGGGCGCCGCGCCCGGACGCGGGCGCCTGCGCGACCGGCGCATCCTGGTGGTCGGCGCGGGGACGCAGCGGTCGCCGGAGCCGGATCCGCCGGTCGGCAACGGGCGTGCAATCGCGATCCTGTGCGCCCGCGAAGGCGCCGCGGTCGTGTGCGCCGACGTCGACGCAGCCGCTGCGCGCGAGACGCAGGCGCTCGTCGAGAACGAGGGCGCGCGCGGCGCCGTCGTCGTCGGCGACGTCTCCGACGATGCCGCCTGCGAGCGCATCGTCGCCGAGAGCGAAGCCGCGCTCGGCGGGCTCGACGGCGTCGTGCTCAACGTCGGCATCGCCGCCGGCCGGGGGCTCGCCGACACCGACGCGGCCGCCTGGGATCGCACCTTCGCCGTGAACCTGCGCTCGCACTTCCTCGTCGCGCGCGCGGCGCTTCCGCGCCTCGGCGCAGGCAGCGCAATCGTCTTCGTGAGCTCGATCGCGAGCCTCATGCCCGGAAGCCGCATTCCCGCCTACGACGCCTCGAAGGCGGGCATCGCGGGCCTGATGCGCCACGTCGCCTTCGAGGCTGCGCGACGCGGCGTTCGCGCCAACACCGTCGTACCCGGCCTCGTCGACACGCCGCTCGGTCGCCTCGCCACCCGCGGCCGGCCCTCACGCGCGCGCACCCCCGTCCCGCTCGGCCGCCAGGGCACCGGCTGGGAGGTCGCCTACGCGACCGTCTTCCTGCTCTCCGACGAGTCGAGCTACGTGACCGGGCAGTCGCTCGTCGTGGACGGGGGGCTGAGCGCGCTGGTGTAGGGAAGGTCGGAGAACCCGCACCAGATCGTCGCCCGAAGCGTCGAGCCCATGCGTGGGCTGGACTTGGCAGTTGGGGAAGGTGGCGACTCTCGGCAAGGGACGCCCGACCCTCGCCAGGTGATGCCGCGCGTTCAAGAGGACGTAGGCGATCGCGTTGCGGACCTCGCGAGGCGTGCGCAGGACGTGGAGGTGATAGCGGTCCGCGAGCACGGCGCCCCGACGCTCGAACACTCGGTTCACGGCTCTTGCGAGCCGTGAACCGAGTGACTTCATCCCGCACGCCAGGTCCCGCTAGCTCGCCGCCTCGACGATCAGATGCGCGTGGTCGCCCATCAGCGCGTAGTGCGCAAACTCGGAAGCGGGTCCGCTCGCGACACTCGCGCAGGCTGCGCTCGAGCTCGCGGACCAGGCGAACCGCGCGCAGCGAGGGTACGCCCTTCCTCATCTTGAGCGTGACGTGGCAGGGATGGCGAGCAGCCAGAGGAG
>Ga0335070_10008339_pt1 | contig 12150 bp, 8 predicted proteins | sample Lox_Sample_13_FD_206722 | JGI IMG/M metagenome (GOLD analysis project Ga0335070, IMG submission 206722) | Soil microbial communities from Loxahatchee National Wildlife Refuge, Florida, United States - Lox_Sample_1.3 | ecosystem: Environmental > Terrestrial > Soil > Wetlands | place: USA: Florida...
CTAACTCGTTTCTTTCCGTGCGAAGTGCCACGACTCAATTTACACGCCCGCAGCATTCCCGATACGCCACAACTCCAAACTCCAATAGGTTGGAGGCTTTCCGTTGACGGCCGCTCCTGACGCGGGATAGACTAATGCCACAAGCTGGGACCCCCCCGCTCCGGGATTCCGCTATCTAAAGACACAGTCAGCCGCCCATCTGAGAGTTCCCTTATGAATTTTGTGTGCGCAAATGCCCCGCTGCTGAGCCACGCTTCGACTGATGAGGACTGCGCAGCTGAGATGAATCATCTCCAAGCAGAAACAGCACCGCAGAGCTCTGTGTCCATCCTCGAACCCGAGTTGAGACTGGAGGTAGAGAGAGATGCCGGCGCGCGGACTGAGAGGCTAGCAACGCGTCACTCAGGCTCCGAACCAACCGTCGTCGTCAATCTGCTGGGTCACATTGTTGAAGTAAATGCCGGAGCCGAGCGTCTGTTCGGATACAGTCAGGATGAGTTGCTTGGGAAGATGGTCGAAGTGCTGGTGCCGCTACGATTTCGTGACGGCCATCGGCGCCTTCGTGAGGAGTACCAGGCAAACCCGCGCTTCCGCCCGATGCGCCGCAGCGATGCCATGTTCGCTTTGCGGAAAGACGGCACAGAGTTCCCGATAGCCATCACCTTGACGCCGGTTTCATCTGACGACGGACTTTTAGTCTATTCAACGATCCCGGAATCCTCAGAGGCAAGCAGTCTGGGCGACATCACAGAACGCCTGCGCTTCGAGCAGGGCTTGGCGGGCCTTTCGGCGAAGTTCATCAACTTGGCGCCCGATCTGGTGGATAAAGAAATTGAATGCGGTCTCCGAACCCTGATCGATGCGCTCGATGTGGACCGCGCCACTCTCGCTCAATTCGACATCGGAACCGGGGATTTGGTCGTAACGCACACCTACGCCGTGGCCGGAGTTCCGCGCTTCCCATCCCGGCTGGTCAACGGAGTCTTACCCTGGCTGGACCGGCTGCTCAGAGAAGGCAAGACCATCTACGCAGAAAGACCAGAGGATTTGCCGCCCGCGGGGCACAAGGAGCGCGGTTACATGGAGTCGGTCGGGCAAAAATCGGGACTGGTAGTCCCTTTCCGAGTCGGTGGCCGCGTGATTGGAGGCATGTCCATCGATAGCTTTAAATGCCATCGCCGGTGGGACGCCGCAAGGATCTCCCGGGTGCAAGATGTCGCGGACATCTTTGCCAACGCCTTAACGCGAAAGCGTGCCGACGAGCAGTTGCAGAGCGCGTACTCAGAGATTCAGCGGCTCAAGCAACAACTGGAAACCGAAAACAGTTACCTGCGCGAGGAAATCAGCCTGGCCTTTCATCATTCCGCGGTGGTGGGCAACAGTCCCACCATTCGAGGCGTCCTGAGAAAAGCCGAGCAGGTGGCGCCCACAGACTCTGTTGTCCTGATCTTCGGCGAAACGGGCACCGGTAAGGAACTGATCGCACGCACCATTCATGAATTGAGTGGGCGACACAACCGGCCTATGGTGAAGGTGAACTGCGCCTCCTTGCCTGCCAGCTTGATCGAGAGCGAGTTGTTCGGACGTGAACGTGGCGCATACACCGGGGCACTCGCCCGCGAAATCGGACGGTTCGAACTGGCCGACAACTCCACGATATTCCTGGATGAGATTGGTGAACTTCCTCTCGAGGTGCAATCCAAGCTCCTGAGGATCCTGCAGGAGGGAGAGTTCGAGCGCTTGGGAAGTTCAAAGACCATTCGAGTGGACGTGCGGGTAGTCGCGGCGACGAATCGCAATTTGCCCGCAATGGTGGACCAAGGCAAGTTTCGCGAGGATCTGTTTTATCGCTTGAACGTGTTCCCTATCTCGATCCCTCCGCTTCGGGAACGCGCCGAAGATATCCCTGCTCTCGTTTGGCACATTTTGAAGGACTTAGGCAGGAGGATGGGAAGGCAAATCGAGGGGGTTCACGCCTCCACGATGCAGGAATTCCAGCGGTACGCATGGCCCGGAAACATCAGGGAACTCCGTAACGTCATCGAGCGCAATCTGATCCTGAACACCGGCCCTATTTTTCGCGCCGAAGTGCAAGAACTCGAGCACAGACCAGCCCGTGGCCGCCGGCTGGATGACGTAGAAGCGGAACACGTGCGCGCTGTGCTCCAAAGCACTCGCTGGCGCGTCCGCGGCAAGGGCGGTGCGGCAGAAATCACAGGCTTGAAGCCGACCACCCTCGAAGCCCGTATGAAAAAACTCGGTATCCGGCGACCGGATTAGATTCGGCCCTAATCGTGCACACCTGTAGTGAATTACTCGGCGGCGATTCTGCCGCAATTGGAATCCAAATTCCTTTCACCCTTCGCAAGTGGAGGATAGATGGCCCCCTTCACAGTCAGCGCGGTGGCTTTCGCTGCTATGTTCGGTGGTGCGCTCGCTGGCATGTATATCCGCCTGCGTTTGCCGGACCACCATCTCCAGGATGATTCGCGCGATGTCGTAAAGCTGGCGGGTGGTTTGATTGGCACGTTGGCGGCGCTAGTGCTCGGACTCCTCGTGGCGTCCGGTAAGGGCTTCTATGACTCTCAGAGCTCCGAGTTGACGCAGATGTCTGCCGACATTGTATTGTTGGATCACAGCCTCAAACACTATGGCTCGGAAGCTCAAGATGCCCGCGACGCCCTGCGGATGACCGTTGAGGCCATCCTGGAGCGGTCTGCCGCATCTCGCCGGTCGGTGGTCGCGTCCCTCTCCGGCGTAACCGGAGCTGACGTTTTGTATGACGAGATTGAAGCCCTTGAGCCGAAAACGGAAGCTCAGCGCGACCTGAAAACTCACGCGCTGAACATGACCGTAGAACTGGGACGAACCCGCTGGCTGATGTATGAGCAATCGGTTGCTTCTGTCTCCAGGCCTCTTCTGGTGGTCATGATCTTCTGGCTTACCGTTACGTTTTTCATCTGGGGCGCCTTGGCACAGATCAATCGGACGCTCATCGCCACAATCTGCATCTCGGCGCTATCGTCGGCCGGGGCAATCTATTTGATTCTGGAGATGTACTCCCCCTATCAAGGGTTGGTTCAGGTTTCGAGTGCCCCTTTGCGAGCCGCCCTAGCTCACCTCGGCCAGTAAGTCAGCCAAATAGAAAATCGCCCACTCTTTTGGAGCGACTCCAATTAGTTGGATGGTGTCCCGCCAGAAGGCGGCCGACCTCCGGGGTATCTCTTGGAAATGGCCGTCAATCCTTGGTTTAGCGATCTCACCATTCGCCGTGATTTCGGCCACCCTCGTGCACTATGACATGCAAATCTCCATCTGCTCACCGCGTCATAGCCGCGATGAGCAACAACTGAGTATCACCTCCCGGACGAACGGGAACGCACATGATGATCGAGCAGATGAGTCTCGCTGTACCGGAAGCGAAAAAGCAGCAGGTGGGAAGCGCGCTGGCATCGTTTGTCGGTCCCACACAAGTGCAGCCGGGTTGCCTGAGCTGCAGCCTGTCTCAGGGTTGGACGAACCCGCATGAACTGAGATTTGAATCGCGCTGGGCGAATGAGGAGGACCTGATTCGCCACCTCAAGTCGGACAGTTACAAGCAGCTGCTGCTCCTGATGGAGCTCAGCAGCGTGCCGCCTCAGATTGAGTACTTTGTAGTGGTAAGAGCTCAGGGCCTCGATTTGGTGCAGAACGCTCGATCAACCCCTGATCCGTTATGACTTTCTCACCGGCAACGGTGGGTCTGGACGGGGGGAGCAATGACTTGGTGTTGCGCAGATTTGGAGAGACGGCCGAGTTTGCGCGGGCGGTACCGAGGCCATTGCTCCCCCTAGCCAATAACAAATACCTAAAGGATGAAATCATGAAAACCGGGCCGACTTACCGCTTTTTGCTTCTCGTCGTAGTGATCCTGGCTCTGGTCACCTTCGGTCCGGCTCTTTCCGCGCAGACGACTCAAAGTGCTGCCGCGAAGCCGGATTCGCCGACCCCGTCAGGCGACGGCTGGCATGTCGACGTGGTTCCTTACATCTGGTTTGCCGGTATCCAAGGCAGCACCGGGATCAATGGCCACAACGCGAGTATTGATGCCACGCCTGGCGAAGTTCTCGACTACCTCAATCTCGGTTTTATGGGAACAGTCGAGGCCCGCTATAACCGCTTTCTTCTGCCCATGGATTTCATGTGGGTGAAGCTCACCGATAAGAGAGCATTCTCTTTCGACGAAGGCGCGACCAACGCGAAAGTCGAGTTCAAGCAGACAGTCTTCACGCCCGCTGTCGGCTACCGGCTCGTGGATACCCCGAAATTCATCGTGGACTCCCGCTTCGGCATCCGTTATTGGCATCTCGACAGCTCCCTCAACATTACTGGACCAGAGGTCAACACCGGTGTCAACGGAACCGCTAACTGGGTCGACGCCGTGGCCGGCGGCAAAATTCAGGCTGCGCTTGGCCGAAAAGTCTTCATCGCAGTCTTCGGCGACGCCGGCGGCGGCCAGGCTCGATCGGACTGGGAAGCCGGTGGACTGCTCGGGATGCGGATCGCGAAAAAGTGGACAATCCAAGGTGGCTACCGCTATCTCTCGGTGAACTATCGCCCGCAGAGCACGTTTGTCTACGACGTTAACCAGTCCGGAATCATCCTCGGCGCAACGTGGAGCGTGAAATAGGCGCGCGCAGGCCATGAATTCGAAATCCCAAGGTAATTTGTCTCGCACCAGGAAAGGACCAGGTCCATGAAAGAGGCAAGTACAAGCACGGCAGATCTCGTTCTCTTTAAGCTGTTTCTCACTGTTGCATTCTTGTTTGCGATAACTCTAGGTGCCGCAAGCGGATTTGCACAACAGCCTGTGGTCACGGACAAGTGTGCTGCTGACTCGACCGAAGTCTTGAGTTCAAAATCCCTTCCCGCTCCGGACGAGAAATTCGACGGAGTGATCAAGCGTGACGCTCGCGAATCAAAACCTTGCTGGGAACCCCGCGTTGTCCCGCCCAAGGGCGCGCCCAACGTCCTGCTGATCATGACGGACGACGCCGGATTCGGCGTCTCCAGCACGTTTGGCGGTGTCATCCCCACGCCGGCACTGGACCGCATCGCCAAGAATGGCCTTCGTTACACGAACTTCAATTCCACCGCGCTCTGTTCGCCAACTCGCGCCGCCCTGATTACCGGGCGCAATCACCACTCAGTGGGCTTCGGCGTGATCTCCGAGCAGGCGACCGGCTATCCCGGATACAACAGCTTTATCCCCAAAGAAAAAGCGACGATCGGCCGCATCCTTAAGGAAAACGGTTATTCCACCTCCTGGTTCGGCAAGGATCACAACACGCCGGCCTTTTCCGCCAGCGCCGCGGGACCCTTTGACCAATGGCCCGTGGGAATGGGCTTCGAGTATTTCTACGGTTTCGTCGGCGGCGATGCGAACCAGTGGCAGCCGAATCTCTTCCGCAACACCACCGCGATCTATCCCTACGTTGGCCACCCGGGCTGGAATCTCACCACGGCCATGGCTGACGACGCCATCGACTACATGCGCCAACTGAATGCCGTGGCTCCCGATAAGCCTTTCTTCATTTACTACGTCCCGGGCGGCACTCACGCTCCGCATCACCCCACTCCGGAATGGATCAAGAAGATCAGCGACATGCACTTGTTCGACAAGGGCTGGGACGAACTTCGCACTCAGATCTTTGAGAACCAGAAGAAACTCGGTGTGATTCCCCAAGATGCAAAGTTGACTCCTTGGCCTGCCGACCTGCTCAAGCACTGGGATCAGCTCAATGCCGACGAAAAGAAGATGTTCCTTCGCCAGGTTGATGTCTTCGCCGCCTACGTCGCTTACACCGACAATGAAATTGGTCGCGTGATTCAAGAAGTCGAAGCGGAAGGGAAACTCGACAATACCCTGGTCATCTACATCGAAGGCGACAATGGCACCAGCTCTGAAGGCACCCTCGTCGGGACTCCCAACGAAGTCGCCATGTTTAACCAGGTGGAAGTGCCCGTCGAAGCTCAACTGAAGTATTTCTACGATGCCTGGGGCTCCGACAAGACCTACAACCACATGGCCGTACCGTGGGCCTGGGCCTTTGATACTCCGTTCAGCTGGACCAAGCAGATCTCGTCGCATTTCGGCGGTGTTCGCCAGGGCATGGCCATTTCCTGGCCGGGCCATATCGACGATCCCGGGGGTATTCGCAACCAATTCCACCACGTCATCGACATCGTCCCTACCATTCTTGACGCGACACAGATTAAAGCTCCAGATTATGTCGACGGCATCAAGCAGAAGCCCGTCGAAGGCGTGAGCTTGCTGTATACCTTCAAGAAGGCCAATGCCAGTGCGCCGTCCACACACCACACTCAGTACTTCGAAATGATGGGCGATCATGCTCTCTACCACGATGGATGGATTGCCAGCACCAAGGTCATGCGCCCACCGTGGGTCACCGCTGCAGAAATCAAAGAAAGCCCTGCCGACTACCCCTGGGAACTTTATGACTTAACCAAAGACTGGACTCAGTTCGAAAATGTCGCGGACAAAAACCCGGCGAAGCTCAAAGAACTGCAGGGCCTCTTCTGGCAGGAAGCCGAGAAGTATCAGGTCCTGCCTCTCGACAATACCGTCGTTCAGCGGCTCCTTACGCCGAAGCCCAGCCTCAGCGCGGGTCGCAGTGTGTTCACTTACCACGGCAAGGTCACCGGCACGCCAAACGGTGACGCGCCCAGCATCCTCAACTCTTCATACAACTTTAAAGCCGAGGTCGAGATTCCGCAGGGCGGTGGCGAAGGCATGTTGGTCACACAAGGCGGACGTTTCGGCGGTTACGGCTTCTACCTTCTGAAGGGCAAGCCCGTTTTCCTGTGGAACCTCGTCGATCTCAAGCGTATCCGCTGGGAAGGCGCGGACGCCATTCCTCCGGGAAAGCACACCCTGGAATTCGACTTCAAATACGCCGGGCTCGGCATGGGAACCTTGATGTTCGGCAGCCCAGTCGGGATCGGACGTGACGGAACCGGCGAATTGAAGGTTGACGGGAAGGTCGTGGCTACGCAGTCCATGGAACACACGATTCCGTTCATCCTGCAGTGGGACGAGAATTTCGATATCGGCTCCGATACGGGAACCCCTGTGGACGACCAGGATTATCAGGTGCCGTTTGAATTCAACGGCAAGATCAACACTCTGACCCTGACCATCAATCGGCCTCAACTCACTCCGGCCGACATTGAAAAACTGAAGGCAGCCCAGCGCAACAACAAGACCAGCGAATAACCCAAACCGGGCAGAGCGAGGCTCGTTCCGCCCGGTAATTTGTTCTTGATTCGTGAGAGAAAATGAAAAACACTCCCGTCATCTGCACGAAGACTCTCGACTGAAAGGACACTCATGAAACTCAATTCCACACTTCTTTCCACTGCGCTGCTTTCGCTGGTTCTCGTGACCTCCTGGCCGAGTCTAGCGCAGGCCCCTTCAGGCGTACCGGTTTTCAAGATTACGCCCGTCAAGAGCACCATCAAGTTCAACGTGAAGGCCTCTGTGGCCATCGAAGGCGTATTCGACAAGTGGGATGCCACGCTCACCTTCACCTCTCCCAAGGCCGAATCCGCCGTCCTCGATATCAAGATCGAAGCCGCCAGCGTCGACACCGGTAGCGGCATGAAGAACGGCAAGCTGAAGAGCGACGATTTCTTCAACGTCGAAAAAGATCCCTACATTACCTTTCATTCCACCAAAATCACCCAAACGGGCCCGAACACCTTCGACGCTCTCGGGACGTTCACCATTCGCGGCGTGTCCAAGCAGGAGACGCTGCACATCAGCCTGGAAGGCAAGGGTACCGGTAGCGGCACCATCAACGGAGTCATGGCGTTCGACCGCAAAGAGTACGGTATGAACAGCGGTATACCTTTCATCAAGATTGCGGACCGCGTTGAGGTCACTGTGGATCTGAAGGGGCAGAAGCTTTCGGGACCGCCTGTGGAATTTAAAGAGTAGGAAGACGTTCACTCGCGTGGCCGTCGCTCCGGCGGAACGTGGACCGTCAAGCTACGCTCCGCCGGACAATGTTTGTTGCTCGAAAAAAGGAGATCGAATGAGAACAGCAATACTCAGTCCTAAGGCGGTCTGGCGGACCACCAGTTGTCTCGCTGCCGTCGTCGTTTGTCTCGTGTTGATTTCGTGCCAGCAAGATCAAGGCAAGAAGTCGCAAACACCCGGTGTGGAGCAGGCCGTAAGCGACGCTACCGATGTTTACATCTATGGCTATTCTCTTGTCACCATGGATATGACCAGGAAATTTATGACGAACTACGCCACCATTCAGAGTGATCGGGGGCCAATGGGCCAGATCATCAAGCTGCGTAACTATCCCGCCGTTGATGATCATGCCGTGACTGCCCCGAATGCCGACACCCTCTACACCACCGCCTGGATCGACGTCTCCAAAGAACCCTGGGTTTTCAGCATTCCCGACATGGGCGACCGCTACTATCTCATGCCAATGCTCGATGGCTGGACCGATGTCTTTCAGGTGCCTGGCAAGCGGACGACCGGTGGCAAAGCACAAAAGTATGTAATCACCGGACCTGGCTGGAGCGGTACGCTGCCCGAAGGCGTGACTGAGTATAAGTCGCCCACCGGCATAGTATGGATTCTTGGCCGAATTTATTGCACTGGCACACCAGACGATTATGCGAAGGTCCACGCGCTTCAAGACAAATTCTCGCTGGTTCCCCTCAGCTCGTATGGCAAGCCTTACACCCCGGTCCCGGGTGAAGTCGACAACGCCCTCGATATGAAGACCGCTGTTCGCGATCAGGTCGATTCGATCGGTGTGAACGAATACTTCACCTACTTGGCGAAACTGATGAAGACCAATCCGCCAGCCGCTGCTGATGCTCCAATCGTCGCAAAGATGGCCAAAATCGGAATCATTCCCGGACAGGATTTCGATCCGAGCAAGCTCGGCGCCTTCGATAAGGAAGCAATCAAGGTTGTTCCGAAACTCGCCCAGGTCAAAATCATGGAGTACTTCAAAACCGCCGCCGTCCCCGTGAACGGCTGGACCGTTTTAACCAAGAATGTGGGTGTCTACGGCACAGATTACATTCAGCGAGCGCTCGTCACTGCGGTTGGTCTGGGTGCCAACCGGCCGCAGGACGCGATCTACCCAACGTCCGAGAAAGACGCCGATGGCAAGGAATACGACGGAACCAAGAAATACGTGCTGCATTTCGACAAGGGTCAGATGCCGCCCGTTAACGGCTTCTGGTCTTTAACCATGTATGACGCGAGCTTCTTCTTTGTTCCGAACCCGCTGAATCGCTATACGCTCAGCGCTCGAAACAAGTTCGTCACCAACACCGACGGCTCCGTGGACCTCTACCTCCAGTCGGATTCGCCGGGCAAAGCCAAAGAAGCCAACTGGCTGCCGGCGCCAAAAGCCAGATTCATTCCGATGTTGCGTTTGTATTGGCCGAAGGAAACTCCGCCCTCGATTATCGATGGCACCTGGAAACCACCGGCCATCAAGCTGGCGCAGTAGAGGATTGTGACCGGGATTCCGGAGAGCATCCGGGATCCCGGTAGATTTGCACGCAGTGCGTTGGAGGATAGATGCGGCTCAGTTCAGTACAGAGAATTGCCTTGGGGATGGCGTGCGCGAGTCTGCTGATTTCGGGTTGCAAGAACGGTCCGGTGAAGGAAGCCATCTCGCACAAGGACGATTATAAGCAGGCGTATATCTACGCATTCCCGATGATTGCGGCTTACAAAGCGATGTACGAGTTTTCCGTCGACAAATCGAATTCCCAGTACAAAGGTCCTTTCAACGTCGTCCTGAGTGATTCAAAGACATTCACGCCCAAAGACACCACCATCGTCACCCCGAACGCTGACACTCCGTATTCCGTAATTGAGATGGATCTGCGTGCCGAACCGTTGGTAATTTGCGTTCCCGCAATTGAGAAAAAGCGGTATTACGTCGTGCAGTTGAGCGATCTTTACTCTTACAACGTCGGTTACATCGGCAGCCGCACCACCGGCAACGATGGCGGCTGTTATATGGTCGCAGGCCCGAACTGGAAGGGCGAGACCCCCAAGGGAATCAAGAAGGTATTCCCATTCGAGACTCAGTTCGGCATCGCCATCTTCCGCACCCAACTGTTCAATGCCGCTGATATGCCGAATGTCGCCAAAATCCAGAAAGGCTATTCTGCACAGCCCCTTTCCGCCTTTTTGAAGCAGCCCGCGCCGCCAACCGCTCCCGCAATCGACTGGCCGGCATTCAATGGCGAACAACCATTCAAACTGCAGTTTCCCAAATACCTGGCATTCCTTGCGCAATTTTGCGCGGACAATCCCTCGGACCAGCAGATGCGCGCCACAATGGCGGCGGTTGGCATCGTGCCCGGTCAGGCTTGGGATGAAAGCAAGCTTACCGATGCGCAGAAGGCGGAACTGGCGCTCGGCGTTAAAGAAGGCTTTGACACGGTCGAGACCGCCGGCGGCAGTATCGGGAAAAACATTAACGGCTGGCAGGTTGGCGCTGCGCAGGGTGACCGCGCCTTCTATCACGGCAACTATTTGCTGCTCGCCGCCGCGGCTAAGATGGGGATCTACGGCAATAATGCGGATGAAGCAACCTACCCCGCCACCCGCAAGGACCCCACAGGTGCGGAACTCGACGGCAGCAAGCACAAGTACACCGTCACCTTCGCCGCCGGCCAATACCCTCCCGTCAACGCGTTCTGGTCCATCACCATGTACGACGGCAAAACGCAGTTGCTGATCGATAATCCCATCAATCGCTATCTGATCAACTCGCCGATGCTGCCGAACCTCAAGAAGAACAAGGATGGTTCGCTGACCCTCTATATCCGGAAAGACGAGCCTCCCGCCGACAAGAAGTCGAACTGGTTGCCCGCTCCGGATGGGCCGATTTATATGGTCATGCGGCTCTATTGGCCTAAGACCGAACCGCCTTCGATTCTTCCGCCAGGTGAAGGTACTTGGCAGCCGCCGGCGGTGACTGTGGCGGACTAACCGGTTTCTCGCCCGGGGAGCAGGTGATGACCTCTCTCCGGGTGCGCCGCTGTCTGTTGCCAGCCGAAGTCTCAGCGACGCAGCCGCGAAACGAAATTTGCAGCTCTTGGAATTCACCCTCGGGAGGTAGGAATGAAAGCATTACGAATGGCATGCAGTGTCGCCGTGCTTTTGCTGTTGGTATCCGGCACGGCACTTGCCCAAAACAATCCGACTTGGCCCCGGCAGACCGTTCAACCTGGTGGGACGCTTGTCGCTTATCCGCCTCAGGTGGACAACTGGCAGGACTTCACCACTCTGACATGGCGGCAGGCGTTTCAGTTGACGCCCGCCGGCGGAAAAATGGTTATCGGCGCAGCTACCATGACCGGCACGACCAGTGTCGATACCGAACAGCATATAGTCACCCTCTACGGTATTCAGATCACCAATACCTACTTCCCCGATCTCGACCCGGCGATGTCGCCAAAAATGGACCAGTTGCTTCGCTCGTTTATTCCACCGGTCTTTAATATTTCTCTCGATCGCGTGGTCTCCTATATTCCGAAGCCCAACACCATAAAAACCGTGGAACTGAAGAATGATCCGCCGTACATTTTTGTCAACTATTCCCCAGCCATCCTGCTCGCCGTCGACGGCGAGCCGGTGCTCGCGGAAGTCTCCGGCGCGAAGCTCAAGTTTGTGGTGAACACCGCCTGGCCTCTGTTCTTCGACCCCTCTGACTCCAAATACTATCTCCTCGTCGGAAACATCTGGCTCGCCGCCACGGATCTCCACGGCCCGTGGGCTCAAACCATGAAGCTCTCCAAAGAATTCAAGAAGATCCCGAATTCAGGAAAGTTTGCACCCGTTACGAAAGCCGTTCCACCTCCGCAGGTTCCCAATCCCACGATCCCTCAGGTCTACTACAGCACGGTACCCGCTGAGGTGATCCTCTTCGAAGGACAGCCGTCTTACACTCCGATTCCCGGTACGGATCTGATGTACGCGAACAATACCGACAGTCCGGTGTTCCTCTACAACCCCACGCAGACTTACTACTACTTGGCTGCCGGCCGCTGGTTCAGTGCCACCAACCTTGCCGGGCCATGGACCTTTGCGAC
>Ga0335070_10008340_pt1 | contig 12150 bp, 9 predicted proteins | sample Lox_Sample_13_FD_206722 | JGI IMG/M metagenome (GOLD analysis project Ga0335070, IMG submission 206722) | Soil microbial communities from Loxahatchee National Wildlife Refuge, Florida, United States - Lox_Sample_1.3 | ecosystem: Environmental > Terrestrial > Soil > Wetlands | place: USA: Florida...
TTCGGCAATGATACCAATGTCAGCGTTGCCGGTCTGCACGAATTGCGCCGTCTGCGAAATATTTTCTCCGAGCACAAGCTTGTCTTTTACCCGTTCATAGATGCCGGCCGTCTTGAGCGCTTGCTCAGCCGCTCGTCCGTAGGGAGCGAACGCGGGATTGGCGACGGAAATCTTGTGGATCGACGGATCGAGCAGCACGTTCATTCCCTGCTTGAGGTCGAGCTTCGAGGCGGTCGGTACCCACAGCACGATGGTTCCGACAGCGTAGTGGAAGAGCGGGCCAGGCTCGGCGAGTCCGGCTTGCACGAGTTTCTCCGGATAGCTGCTATCGGCGGAGAAGAACAGGTCGAAAGGCGCGCCGTTCTGGATCTGCACAAAAAAGTTGCCGGATGCGCCAAACGAGAGTTTCAGTGTGTTTCCAGTGTCGTGCTGGAATTGCTGTGCGATCTCTTTCATCGCGAAGTGCAAGTCGGCGGCAGCGGCGACCGCGAGTTCCTCGGCGAACGAGGAGAGCGGGCAGAGCAGCGCGAAAAGGAGCAGAGCTTTGCGCATCGGAACGTGGCTCCGAGAAGACTTACGTCCCCTCGGAATGACAAGAATGCTACCAGAGCAGTTTTAGCGCGAACTGTATCTGGCGAGCCGTGGTTGAGGTGCTGGTGATTGCGCCGGCGGTGCCCGAAACTCCGGTGGGTGTAAATGTGATCAGCGCCGGAGTGTTAAAGTTCGCCCGATTCAACATATTGAAGATTTCGGCGCGGAATTGCAGTGAGGTGCGCTCGGTCAAAGAGGTGTTCTTGATGGTCGAGAAGTCCCACGTCGCCAGACCTGGTCCGGTGAGGCTGTCGCGCTTCAGATTGCCGAAGAAGCCGCTGTTCGGCGGAGGCTGCAGGAATGCCGCCGGATTGAACCACTGCGTTGGTGTTCCGAGGATGGGATTGCCATTGAAGTTCGGGTTGTAGAAGGGTCGAACCGGATTACGCGTGTCTCCGTTGTTGGAGGGGTTATAACTCAGCTGCGGAGTAAACGGGAACCCGCCTTGCGCGGTGACCAGACTGTTGACGCTCCATCCGCTGACGAATTTGTCGCTGAAGCCAGTGACGCTGCTGGCAAATCTCTGTCCCTTCCCGAAAGGAAGCTCGTAAACCGCACTGATCACTCCAACGTTACCCACGTCGTAGGTCGCGGGTCCCCAATCAGCCTTGATGTCGTACGGATTGGAAACGAGTCCTGGCGCGTTGCCGGCAGTGGTCGCGTTCAGCGAGTCACCATCGTCGAGTGCCTTCGACCAGGTGTACACGCCGCGTAGTGCGAGGCCTTTCCTGAATCTGTGGTTGAAGTCAACCTCCAGCGCGTTGTAGAGACTGTTGCCCCAGGAAAACCAGGTCCAGGTGTTCGCAATCGTAGGATTTGCTTTCGGCGTTCCCGCGGGAATGTAGTAACTCCCGGCTGGCACCGGAGTGCCCGCGAGACCCACGGGAAAGGTACTGGGGTACGACGTCGGGCAAGGCGATGCAGGGCAGATCGTCGGAACCGGCGTGTTGGCATCGACGCCAACGAGTTCGTGATAGCCATGCGATCCAACATAGCGAAGCGTCAGCGTCGTGTTGGCTGCGATTTGTTGTTCGACGCCGAGGGTCCACGAGATCAGGGTAGGCATTTTCATGTCGGGCTGAACGCCGCCCGGAACCAACAGCGCCTTCGCGGGCACTGGCTTGGTGGGATCGATAGGCAGACTGGAAACAGGCACCGACGCGATGCTGTAAACCGGGTTGAAGGGCGCGTTCTGATCCATGCGATAACCAAGCGCGTCCTGTAGTTCGTTGTACATTCCGAATCCGGCGCGAAGCACAGTGCTGCCCGGATGCACGGCATACGCCAATCCGACCCGCGGTTCGGGGAGGAACTTGGCGTTATTAGTGGTGAAGGTGCTATTGGCAATTCGCGGAGTGTTGGAGATTACGCCGTTCGTGAACGTGTAGTTCGCCGCGCGGCCGTGCGCTTCGTTCCAACCAGTAGAGGACTCGCCGCGGAAGCCAAGCGTCAGTGTCAAGTTCTGACTGAAGCGCATCGTGTCCTCGGCGTAGATGGCTCCAAACCACGACCTCCAGTTCATGCGTGTGGGAGACGGGTCGTACAGAAACGTTCCGACCGTCCCTGCCAGGAAGGTCTGAAGACTGGCGAAAGTCGCCTGACCGTATTGACTGAGAGCAATGTTCTCGTTCGATTGAAACTGCTGTACCCAAAGGCCGAAACTGAACTGGTGGCGACCATGCGTCAGGGAAGCGCGGTCTTCGTAAGTATAGATATTGCGAGCGATGCTGAGATTGCTGCCATTATTGCTGCCGGCCAGTCCCGTTTGTGCCTGAGGATTCGACGCGGCACTTCCGCCCACAACCACGGCCCCAACCGGGTGTCCGACCAAGAAGCCAGGAACGCTCACTGCCGGCGTACCGGGCGTCAGCTCGCCGGTGAAGAAATATCCGGCGCGTGAGTAGCCAAAGCGAGTCGTGTTCAGCAGCGCGGGAGAGAAAACGTGCGTATCATCGAGCGTGGCCACCTGTTCCCGCAACGTCAGAGTGTCGGTGCTGTACGGATTCAGTGCGGTGGGCGTAAAGTCATGCCCGTCATCGATCGTATAGACGGCCGAGAAAGTGTCCTTCGGAGAGAACGTCTGGTCGAACCGCGCATTCCCGAAATACTCGCGGATGGTCTGCAACGGGCTGCTCGAGACAGCGGCGATTCCGTTGAAATCGGGATCGGAAGCGGAAGGAGTGGGCCAGAGGTTCAGCAGAGGTTTGACGCTGGGCGCCGCCGCCGCACGGGAAGCAAGGTCGGGAACGAACGCAACGGAAGTCTGATGAAGGTTCTGGATGAATCCCTCGAAATTTGCAAAGAAGAAGCTCTTATTTTTCCGAATAGGCCCGCCGCCGGAAACGCCGAACTGGTTGCGCTGGAACGGCGGAGCCGGGCCGACATCGAAGTAGTTGGGTGCGTCTAAAGCGTTGTTGCGCAGATATTCGTAAGCCGAGCCGTGAAATTGGTTGCTTCCGGATTGAGTGACGATGGTGACTTGTGCACCCGGACGCTTTCCATACTCGGCACCGTAATTGTCACGAAGCACATTGAATTCCCGGACGGCTTCAACTCCGAGGAGGTTCTGGCTGGGGCCGCCGGGCTGCATGTTGTTCTCGGCGGCTCCTGTGTATTCGACTCCGTTCAAGAGAAACAGATTTTGCTGCGGCCGATTCCCGGAGGCCGAAAAGTTATTGCCCGTGGTCGAATTAGAGACGCCAATTCCGCCGGTTTTTTCCCATGTGAAATTGACGATTCCCGGATTGAGGGTCATCAGCAGATCGAAGCTGCGGCCGTTCAAGGGCAGATCTTTCACTTCCTCTTCACCAACCAAGCCAGAGATGTCCTGCGTGCTTGGATTGACCAGCGACGCGTCGCTTTCCACCCTCACTTCCTGGCTGATATTGCCGACTTGCAGCGTCAGGTTGATGGTCGCGTCTTGGTTGACCACGAGCGAAATGCCCGTTTGGACTTTTTCTGAGAATCCAGCTTTGCTGGCCTGGACCTCGTACTGTCCGACAGGAAGTGCCGCAAGTTCGTAGCGGCCCGCATTATCGCTGAGCGTTGAGCGGGATAATCCGGTTTCCGGATTCTTCACTGTAACCGTAGCCCCCGAGATAACGGCGCCCGTTTGATCGGTTACCCGACCCGCCATGCCGGCGGAAACCTGTGCATTCGCGGCAGACGAAAGGAACAAGCACGCGCATACAAATGCAATGACAAAGACCGGCAAAGAAGTGCGGTGAGTGCTGGGACTAGCGGCTGGTCTGAACGACAACATAGTTCCTCACAATTCGCGAATCGGGCTTATGGCTTAAGGGCAAAGAGGTTGCTGAGTTGGCGTTTTGCAGGTAAAGCCAGCAAAGCAATTCCGGGCGGAAATAGAAAACCGGCAGTATGAAGACGAGCCTGACGGACCACCATTTTATGCGAATCAATACATATTAATACGTATAATTTGTCAACCGTTGTTCATTTCAATATGCGGAACGGAAGGTCAAGCAAAGGATTAGGCTTTGCCAGCGCATGATCGGTGTAACTTGGCTTCTGTTGGGGCTGACGGTCTTCGCGGATAGCTCAGCAATCCGAGCCAGGAACTTCGTGGCAAAGACCTGGCGGCCTGCGTGGGCCTGACGGCCAAGGACAGTTACGTTGCCGTATTTGCACTTGCCGAACTCGATCCCAATACTGGCGGGGAGGAATTCGCATCCTGACGCGCATCGAAGTCGTCAGCAGAATCGATAGGCTACAGCTTCTGAGCTACCGCCACTCCGTCCCGTACGGGCAGCATGACGGTGTAGAACTCAGGTGACTCGTACAGCATGCGGTTGAACTCGACGATCTGCTTGGTGTGATGTTGCGGATCGAAATGGACCTCAGGATTGCCCGCCGCATAGACAACACGACCGCTCCAGAGAACATTGTCGGCTACAAACAATCCGCCGCGCCGAATAAAGTTCTTCGCCATGCGCAGGGCGCGTGGGTAGTCTTCCTTGTCGATGTCGCAGAAGACAATGTCGAATTCCTGTTTCTGCTCGGAAAGAATTTCGAGCGCGTCGCCGACTTTCACGCTAACGCGATCTGTAACTCCGGCCCGCTCGAAGTAGCCGCGGGCTTCCTGGGCTTTTTGCGGATTGCCGTCGGTATACAACACTTGTCCGCCGTCGCCCACCGCACGTGCCCACCAGATCGTAGAGTACCCAATTGCCGAGCCAAGTTCGAACACCGTCTTCGCCTGGATCATCTGGGCGAGCAAATGAAACAACCGTCCTACCACCGGCCCGACGATCGGAATATGCCGCCGCAGCGCCTGGTCCTCCATTTCCGCCAGCACCTCATCGCGTGCAGGAAGCATCGCGTAGAGATAATTCTCGACTTCGGGTCCGGTAATGATGTGCGCGTCGGGATAATCAGAGGCGTTAAATTTGGTCATCGTGATCAGTTCTCAGTCATCAGCTCTCGGCTCTCAGTTTCAGCTCTGTACTGATGCCAAACGTTGAGAACGGATAGCTTGAAGCTACTTCGTTTCTCCCGGCTTGAATTCCATAACCTGAACTCCCGTGTGATGCACCAGGTTCTTCAACGCCGCGGGAGTTCCTGTCAGTGCGGGAAAAGTCGCGAAATGCATTGGGATAACAACTCTCGGCTTCAGCAGTTCGCAAGCGTACGCCGCTTCGCGCGGGCCCATGGTGAAGTGGTCGCCGATCGGCAGCATGGCGAGATCCGGCTTATACAGATCGTGGATGATCTTCATGTCACTGAACGGACCGGTGTCACCGGCGTGGTAGATCTTGACGCCGTTTTCGAATTCGACGACATATCCGCAGGCTTCACCGCCATAGACAATGGAGCCGTCATCTTCCTGGATGCCACAGGAGTGCACCGCGTGGGTCATGGTGACCTTGATGTCGCCAACCTGCTGCGTGCCTCCTTTGTTCATCGGCGCAATGTTCTCGACCCCCTTCTTCTGCATCCACGTGCATAGCTCGAAGATACCCACAACCTTTGACTTATGCTGCTTTGCGATTGTTCGGGCATCGCCGATGTGATCGAAGTGGCCATGGGTGCAGAGCATTACATCGCAGCTCTTGACACTCTTCTCCGGCTCAGGACAGGCGGGATTCCCCATCACCCACGGATCAAGATAGATAGTGCTACCGCCGGGAGTTTGAATGCGGAAAGTGGCGTGTCCGAGCCAGGTGATCTTGATGCCTTTCAAGTCCATAGAAGTCCCTCTGCTAAATCGACAGGAATTGTAAATAAAAACAGTATGTAGTGGGTTGTGGATAGCGGATAGAGGACCGTCTCAGAGTGGCTGTTTTCGTTTCCCTGCAAACTGGTATGCTAGCCGCGATGAACCCGGTCACGAGTAACGGATTGCGCGTGCTGATTTCGCGCGAGCAGATTGCCGAGCGGGTACGAGAACTGGGCGAGCGGATCACGCTCGACTACAACGGCGAAAGCATCATCTTTGTTGCCGTGTTGAAGGGCGCGTCCTTCTTTCTAAGCGATTTGGCTCGGCAAGTAAAACTCGACGCGACGTTCGATTTCATCAGTGTATCGAGCTACGGAAGCACCGTCCGTTCGAGCGGCGAAGTCCGCCTGGTGAAGGACGTGGATAATTCGCTCGAGGGCAAGAACGTCATCATCACCGAAGACATTCTCGACACGGGACTGACCATGAGCTTCTTGCGAAAGCAGTTCATGAACCATCATCCAAAGTCGCTGAAGATTGCCACGCTGCTCGACAAGGTTTCGCGCAGAATAACTGACATTCAAGGTGACTACGTTGGCTTCCAAATTCCTGACGAGTTCGTGGTTGGATATGGATTAGACTACGCGGAACGGTATCGCAATCTGCCGGACATCTGCGTTTTGCCACTGGAGCTACAGTGATACTTTCATTGATTCGCGATTTGCACGGACATCAAGCCTGGGCTGACGCAGAGACATGCCGGCTGGTGATCTCGACTCCTGCAGCAAAGGTCGACAGCAAGGTTCTGCAACTGCTGAAACATATCCACGACGTGCAACGTTTCTTTGTCCTGTCGGTGCAAGGGGAGCCGCCGACAAAAGATGAGTTCATGCACGAGAAGTCCTTCGACGAGTTGCTGGTGTCAGTGCGCAAGATGCACAAGCTGACCGACGGGTATCTTCCCAAACTCCGAGAGAGCCGTTTGCGCGACAAGATCGAAGTACCGTGGCTTAGGGATTTCCAGCCTACGTGCCAGGAAGCGCTGATCCAGGCGGTGATGCATTCACAAAGCCACCGCGGCCAACTGCTGTCGCAGCTTCGAAGCCTGGGTGCCGAGACCAAGCCGCTCGACTACATCGTCTGGGTAATGAATGGACGGCCGGCTCCGGAGTGGGAATCCGTTATCGCCACCGCCTGACTTCTACTTCCCGTACACGCGCACGTAATCAACCAGCATCTGCTGCGGGAAAACCGTCGTCGCATCGGGATTGCCCGGCCAGTAACCTCCAACAGCAAGGTTCAAAATGATGAAAAACGGGTGGTCGTACACCCACCCCGCGCCCGTGGGTAAGTCGGTGGGTGTGCGAGTGGCGTAGAGATTGTCATCCACGTAGAAACGGATCTGGCTGGGCTCCCATTCCACCCCAAAGACGTGGAAGTCTTTGGAGAACTTCTGGTCTTTCGGCAGTGAGAATGGGGAGCCGATTCCCTTCTCACCAGAATATCCGGGGCCATGAATCGTGCCATGGATGGTAGAGGGCTCCTTACCAATATTCTCCATAATGTCGATCTCGCCGCATTGCGGCCAGCCGACGGTACCGATATCGTTACCGAGGAGCCAGAACGCGGGCCAGATTCCCTGCCCGTAAGGAATCTTGATTCGGGCTTCAAAGCGCCCGTAGGCATAATCGAACAGCCCGGCGGTTTTCAGTCGCGCGGAGGTGTATTCGCGCGCAATGCCATCTGGCCCGGTGAAGCTTTCTTTTCGGGCCGTGATCACCAGGTTCCCGCCCTCCTGCTCGGCGTTCATCGCGCGATCGGTGTAGGTCTCCAGTTCGTTGTTGCCCCAACCTTTGCCGCCAGTATCGAACTTCCACTTGGCCGGGTCGGGCGGGCTCCCGTCAAGTCCGTTGAATTCGTCGCTCCAGACGAGGACCCATTTCTTGGGCGAAGCTGGCGACTCGCTGGTAACCTGCGGCTTCGATTCCTGCGCCGACAAGATGGCGGCGGAAAAAAGAATTTTCCAGATGATGATGCGATAAACGTTGCCCATGGGCGCGGAGTATAACGGATCGGCCTTCTGCAGAGGAAATCCACACCGTGGCGCTCAGTGTGCCGGAACTTGGCTGTTATGATGGTCGCTCGCGCATGGATGGAAACGCACAACCGACGACGACCGTCGAGGGCGTCGAGTCGTTCTTAATAGACGTTGCCGATGTCGTAAACAGTTCGCTCGACCTCGACACCATCTTACGCCGCGTAGCGGAGCTGGTGCGCCGCATTATCGATTACGAGATCTTCGCCATCCTGCTGCTGAACGAAAAAACGCAGGAGCTGCGCTTTCGTTTCGCCATTGGCCACACTCCCGAAACTGTGGAGAAGACGCGGGTGAGAGTCGGCCAGGGGGTGACGGGGCAGGCCGTTCTCAAGCGCGAACCCATACTCGTGAGTGACGTCCAGCAACTACCCGGCTACATCGCGGCACTCCCCGATGTGCGCTCGGAGCTGGCGATTCCGCTAATCATCAAGAATCGTGTGATCGGCGTAATCGACATCGAGGCGCCGCAACCAAATTATTTCACCGAAGATCACGCGCGACTGCTGACGGTGGTAGCGTCGCGCATCGCGATCGGCATCGAAAATGCGCGGCTTTATACGCGCACTTCGCGGCAGGCCAAGACGCTCGCCCTGCTGAACGAAATCAGCCAGGAGCTGACATCTATCCTGCAGCTCGATGAGCTCCTACGCCGGGTGGGTGAACTGCTGACGCGCATCATCGATTACCAGATGTTTTCAATCCTGCTGGTGGACGCGACGGAGACGAAGCTGGTGCATCGGTTTTCGATTCGCTTCCAGGAACGCATTCAGCTCAAGCACGACATTCCCATCGGCCAGGGAATTGTTGGCTATGCCGCACAAACCAAATCTCCCGTGTTGGTGCCAGATGTAACGCAAGACTCACGCTATATCAATTTGAACCCGGAAACGCGCTCGGAGCTGGCGGTACCGCTGCTCTATAAGGGCAAGGTACTCGGCGTTATGGACCTGGAGCACACCAAGCGTCGGTTCTTCACCGAAGATCACATGCGCACCGTAAGCACCCTGGCCGCACAACTGGCAATCGCGATTGCCAATGCGACCCTGTATGAGCAGGTTACGCGCCAGGAGCAGCGGCTGGAACGCGACCTGCAACTCGCCCGGCAACTGCAGTTCCGGCTGCTTCCGCCGTCCTGTCCTCAACTGCAAAATGGAGAGCTGGCAGCGAAGTTCGTGCCCGCTCAAGCCATCGGCGGAGACTTGTATGACTTCATTCCGTATCCGGCGAGCACCGTTGGTTGCGCGAGCTGTCTAGGCATCGCCGTCGGCGACGTCAGCGGAAAAGGCGCAGCCGCAGCCTTGTATGCGGCGCTGGTCAGTGGATTCCTGCGGTCTTCGGCGGCGGAGCGTCCGGGTGCCGCTGAAATGCTGCGTCTGATCAATGCCGCGCTGGCGCAAAGGCGCGTGGATGCGCAGTATGTATCGCTGGTGTATGCGATCTGGCGCGATGATCAGCGGCTATTGCAGGTTGCGAATTCCGGATTGCCCCGCCCAATTCATTGCCGCGAGGGCAAGATCGAGCGTGTCGAGGCTGTCGGTGTACCGCTCGGGTTATTTGACAAGGTCGAACACGACCAGCTCACCTTTCGGGGAAATACTGGTGACTTGTTTGTCTTCTTCAGTGACGGCATCGTGGACGCGACCGATCGCGATGGCAATTTGTTCGGGCGCGGTCGCGTGGAGCACGTCGTCCAGCAGAGCTGCAGGAAGACGGCCGATGAAGTCGTGTCTGCTATTTTCCATGCCGTAGCGGAGCACACAGCCAGCGCGAGCCAATTTGACGATCAGACGGTGGTGGTGCTCAAGGTGCGCGGGCCAGGCGGGAGTCCTTCCAAACAGTGAAACCTCCGGCGAACCTTCCTGCCCGGCCTCCGGCGTTCGAGTATTCCGGCACCGAGTTGCGCTGCGACGAGATAGCAATCGAGAAACTTGCCGCGAATTTCGGCACGCCACTTTACCTGTACTCCGGATCGACGATCCGCGAGCGCTTCCGGACCTTCGATCACGCGTTTGGTGCGACACCGCACACCCTCTGCTACTCGGTGAAAGCAAATTCAAACCTGTCGATCCTGAAACTGCTGGCCCGGTTGGGTTCGGGGTTCGACATCGTAAGCGGCGGCGAACTGGAGCGCGTGCTGCGCGTAGATAAAAAGGCCGCGGATCGCGTTGTGTTCTCGGGAGTGGGCAAAACGGCAGATGAGATGGACTTGGCATTGCGGGCCGGGATCCTGATGTTTAACGTGGAGAGCGAGGCCGAAGCGGGCGTGCTCGCCTCTCGCGCAAGTAGGCTGAAAAAGCTCGCCCATGTAGCCCTGCGAGTGAATCCCGATGTATTCGCGGAGACCCATCCTTATATTTCGACTGGCCTGCACAAGCACAAATTCGGCGTGCCGATCGGCGAAGCGCGGCGTCTCTATGGCGAGATGGCGAAAAGCAAGTATCTCGATCCGGCAGGGATCAGCGTGCATATCGGATCGCAAATCGTGTCGGTCGATCCCTTCAACGCGGCAATGGAGCGCGTCGCCGAGCTGGCCCGCGCATTGCGGAGCGATGGACACGAAATCCGGTACATCGATGCCGGCGGTGGACTCGGCATTCACTATCACGCCGCCAAGTCTGAATTCTCCGACATGGCGACCCATTACGCAGCGGCTGTGAGTAAGCCCTTGAGGCCGCTGGGAGTACATCTGCTGCTGGAGCCCGGACGCTCGATAATCGCTCCCGCCGGCGCGCTGATCACGCGCGTGGTTTACCGCAAGAAGAACGATAGCAAGCAGTTCCTGGTGGTTGACGCTGGCATGAACGACCTCATCCGGCCGTCGCTGTACAACGCGCACCACGATATCGTTCCAGTGAAGCTGACAAGCAACCGTCGCGAGACGGTCGATGTCGTCGGCCCGATCTGCGAGACCGGCGACTTCTTCGCGCGCGATCGCGAAATCCCACAAGTCCGAGAAGGCGAACTGGTTGCGATTCTCGACGCGGGTGCCTATGGTATGTCGATAGCGTCAAACTACAACACTCGCGGGCGTGCTGCTGAAGTAATGGTCGAGGGAAAGAAGGTCAAGCTGATTCGCCGTCGCGAAACCGTTAAAGACCAAATCAGGCTGGAAGAAGCGGCGCTTTAGCGGTCGTACAACTTCGCCATGTCTTTCAAGCGTCCTGCTATCTCTTGCGTTAACGCTTCCGGACGCATGCGCCACCTCCAGTTCCCACTGGCGGTTCCGGGAAAATTCATGCGCGCTTCATTCCCAAGGCCGAGAATGTCCTGCATGGGTTGAATTGCGGTGTTTGCCACCGAGTTCTGGATTCCCCGAATCAGAATCCAGTTGATCGGTCCGTCCTTGAAGTCGAGGTAGGCTCGCGCGTAGGCGTGTTCCTTTTCGACATCCTCGGATGTTCGGGTGCTGTCGGAGGTGCCGCTGCTATTCCACCACCCCACTACCGTGTCGTTATCGTGGGTGCCAGTGTAGGCGACCATCTCGCGGACGTAGTTGTGTGGCTTGAACGTCGGCGCCTGCGGATCGGTGCCGAACGCAAACTGCAGAATAGCCATGCCGGGAAATCCGAATTCGTGGCGAATGGCTTCAACTTCCGGCGTAATCACGCCGAGGTTTTCCGCGATGATCGGCAAGTCGCCGAGTTCCTGGCGCAGTATGGCGAATAGTTCCCTGCCCGGGCCTTTCACCCAGCGGCCATGCTCGGCCGTGATTTCATTGGCAGGCACTTCCCAATACGCTTCGAAGCCGCGGAAATGATCGATGCGGACGAAATCATAGAGTCGCAGTGCCGCGCGAAGGCGCTCGACCCACCACTTGTATCCTGTCTGCTTCAACCGGGGCCAGTTGTAGATGGGATTGCCCCAAAGCTGTCCCGTCGTACTGAAATAATCCGGAGGAACGCCCGACACTCTCTCGGGCTCACCCTTTTCGTTAAGCAGGAAAAATTGCCGATTCGACCAGACGTCCGCGCTGTCGTGTGCGACGTAGATCGGGATGTCGCCAATGATGCGAATCTGTCGCTCCCGTCCGTACTCCCGAAGTTCACGCCATTGCTGAAAGAACGCGAACTGGAAAAACTTCTGGGCCTCGATCTCCGAAGCGAGTTCCTTCGACCAGCGCTCCACTGCCTCTGGTTCGCGGCGAGCGATGTCTTCAGGCCAGTGCGTCCACGCGGCCATGGCGTGGACCTGTTTTAAAGCCATAAACAAAGCAAAATCGTCGAGCCAATCGCAATGCTCGGAACAAAATCGCTCAAAACCCTGCCGTTGTTCTTTCGATGCGTGG
>Ga0335070_10008341_pt1 | contig 12150 bp, 10 predicted proteins | sample Lox_Sample_13_FD_206722 | JGI IMG/M metagenome (GOLD analysis project Ga0335070, IMG submission 206722) | Soil microbial communities from Loxahatchee National Wildlife Refuge, Florida, United States - Lox_Sample_1.3 | ecosystem: Environmental > Terrestrial > Soil > Wetlands | place: USA...
GCGTTGTAGGAGATCTCCTCGCGCGCGTTGCGCTTCTCGGACATCTCGATCAGGAACAGCAGCGCGATGAGCACCAGCAGCACCCACAGCGCCAGGTTCCGCATCGGGAAGGCGCCCATGGGGCTGTAGGGCCGGTTCGGCCCGCCGCCCTGAGGCCGGGGATTGCGCCGCGGTCCCTCGCCTCCGGACCGCTGGATGGGTTGGTGTTTCATGCTTGGGATACCCGGCGCCTCAGGCGCCCGTGTAAATGCCGACGAAAGGCAGGTTCCGGTAGCGCTCGGCGACGTCCATGCCGTAGCCGATCACGAACTCGTCCCCGATGCGGAACCCCACGTAGTCGAGGGGGACCTGGAGCTTGCGGCAGGGGGCCTTGTCCAGGAGCGTGGCCACCTTCAGGCTGGCCGGCTCCCGGCGCCGGAGCTGTTCCATGAGGAAGCTCAGCGTGAGCCCGGAGTCCACCACGCCCTCCACCAGCAGCACGTGGCGGCCCTGGATCTCGCTGCGCGCGTCGAAGATCAGCTTGACCTGCCCCGAGGAGGCGGTGCGCCCGCCGTAGCTGGCCGCCTGCAGGAAGTCCACCTCGTGGGCCACCGGGATGGCCCGGGACAGGTCGCTCATCATCACGTACGCGCCCTTCAGCACGGCCACCAGCAGCGGGCACGTGTCGCCGTAGTCCGCGCCGATCTGCCGGCCCATCTCCTCCACCCGCCGGGCGATCTGCTCCCGGGTGAACATCACGCGGATGCCGCTGGCCGCTTCAGGCTCCACAGGCTCGGTCCGGCTCAAGTCGAACTTCAATGACTTCCTCCACGTTGGCGCCGAGGCGCAGCCGCTCGCTGGGACGCAATTGAAACACCCACAGGACGCTCCGGGCATCGCTGAGGAGCCACAGCTCACCGCGGAGCCGCCGGGGCACGCGCGCGCCGATCAGGAAACTCTTGAGCTTGGTCTCCGCGCGCAGCCCCCACGGCTCGAACCGGTCCCCGGGGCGGCGCCGGCGCACTTCCAGCGGGCCGTCCAGCGCGGCCGGGTCGATCCACACCCGGTCGGGGCTCGGAGCGGGGTCGCCGGGGGCGGGCCGGCGCCGGGCGCACACGCGCGTCCCGTCTGCCAGCCGGACTTCCCCGGGCACCACCAGGGGCAGGGACTCGAAGGGGGGGACGGCCGGGGGACGATACACAACGAGGCGATCCCGCTCGCGGGCCGCCTCGAGCCGCATCGGAAGGCTCACGCGCCTCCCTCCGGCCGCATCGGGCGCGAGGAGGCGGTCGAGTGCGGCGAGGTGCGTGCGGGCCGGCCCCCTGGGACCCTCGAACCCCTCCAAAGCCTTGCCGAGAGCAAATTTCCTGACAGCTTCAGGGTAGGCCATGAGGGTGGCGCAATCAAGCGCCAAAAGCGCCGATCCCGGCTCCCGCGTGGCCTCCATGAGGGCTTTTTCGGCCATCGCGGACACCATGTCCACCCACTGGCGGCAGATGTCGGCGGTGCCTGCGAGGGTCTCCCGCAGGGCCGGGTTGAGGTGCCGCTCCAGCAGGGGCAGCACTTGGTGGCGCAAGAAGTTGCGGGGGCGGGCCGGGTCCCGGTTGGAGGCGTCCTCGCGGAACGGCCAGCCGCGCGCGGCCAGCTCGGCGCGGATCTCGGCGCGGGTGCAGTCGAGCAGCGGCCGGCACACCCGGCCGTCCCGCGACAGGCGCCGCATCCCGGCCAGCCCCGCCGGGCCGGTGCCGCGCAGCAGGTTCAGCAACACCGTCTCGGCCTGGTCGTCGGCGTGGTGCCCGAGCGCGATGCGCCGCGCCGCGAACTCCGCGCGGGCCGCCTCGAGGAAGCGGTGGCGCGCGTCGCGGGCGGCCTCCTCGGGCGAGCCGCAGGCGCGGGCCAGCTCGCCCGGCGGGAGTTCACCCAGCCGCGCCGGCAGCCCCAGCTCCCGGGCCAGCGCGGCCACGAACCGGGCGTCCTCGCGCGAGGCGCCGGCGCGCAGGCCGTGGTCCAGGTGCGCCACCGCCAGCTGCAGGCCGAACTCGGCGGCGAGTTCCGCCAGGGCCCGCAGCAGGAACACCGAGTCCGCGCCGCCCGAGACCGCCACCACCCAGCGCTCGCCCCGCTCCAGGGGGAGCCGGGTCAGGCTGTGGTGGAGCTTGTGGATGGACACGGCTGGCTCGCCCTGGGGGAAGGAACGCTCCGATGTGGACCTGGCCTGCGTCGCCCGGAGCGAGGCAGGCCAGGCAAGACTTGGTGGCGGCGCAGGGACTCGAACCCCGGACAAAGAGATTATGATTCTCCTGCTCTACCAGCTGAGCTACGCCGCCCCAGGGCGCGCCCTCGCGCCCGGACAGACATTGAGCGTATCCGCTCCGGCGCCCGCCGGTCAACCCGCGCGGGCGCCGAGCGGCGTCGGCTCAGGCCATGCGGCGGGTGCGCCGGCCGGGCGCCTTGGCCAGCAGCCGGCTGAGGTAGTCCTGCACCTCGTCACGCACGATGGAGGGCAACGCCGCCTGGATGCGCGCGCGCACCGCGGTGCGCACCAGCTTCTCGAGCCCGGCCTTGCTCGGCCCGAGCTTGCTCAGCGCGGCGGTGGTCACGCCCTGGCGCGAGCGGCTCAGGCCCGCCTTCCGGCGCCACAGGTAGTACGTCACCATGGACACGCCGTACTTGGCCTGCACCTGCTTGGCGGTCATCTTGCCAGCGCGCGCCGCGTTGAGAATCTGGCTGCGCTGCTGGGGCGTGAACCGCTTTCTCTTGGCCTTCTTCAAGTGCTCCTCCTTGTGGTGATCTCACGGATCGCGCGGCACCTCCGGGGTGGGTGCGCCGGGATCCGTAATAACAATTCGCGCGCTCGGAACCACGCGGCACGAACTCCCGGGGGAGTCCGACTCGCGCTCGAACCGGGAGAGGGCTGTTCCGGTTGGATTGGCTGCGGTCGCAACGGAGGAATTAGTAATACAAAATGGAGGTGATTGGCAAGACCTTCGCTAATGCGGCGCGCGCAAGTTCGAGGGGCCGGAGCGGGGGTCGCAGGACAACCCCTTGCGCGGGATCGGGTTGGCCCGGCGGGGACGGACCGCGCCCGCGGCCGGCCGGCAAAGACGAAGCGGCCCGCCGGAGGGCGGCGGGCCGCTTCCCTGGGACTCGGGAGTTCGGGATCCTGACACAGACTCGCAACTGCGCAGGGACGGACGGAGGTACTCGCTCGGAGCCCGTCGCGGGCGGCCCTGCCCCGGCCGGACCGGGCCGCACGCACCGCGCTCACCTTCCAATACCCCGTTCCCGGCTGGCGGTTCCAGCCGGGTCCCGGGCCCCGCCGGCCGGGTCCCGCGGGGGGTCAGCGGAGCCGGATGTCCCCGGACTCCGACTCCACCCGGATCTGGCCGGACCCCTCCCCCAGGAGCACCCGCAGGCTGGCCCCGCCCTCCCCGGGGCTCCCGGGCGCCTTGGGGGGCACCGGGTAGGGCCCCGGGTCCAGCTCCCCGGAGCCCGTCCGGGCGGCCAGGACGCCCGCGAACTCCTTGGGCAGCTTGAGCTTGATGTCCCCGCCCCGGGTCCGCAGGAGCCACCCGCCGCCGCCCCCCTCCGGCGCGGTGGAGCCGCGGGAGGCGTCAATGTCCAGGCTCCCGTCCCGGGCCTCGGCCACCACCGCGTCCAGGCGCCCGGCCACATCCACCTGGCCGTCCCGGGTGACGGCGCGGAGCGTGCCGTCCACGTCCCGGGCCCAGGCGGTCCCGTCCACGGTCCGCAGCTCCAGGGGGCCGGTGGCCCCGGTCACCCGGATGCTGCCCTCGGCCGCCTCCAGGCGCCCGCCGGACTCGAGGTCGCGGGCCTCGATGTCGCCGATCCCCAGCTCCACCGCCGGCCGGATATCCCCGGGAATGCCCAGCTCCACCATCCCGGTGGCACGGATGGCGGGCAGGTTGGGGGAGAGGCGCAGCTTGAGGGTGAGTTCCAGCGTGTCGTGCGAGACGCGCTGCGCCAGCACCACGTCCATGGCGCGCAGCTCGAGGCCGTGGCTGGAGCCGTGCACCAGGAGGTGCACGTCGTCGAGCGGTCCGCTGCCGCAGTGCACCAGGCCCTCGTCCACGCGCAGCACCACGGTGTGCACCCCGGCCGCCGGGAAATAGCGGTCCAGCGCCTGGGCGCGGGCGGGAGCCGCCGGCGCGGCGAGCGCGAGCCCGGCGGCGATGGCGATGGCGAGGCGCTTCGGGTTGAACATGCAGCCCTCCGCCGGCCCGCGCGCGGGGGCGCGGGCGGCCTGCCCCGAGTCTAGCGCGGCGCCCGCCGGCGGGCCATGCGCGGCCCGCGCCGCCGGCCCCCCCGCCGCCCGGGGGCAATGGCTACTGCATTGTAGAAAAACGGGTTGAGGGCCCTCGCCGGCAGCCCCGCCGGGGCCCGCGGCGCGGATTGACACGCCCTGCGCAGGGCTCCTATAATGCCCGCACCGGCATGGAATTGCGCCAACCCCCTCCGGCGTCGAAGCCTGCTTGATCGCCGAAGGGTTTTTTGTGTTCGAAAGGAGTTTCCGATGCGGCGTCTGGCCGTGATGCTCGCTCTGTTGCTGGTGACACTTCCGGGCGTGTCCCGGGCGCTGGACCGCCAAGGCATGGCCACCATCGGCGGGAGCTTCGGCGCGAGCTTCATGGGTGGCGCACCCAGCCTCACCTTCGGCGATGCCCGGCCGCGGCTGTCCGCGCGGGCGCAGACGCGCTATCTGCTCGACAACCACTGGAGCGCCTCTGTGTCGCTGGGCTACGCCTGGAACTCCTACCAGGGCCGCTACGATCTGAGCACCAAGGAGACCTGGGACACCCTGCTCATCGTCACCCCGCTGGAGCTGGGCATCATGTACTCCTTCGGCGCCGACTACCGCGCGCACCGGCCGTACATCGGCGCGCAGGTGGGGCTGTACCGCTGGGAGTTCGTGTCCAACGCGCCCTTCGGCGTGCGCCAGACGGTGCGCGACGAGCAACTCTCGCAGGACCTCGACCGCACCTACCTGGGCTTCGGGTTCGTGGTGGGGCACGAGTTCCTGTGGCGCGACAACTCCAGCTTCAACCTGGAGCTGGGGTGGCACCACATCCCCTCGAACGACACCCAGCGCTTCAACACGGCCGAGTCGCAGCGTTTCCTGGGCGCCATCAACCTGGTGGAGATCCGCACCGGCTTCAGCTACTACTTCTCGGTGGCCGGCACCAAGCACCCCACGGTGGCCGCCAAGCCGCTGCCCGAGGCGCACAAGGACACCACCGCCGCCGCTCCGCCCGCGGTGAGGGGCACCCAGGCGCCCCGCGTGGAGCGCGAGAGCATCCAGATCGTGCCCGAGGCCACCGACGCAACCGGCGGCGCCGCGACGGCGCCCAAGACCCCGGCCGCGCCCGGCGCTCCGGCGCCCGCGCCGCCGCCCACCCCGGCCCCCAGCGCGGCGCCCGCCCCGCCGGTTCCCCCGCCTGCTCCGGCGGCGAACCCGGCCCCGGCGGACACCACCGCGGGGAAGAAGCCCTAGACCGCCGGCGGAGTGGGGAGCGTGAGCGGCGTGGATCGGATCGGTCCTGAGGCGCTCACTTTCGACGATGTCCTGATCGTACCCGCGCGCTCGGAGGTCCACCCGCGCGAGGTGGACACCTCCACCCGCTTCACCCGCCGCGTGCGCCTCAACATCCCGCTGGTCTCGGCCGCCATGGACACGGTGACCGAGGCCGAGCTGGCCGTGGCGATGGCCCGCGAGGGCGGGATCGGCATCATCCACCGCAACCTCGACCCCGCCGCCCAGGCGGGCGAGGTGGACAAGGTCAAGCGCTCCGAGAGCGGCATGATCGTGGACCCGATCGTGCTGGGGCCCGAGATGAAGGTGCGCGACGCCCAGGCGGTGATGGCCCGCTACAAGATCTCGGGCGTGCCCATCGTGGACGCGGCCCACCGGCTCATCGGCATCCTCACCAACCGCGACCTGCGCTTCGTGGCCGACGAAGACCAGCCCGTGGGGCAGGTCATGACCCGCGAGAACCTGGTCACCGCCCCGGTCGGGACCACGCTGGAGCAGGCGCAGGGCATCCTGCACCGGCACCGCATCGAGAAGCTCCCGGTGGTGGACGGCGCCGGGGTGCTGCGGGGGCTCATCACGGTCAAGGACATCCAGAAGCGCATCCAGTACCCGCACGCCGCCAAGGACGGCCGCGGGCGGCTGCGCGTGGGCGCGGCGGTGGGCGCCGTGGGGGACTACCGCGAGCGGGCCCAGGAGCTGGTGCGCGCCGGCGCGGACGTGCTGGTGGTGGACAGCGCCCACGGCCACTCGGCCGCGGTGATGCGCGCCGCGGAGGCGCTGCGGGAGGCCTTCCCGGACGTGGACCTGGCGGTGGGCAACGTCGCCACCGCCGAGGGCGCGCGCGACCTGGTGGCGCTGGGCGCGGACGCGGTCAAGGTGGGCATGGGCCCCGGCTCCATCTGCACCACCCGGGTGGTCGCGGGGGTGGGGATGCCGCAGGTGACGGCGGTGATGGAGTGCGCCCGGGTGGCGGAGGAGCGCGGCGTCCCGGTGATCGCGGACGGCGGGGTGCGCTACTCGGGCGACGTGGTGAAGGCGCTGGCCGCGGGCGCCGCCACGGTGATGCTGGGCAGCCTGCTCGCCGGCACCGCCGAGAGCCCCGGCGAAACGGTGCTGCTGGAGGGCCGCTCCTACAAGGTGTATCGCGGCATGGGCTCGCTGGGCTCGATGAGCGGCGGGGGCAGCGACCGCTACTTCCAGGAAGGGGTGCGGGAGCTGAGCAAGCTGGTGGCCGAGGGGGTGGAGGGCCGGGTGCCGTTCAAGGGGCCGGTGTCGCAGGTGGTGTTCCAGACCGTGGGCGGCCTGCGCGCCGGGATGGGCTACGCCGGGGTGCGGACCATCGAAGAGCTGCGCACCCGCACCCGGATGGTGCGCGTCACCGCGGCCGGCCTGCGGGAGAGCCACCCGCACGACGTGACCATCACCAAGGAAGCGCCCAACTACGGGAAGTAGCAAGGAGTGAGGCGGGCCGCCCGCGACTGCAGCCCGCCTCGGCGTAGGCGCCGCCTGGCGCCCGGACTCACAGAGAGAACTTGAAGTCCGGCTTCAGCCGCCGGATCTCCTCGGCCTGCCGCTGCAACGCGGCCTTCAACTCCTCGCCTCCGGTGCGGCGCCACTGCGCGTAGGTCTCCAGGAAGCGGTCCTCGCGCTCCTTGATCTGCAGCCGCCGGGCGTCCTCGTTGGCCGCCAGCTCCAGACAGTAGAACTCGCCCGACGCCAGGTGGGTCGCCAGGTCGAAGTGCTCGCCGCGCAGGTGGGAGAGGATCTTCACGTACTTCTCGAAACCTACGGACAGCTTCTCCAGCACTTCCGCCACGGCGGTGTCCTGCCGGTGCAGGTACTGCCCGTAGGTGTAACTGAACTGGTAGTAGCCCGCGGAGCGCCCCAGAGAGGCGTCCTCGGCCGGCGGGAAGCGCTTCTGCCGCGGGTCGGGGGCCTGCTGGAAGATGCCCACCGACACCAGCAGGAAGTCGGTGTCGGTGCGGTACACGACGTATTTCAGTCGCGCGTCGGCGCACGCCTGCAGGCGCTTGAACGCCTCGAGGTCGTACCGCGACAGATACTGCCGGGAGCCCTCCGCAGCGGTGGGGTCGGCGCACGCCCGCAGCAGGTGCTCCAGGTAGCCCCGGGCCGCGGCCTCGAACCCCCCGGGGGAGGGGTCCGGGCCGGGCTCGGTGCGGGAGAACAACACGCAGTTCAGGGCGAAGTAGTAGCTCGGGGCGGGGTTTCGACTGCTGTCCCGGATGGCCTTGAAGAGCTGCCGATCGTTCATGGTCCTTCCCCCAGATCCTCAAGCCGGTTGCGGTTCCATCCGAAGGGGGGAGCCCCTTGCTGCCCGCAGAGGGTTGCATCCCGCGTGCCACGGCCGAGAGCGCCTGAAACGCGCCCCACCGGGCCCAGGGCGGGGAGCGCCGCAGGCGGCTCAAGCAGTTACCGGGGCGGGTCGGGTGCGGTGCGCGGCCCCACCGGCGGGCTGCCCCCCGGGGGCCGCGACATTGTCCCCACGGGTGCGGCAAAATGGCGCAATGGTCCAGCTTCCGATACACTGGTGACCCGGAAGATCCCCGGCCCTGTTCTCCCGCGTGGAGGAGTCCGTCATGAGAGAGAGGCGCCGCGGCGCGCGCGGCACGATGATCGCCGTGGTGATGATCACCACGCTGGCGGCCGGCGCGGCCTTGATCTACCTCGCGGACACCCTGGTGCTGGGCGTGCGCCTGGACACGGCGCCGCCCTCGCTGCTGCTCAACGAGGGGCTGCTGCTGCTGTCGCTGGTGGTGCTGCAGGGCCTGGTGATCGGCGTCCTGGCGGGGCGGCTGCTGGGTCCGCTGCGGCGGCTGGCGGGCGTGCTGGACGGCGACGTGCCGGCGGGGGCCGGGGCCGGCGCGGCGCCCCGCGGCTCGGGCGAGGTGCGGGAGCTGTGGCGGGCGGGCGTGGCGCTGGTGCAGCGCCACGAGGAGGGGCGGCGAGCATTGGAGGAGCTGGCGCGGGTCCAGGCGGATGCCGAGCGGCTGCGCCAGGCGCTGGCACAGTCGGACCGCCTCGCGCCGCCTGCGCTGTCGCCGTCCGCCGGCACCCTGTCCCAGCTCGCGCGGCAGCTGGAGCTGTACCTGCGCGAGATCCGCGAGTGGCGGGAGGAGAACGCGGCGGTGGCGGTCCAGATCGAGACCGAGGGCCGCCAGGCGGTGCTGGCCGCGCGCGAGGCCGCCTCCCACGCCGAGGCGGCCTACCTCGAGGCCAGCGAGCTGGGGGTCGCGCTGCGCGACCTGTCGCGGGTGATCGCGGAAGTCCGGCCGGTCCTGGAGGCCGAACGGGCCCCCGCGGGCGCATCCGAGGAGCCCGGCGCGAGCCTCGCGGAGGTGTGCAGAATGCTCGCCGACATTGCGGACCGCCACCGCGGGTTCGCACTTCGCATCTCCCGCGAGTGGGCGCGCGGGCCGGGCGCACCGCCGGAATTCGGCGTGGCCCTGATGGAAGACCTCAACGCCCACCTCGAAGCCGCTGAACGCCGCCGCACCGAGGCCGAGCGGCGCCTCAGCCAGGCTCCCGACCGGGCCGGGGAGCTGTCCCCGCCCGTCCGGGCCGCCCTCAAGAAGCTACTCCAGAGCGCCGAAATCTCCGGCGAGAGACTGGTTCGGCTCACCGCCGCCGCCGAGCGCGCCTCGAGCGCCGCCCGTCGGGCTACCGGATTGGCTGAGCGGGAACTGCAGAATCTGGAGGCCCTGGGCGTGCGCCTGGAGGGTGAAAGCGGGCCGGTGGACCCCGCAGAGACCCTGGGGGAGTCCGATTTTGTCGTGGAGCCGGAACGCTGAGCTGCGCAACCTGTTCGCCGACATCCTGGACGAGGCGGCACGCGCGCTGGAGGAGCCCGGCGGAGGCCGGGGCGCGCACGTGCTGCGCCTGGCTGCGGCGGACGCCGCTCTGCTCGGCCTCGACAACCTGTCCGTCAAGCTGAAGACCCTCTCGGACCGCCTTTCCGGCCCCGCCGGTCCGCTGCCCCCAGAAGACTCGTTGAGCCGCAACCTGGGCACGCTGGCGCGCACGCTGTCCCTCGGAGGGGAGGTGGACCGGGATCTGGAGGCCCTGGATCGAGCCCTGAGCTGGCGCCCCGCGCCGGCCGCGGCGCCCGCCCCCGGCCCGCCGGCCGAACCGGCGATCCTGGAGGTGCCGCCGCCCCCCGCGGGGCCCGCCGGGGCGCGCGTCTATCTCGAGTACGAGGCCCCCGAGCCGCGCCCCGCGTTCTCCCCCGGGGAGGCGGGTCCCGCGCCCGCGGTGGCGGCCGGCCGGGCGCTGCTGGTGGATCCCGCCCCGGTCTCGCGCGGGCTGCTGGCGCGCATGATGCGCCGGCTGCGCTGGGACGTGCGTGAGATGGAAAGCCTGGCTCCCGCGCTGGAGGCGGTGGCGCAGGGGCAGGCCGACGTGCTGCTGCTGGAGGCGCGGCGGCTGCGCGTGCCGGCGGCGGTGGTGATGGACGAGGTTCGGCGGCGGTCCCGGGGGCGGCCGCTGCCGGTGGTGTTCGTGGTGGAGGAGACCCGCGCGCAGGACGAGGACGAGCTGCTGCGCGCGGGCGCGGCGGCGCTGCTGCACCGTCCGGCCGACGAGCAGTCGCTCCGCCGCACCCTGGACGCCGTCCGACCCCCCGGAGGGTCCGCGTGAGCAGCCACGACCTGAACCCGCCCGATCCTGCCGTCCCCAACCGCCGCCCGCGCGTGCTGGTCGCGGACGACGATCTGCGCATCGTGGAGCTGCTGCAGGCCGCGCTGGCCGGCAACGGCTTCGAAGTGCTGGCGGCCTACGACGGCGCCGACGCGTGGGAGGCGGCCGCCCGCGGCCGCCCCGACCTGGCGGTTCTGGACGTGCGCATGCCGCGGCGCACCGGCTTCGACGTGGTGGAGGCCATGCGGGCCACCCAGGAGCTGCAGAACGTGCCGGTCATCCTGATCTCGGGGGCCGGCGACACCGAGATGCGGCTCGCCGGGCTGATGAAGGGGGCCGACGACTTCCTGGTCAAGCCGTTCTCGCCCAAGGAGCTGCTGCTCAAGTGCCGCCGCCTGCTGGGGCACACCGAGGCCCTGCGCGGCCTGCAGCGCACCCACCAGAAGCTGGAGAGCGAAGTGGAGCGCGGGCGCCAGGAGGTGACCCGGATGCACGGCCGCCTGCGGCGCGAGGAGCACGCGCGCGACGCGCTGCTGAGCCTGGGGCGCGAGACCAACGCCTCGCTGGACCTGGAGCGGCTGCGCCACAGTTTCCTGGTCACGGTCATGGGCCAGCTGGGCGTGGGCGCGGGGGCGCTGCTGGCCGCCTCGGCGGAGGATCCGCAGCATTTCGCCGCGCGCACCGCGCTGGGCATCCCGTCGGAGCGGCTCCGCGGGGCGCGCTTCAAGGTCACCGGCACGCTGCCTTCGGTGCTGTTGTCGGAGGGGCGGCCGCTGCGGCTCCAGGAGCTGGAGCGCCAGAGCGACCTGCGCCAGGAGTGCGGCACGCTCCAGACCGTGGGCGCCGCGCTGGTGGCGCCGGTCGCCAGCGGCCTGGCCCTGCAGGGCATCCTGTTGCTGGGGGAGCGCGCCGACGGCGCCGACTTCGAGCGCGAGGACCTGGAGATCCTGCAAGTGCTGTGCGGGGCGGCGGCGGTGTCCCTGGAGACCGCCATGCAGCTCCGGGACCACGAGGAGACCACCCTGACCGCGCTGGCCGCGCTGGCCGAGGCGGTGGAGTCCAAGGACCCCGACAGCCGCGGCCACACCCAGCGGGTGGCCGAGTACGCCGCCGCCATCGCCCGGGCGCTGGACCTGACCCCGGCGGAGGTGGAGGCCATCCGGCGCGGGGCGCTGCTGCACGACATCGGCAAGAGCGCGGTGGCCGACATCATCCTGCACAAGCGCGGCCGGCTGACCGACGCCGAGATGGAGTCGGTCAAGGAGCACTCGGTGGTCGGGGCCACCATCCTGCGCCCGCTGCGTTTCCTGTCGGCCTCGCACGACGTGGTGCGCCACCACCACGAGCGCGTGGACGGCCGCGGCTACCCCGACGGGCTGAGCGGCGACGCCTTCAGCATCGGGGCCCGGATCGTGGCGGTGGCGGACAGCTTCGACGCCATGACCACCCACCGCCCGTACCGCTCGGCGATGACGGTGGACGACACGCTGGCGGTGCTGCAGCAGAACTCCGGCTCGCAGTACGACGTGGCGGTGGTGGAGGCGCTGATCGCGGAGGTGCGGGCGGGGCGGATCCGGGTGCCGGCGGCCGCGGAGCGGCGGGCCGCCTGAGGCCGGCGCCGGCCGGAAGGAGTCCAGCCGTCGGCCCGGCAGCGCTTCGCGCGCCGGCCCCCGGCTTCCTGAGCAGAAACTGAAGGGGCGGGCCCGGCGGGCCCGCCCCTCGCGCTGAGACTGCGCCTTGCTTCAGGTCTACTTGAAGTGGACTGCCGCGACCGCGGTCAGGAACTTGCCCATCTTCTCGTTGCCGCTGTCGTCCACGTCGGTGCCCGAGACCAGGTGGAGCTTGGCGTCCACGCCCACGGACATCTTCTCGCCGGCCGGCACGGAGAACCCGGCACCCACGTTGAACCCGAACTTGCTCTTGTTGTCGGTGATGGAGTTGCCCGAGGCCACGTCCTCATCCTTGGA
>Ga0335070_10008342_pt1 | contig 12149 bp, 11 predicted proteins | sample Lox_Sample_13_FD_206722 | JGI IMG/M metagenome (GOLD analysis project Ga0335070, IMG submission 206722) | Soil microbial communities from Loxahatchee National Wildlife Refuge, Florida, United States - Lox_Sample_1.3 | ecosystem: Environmental > Terrestrial > Soil > Wetlands | place: USA...
GCCCAAGGGCGTGGCCTTCGATCAGGAGGGCAACATCTACGTCGTGGACAACGCGTTCAACAACTTCCAGGTTTTCGATGGGCAAGGACACTTGCGGCTGTTCGTCGGGTCGCCCGGGGTTGCGCCAGGTAATTTTTGGCTGCCGAACGCGATCTACATCGACAAAAACAACAAGGTTTACGTGTCGGAGTTCTACGGGAACCGGGTGCAGGTGTTCCAGTTCCTGGGCAGCAATTGATGAGTTCTGTTGTTGGCGTAGCTACGCAACAGAAGTAGGGCCAAGCAGCAAAGCAGTACGCAGTAGAAGCAGGGACCTTAAGGTCTAACCAAAACAGAAAGGCTTATATCAGGAGGTCTTCCTAATGAGTAACGCACTGAAAGTGATGCTGGTCCTGGCGCTCTGTGTGGCCACGGCCGCATTTGCTCAAAACCAGCTGCCGGCCAACGGCAGCTCGCAGACGCCGACTTATCCGGACGCTGGAAACACCAAGGGCGTCAACAAGTTCGGCACGCTGCCGAGCGGCGCAGTCGGCATGGGCACCAGCGCCGGCTTCGCGCTCGACGCCGGCCAGCAGTTCAACTCCAAGTGGAACATGGTCAACGGCAACCACGATCTGACCAGCGGCAACACCGCCCACACGGTGGTGTGGTCGAACTCGGGCGTGGTGGCGACGGTGGCGCAGAGCGGCATTTGCGCGTTCTGCCACACCGCGCACGACAACGAGGGCACGGCCGACCGGACCTGGCTGTGGGCGCACGACGTCCCGCAGACCTCGGCCTACGGCGTGTACTCTTCTCCGACGCTGCAGGCGGGCGTGATCACCTTCAGCCCGAACAGCGCGACGGCGAAGTGCATGGGCTGCCATGACGGCACCATCGCGGTCACTTCGGGCGCCTATGGCACCCCGGATCCGGCGGCGGGCAACGAGCTGACGATCAGCAGCACCCAGATCACCAGCGGCGGCAAGCTGGTCATGTCGAGCGGGTTGGTGGTTCCTCTGAACCGCACCCACCCGGTGGGCTTCACCTACAACGCGACGCTGGCCGCGAAGCACCAGCTGCGCGTGCCGGGCGGCGCCAACTCGGTTGACGGCTACGGCATCGTGCCGCTGTTCGGCGCGGGCGGCGACCAGATGGAGTGCGCGACCTGCCACGATCCGCACCTCAAGACCGGCATCATGCGCCGTCAGTTCCCCACTGGCGCGACGCAGGACGCGGGCACCGGCAGCTTCTGCCTGTACTGCCATCTGTAATCGGTCACGTGTAGTGCTCCGGGGAGGAACGAACTTCCTCCCCGGTTTTTCGGAAGCAGTACCTGAGTTATGGATGGATTTCTCCAAAGCGGGAAGTGGGCGGGACTCGGAGCGCTGATCCTGGTTCTGGGGGTGACGGCCATGGCCCAGGAGAACCGGCCCATCCTGGAGGACGTGCACGTGCGGGGCAGCGCGGGCATGACCTACGACCGCAATTCGACGGACTTCATGAGCAGCAGTTCGTTCGGGCAGGAGTTCTCGCTCGACGCCACTGGCGCCCTCATCAATCCGAACTTCATTTCGTTCGGGACGAATTTCACCTACGGACACTTTAGCGACAGCCTGAACTCAGATTCGCTGGGAGGTGGAACCACCATCGCCGGCTCAGCCACAATGCTGGTGCTGCCGGCCAGTTCGTATCCGCTCACCATCACGTGGCAACGGGTGCGCGTGGGACTCGGGTATATTGGTGCGAACACGACGACCAACCAGGACCGGCTGGGGTTCGACTGGCGCCTGCAACTGTCGCACCTGCCGAAGTTCGCGGTGCGGTACGAAACGGACTCGACCAGCAGCGACGTGCCGGTGGGGACGTTCTCGCAAGCGGAATCGAAAGGCTCCGGGTTCAGTATTTCCGCGACGGACAGCTACAAAGGCTTCGACTGGAGCGCAGGCTGGCAACACAGCCATACGTCGAGCGAGGAGGTCTTGCTGCAAGACGTGCTGCCGCTGGACCAGAACTATTCGCTCCTCTGGGGGAACGTCAGGAAGAGTTACCTGGGCAACAGGGGGACGTTCAATTACAACTTCAGCCGGAATGTGACCTCGAGCGACCTGGGCACGATCTCCTCCATCGATGGCGTGCTCAGCGTGCACAACGCTTCGACCACGATCCGCTGGACCCCGAAGCTGGTGACCTCCGGCTTCTTCAGCTACTACTCGTTCGACAACTACGGGCGGTCGGTGGACACCAGCTCGCCGAACCAGACGGTCACGATCGTGGATTTTCCTTCCAGTGGGTACTCCGCGAGCGGCCTGGCAATCTACCAGCTGACGAAACACATTGCCGTCAGCGATACGACGGGGTACTCGACTGCGACCAACGAGCACACGGTCACGAACAACGGGGCGCCGGCCACTGAACAGGCGCAGACCTTCTTCACCACGTATCCGTCGGTAAGTGCGAATTTCGTCGTCAAGCGGATCCGGGTCAACACCTCCTATGGCGTCGGGTACATGCAGACGATCACGACGCTTGGGCGCTCGTTCTCCTCCCTGAGCCAGAATGCCAGTGTCACGGGATCGTGGAGCCGTCCCTGGCTGACGCTCACCGGCAACTTCGGTATGGGGAACAATGGGATTGCGGTGATGCCGGGGGCGTACACGAACAATAGGAACTACGGGATCACGGCGGACACGAACAAGTTCCGACGGATCGGGCAGCTGCGTTTCCGCTGGCTGGTGAACGACCAGGAAATCCTGGGCGGACCAGGATGGGTGCAAAGCCACACGAACCAGTGGGCGATCACGCTGATGAGGCGCAGGTGGCAGGTGGACTTCGGCCAGACCGGGTCCTCGGGTGCGCACCAGGCGTACCAGCTGCCGACCCTCCCCTTCGAGCCGGTACCGCCGCTGGTTGGGGTACCGCTGCTCAATGACACGTTTAGCAACTGGTTCCTGACCGTGTCCGGCCAGGTAAGGCGCAACCTGCACCTCAGCGGCACATACCGGAAGACGACCAACGATATACTCCTGTCGAACGGCACAACCCATTACTCTCTGTACGAGATCACGGCCGATTACCGAATCGGCAAGATCGTCATGCAGGCGTCGTACGGACATTATTTGAGTTTGTCGGAGTCGCCGAGCTCGTTCAACAGCTCGGGCACGAACCGCTTCCGTGTTCGGATCGTGAGGACGTTCAACCTTTTCTGAAATGGCTGTGGGGTCTTCAATGCGGTCAGTAAGGCCAAGGGCGATTGCCGCCTGCGCAGCGGTGTTGATTTTTTTGACGCTGTTGGGCATGTGGCCGGTCACCGAAGCCAAGAACGAAGCTCCGAAGATCACGCTCCCGCCGCAGATCGAGTGGGTGGGGCAACTGCGCAACGCGGCCGACGTCACCGGCAAGCCCTCGCGGCTGAAGTGGTTCCTGCAAAAAGTGGTGGGACTGAACGACGCTGACAAGCGCATGGCCAGCCCGTACGGCATTGCCATCGACACGAAGGGGCGGGTGATCGTGGCCGACACACGCGGCCAGGTGGTGCACATCTTCGACGCGGTGGGCAAGAAGTACCGCAGCTTCCACGCGCCCGACAAGAACCCGTTCGAGTCTCCGATCGCGGTCGCGCTGGACAAGGAAAACAACATCTACGTCTCGGACTCGCAGCGCTCGCGTGTGTTCGTCTTCCGGCCGGACGGCAAGTACCTGCGGGAGATCGGGGCCCTATCGAGGAACGAGAGCATCTTCAAGCGGGCGACGGGGCTCGCCATCGACCAGGAACGGGAGCGGCTGTACGTGGTGGACACGGTCGCGATGCAGGTCGTGATCCTGGGGCTGGACGGAAAGGTGATCAAGCGGGTGGGGCATCGCGGCGCCGATCCCGGGCAGTTCAACTATCCGACCCAGATCGTAGTGTCCAAGGACGGGAGCTTCTGGGTGACGGACTCGCTGAACTTCCGAGTGCAGCACTTCAGCCCTGAGGGCGAGGTGCTGGAGGCGTTCGGGCGCCTGGGGGACGATGTCACCGAGTTCGACAAGCCCAAGGGCGTGGCGCTGGATTCGAAAGGCGACCTGCTGATCGTCGAGGGGCGCTACGACCGCGTGCAGGTGTATTCGCCGCAGGGCCGGATGCAGTTTTACTGGGGCCAGACCGGGCGCGGCGAGGGACAGTTCTTCCTGCCCACTGGCATCGCAGTGGACAAGAACGACAACGTGTACGTCGCCGACAGCTACAACGGGCGGGTGGAGATCTTCCACGTAAAGCCCGACGGAGCGACACAGCCCGCCGCAGGGCAATCGCCGGAGGTGAAGAAGTGAAACGCCTCTGGGGAATGCTCGCGGCCTTCGCGATACTGTTCGGGTGCGTCGCGATCCGGGCACAGATGGTGTTCAACCCGGTCAGTTCGATCCTGAATTCGAAGCACGATTTCCGAGCGACGTCCACGGCGACGATCAAATCGGTGTCGGGGGACGATCCATGCATCTTCTGTCACACGCCGCACAACGCGACGCCGGGACCGCAGCTGTGGAACCACACCATGAGTACGACCGCATGGCAGACGTACGGCAGCTCGACCATGCAGTCGAGCATCGGGAGCATCACGGACCAGGACAGTTCGAAGCTTTGCCTGAGCTGCCATGATGGGACGATCGCGCTGGCCAGCACGGTGAACAACGGGGACATCGAATTCGCGCAGGGGCCGAATTACATGCTGCCGACCACGTCGGCCAGCAACCTGGCGGGGGCGGCAGGACAGGGCTTCACCGACGACCATCCGTTTGCCTTCCAGCCGACGACGCAGAATCCCGAACTGGTGCTGCCGCCGGACGGCGATGCGGTGAAGCTCGAGGTCGGAAAGATCCAGTGCTCGAGCTGCCATGACCCGCACAAGGAAAACATCGACGCAGTGCAGGGCAAATTCCTGGTGAAGGCGAACCAGGGGTCGGCGCTGTGCACGACGTGCCATGCCAAGGCCGGCTGGACCGGGTCGGCGCACCAGGCGCCTCCCGACCTGCTCCAAGACCAAAAGTACACCATGGCGCAGAACGCACACACCGGGTACGTGGGGGTAGCGAACAACGCGTGCGAGAGCTGCCACAAGCCGCACACCGCTGGAACCGGGCCGCGGCTGCTGAAGTTCGTCGAAGAGAGCACCTGCTACAAATGCCACGACGGATCGGTGACGACGATCAACGTGCAGCAGGATCTGGCCACCAAGACGTACCGCCATCCAGTGGACATCACTCCGTCGGTACACGACGAGTCGGAGGGGCCGGTCAGTTCGGGGCTGCCGATGCCGGAGACGTCGGCGACGCAGCCGCGTCACGCCGAGTGCGCCGACTGCCACAACTCGCACGTGGCGCGGGCGAACCCGGTGGGCTTCCAGCCGTTCCCCCCGACGGCGACAGCGCCGCTGGCGGGGGCGTCGGGCGAGTCGATCACGCGCGTATTCCTGAAGCAGGCGACGAACGAGTACGAGCTCTGTTTCAAGTGCCACGCCGACAGCGTGAACCGGCCGCAGCTCATCGACAGCAGCAACGCGGGCATCGGCTATGGGCGCAATCCAAAGCGGCAGTATGACGCGGGCAATCCGGACGCGTTCAACACGCGCGTCGAGTTCACCCAGGGGACCTCGTTCCACCCGGTGACGCGTACGAACCCGATGGCGCCCGCGAACAGCCTGCGACCGTTTATGATCGCGGCCGACGGGACGACGATGAGCACGCGGCCGCTGAATGCCACCACCATGATCTTCTGCTCGGACTGCCACGCCAGCGACACGAATCGCACCCTGGGCGCCGGCAACACCGGAGCTGCGGGGCCGCATGGATCGAACTTCCAGCACCTGCTGGAACGGCAGTCCGCGCTGGAGCCGCCCCCGGCGACACCGGGCACGGGCACCGGTCAGCCGGGATACACAGTGGCCGACTTCGCCCTCTGCGACAAATGCCACGACGTACAGAACAAAGTCCTGCAGAACTACAGCTTCACCAGGCACTCGACGCATGTGGTGAATGATGGCGCGGCATGTTCGACATGCCACGATCCGCACGCATCGCAGAATCAGGCCCTGGTGAACTTCGACCTGAGTATCGTGGCGCCAAGCAGCAGCGGGCCGGTGAGCTACATCCGGACCGGTCCGGGGCATGGGTCGTGCACGTTGACGTGTCACGGCAAGGACCACCAGACACTGAGTTATTAGCGAGGAGCTGTAATGAAGACAAGTATCGGTTGGATCGCGCTTATCAGTTTGATGGCAGTAACCGGACTGAGCGGATGCTCGAAAGTGAAGGCATACTTCGCCAATGGAGACCAGGAAATCCAACAAGCGTTCGCGGCCAAGGCGGCGGCCAAGAGCTTCACGATGACCACCAAGATCGCAGCGCACGACGACAACGTCATGGAGACGCACTTCTACGTCTCTTGCCCGGACCGGGAGCGAATCACGCTGAAGGTGGCGTCGCTGAACCGGGAGATGATCCGCATCGGGCAGCGTTTCTACCTGAACGAGGGCACGGGCCAGTGGCATTACAAAGACGTCGAGGTGAAAGACTGGTCACCCTGCGGGAAGAACCCCGGACTTCCCTCCCCGTGGGCGATGCTGACCGAGGGCCGCGACCTGGTGACCGTCTTCGCCAGCGCCCAAGACAAGTTCAAGGTCCAGCCGATCGAGGAGGCGGAATACAAGGGCAAGAAGTATCAGGCGTATGCGGTAACGATGAATCACCAAGGCGTTGAGGGATTCAAATACACCGTGCTGGTGGACGAGCAGCACCGGCCGGCGGTGGTTGCGCTGGGCCAATCGAGCCTGACCGAGTACTCCGATTGGGACAAGCCAGTCAGCATTGAGGCGCCCGCGAACGCGCTCCCGTATCCGGAGGAGCCTGGGGAGGCGGCTCCGGCCGCGGCGCCCAGCCACGGGAAAGGTCTCTAAGTGGCGGGATGTCCCCAGAACCGGTGGCGTCTTGGCGCCTGCATCTTGATGTTGCTGGGCTTGCTTGCTCCGGCGTGGGGACAGAGCAGCGACAACAAAAGCGTGATCGGCCTGCAGGTCTCGCTGCAGGATTCCATCTCCAGACTGAATCGATCGCTGGTCGGGATTGTGGCCATCGGCAGCGGTGGTCCCATGATTGTGGGCACCGGGTTCATCATTGCCGACGACGGAACGTTCGTAACGGCGGCGCACGTGCTGCGGCAGCCACCCGGGCTGCAGATCCGGGCGCTCATCCGGCTCGGCGCGGCTGGGCAGAAAGCGGCAGAGTTCGAGAAGTTAGGCGACGATGCAGAACGCGACATCGCCATCTGCCGGATCGTAGCGGAGCACGGAATGCGGCCGCCCATGGTCCCGCTCCCACTGGCGGACAGCAGCCGGTCCGCGGCGGGCACGCTGGTGGTGAGCAGCGGATTCCCCCTGGCCTCGGAGCGGCCGAGTTCTCATCTAGGAATCGTGTCGACCGATTCTGCCGGCGACCAGTACGTCGAGATCGCGGTGATGGTGAACGAGGGTGAAAGCGGCGCGCCAGTGATGCGCCTTGACGATGGCAAAGTCATCGGGATGGTTTCCTCGGTGCGCATCGCCTCGACTTATGCGGGCGCCGGGCACGGCGCCGAGGACCAGAACGCCGGGCTGGCCCTGGCAGCGCCGGCGGAGTGGGTCACCAGTCTCCTGCACAAAGCAATCCCGCAGGCGCCCGGCCCCCGCTGAATGAGTCCTTTCTCGAAATCACTCCTGGGGCTTCAGGTAGCAGTGGAGAGGAACCGCCTCCGGGCCGTGGATCTTCTTGTAAGCGGCCGAGGGGGCGAGAATGATGGCTGGTCCTTTCTTGTTCTTGAGGCCGCCTTTCACCGGGCCGGATGGGACATACGTCGCGGTGGTAAAGTCGCGAGCCAGCACACCGCTGCTAAAGGCGATTCGGCGCGTACCGGCTGAATAGGACCAGCTGCCTTCGCCGCCCTTGGCACGATAGCGATTGCCGGGCAAGATGAACAGCGGGTTGCTGTCGAAAAAGGTACCTCCGAATCGGAACACACAGGCATACTCGCCCTGGCGAACCGCCGAGGCTTCGGTGGAGGATACTTTGTCGCCCGCCTGGCTGCCGATGGCAGCCGCAGCCGTCAACAGGAAAAGCGCGATCGGGAGATGCCGTGTCATGCCGGACTAGCTCCGGGGTGCTCCGCCGCGCCCCGTGTGCTCCTTGGCGCGGGCGATCAGTTCTACGATCTTCTGCCTGTCGGGGAAACCGGGATTGGTGTCCAAGAGCTTCTGCCAGGAGGCCACCGCGCCCTTGGTATCGTTCCGGCCCTGCCACAAGACGACGCCCTTATTGAGCAATGTACCAGGATGGGTGGGGCTGTAGGTGAGGGACTTGTCGAACTCGGCCAGGGCCCGGTCCACGTCGCGCAGGTACCAATAGGCGGTCGCCATGTCGGTGCGGATATTGGGGTCGTCGGGACGGACTTGGAGCGCCTTGCTGTAGTAGTCGATCGCGGTCTTGTACTGCTGCGTGTCGTAGTAGATGTTGCCAATGCGGGCGAGCAATTGCGGATCTTTGGGGGAGGCTTTCAGCGAAGCGATCAGAGGCTCGGCCTGCTTCTCGGCCATGTGCTTCAACTGCTCGGGGGTGACGTCCTGACCCATTCCCACCGGGGCGCTTGGCATGGTCTGCTGTGGCTGGGCTTGTGCCTGAACGGGGTGGCTGCCTGACGAGCCGGCGAAAAAGTACCCTCCTGCCAAGCCGATCAGGAGGCAGACGAACGCTAACCCGTAAACTTGGGCCGAGGACCAGGAGGAGGCTGGCCTAGAGGTTTGGTCGGTACTCATGTTGAAAATCTCCTTAGGAACGTGCGGACCAGAAACCGCAATCGGAAACCCTCGACAAATGTGGAGGCACTCCAGATTCCAACCTTCGAGCGAAGATTGCTGCCAATATGTCCTTTTGAATCAATATCGTAGATTGAACCAGGGCAGCCAGTGTGGTGCTCGCCGAAGGAACTCTAGCGACATTTGCCGCCGACGTGGGGTGAATTCCCGCTTTCCAGAGCGGCGTCACAAGCAAGTGTGATGTAGTGCACAAACAGGTCTGGGACAGGATGCGTAATCTGGGAATATGACGAACTGGATCTTGGCTGTGACTGTGCTCCTGATTCCATGTTACTTCGGCATGATCCAGATCCGCGACTTGATCACCGCGGCGCGTAACGGGCAACTGAAGTGCCCGGTGCGCAAGGCCGAGCGCGGCAAGACGGTAAGCGCCGCGTAACCAAGGCTCAGCCCAACCCCCACCCTGGGTGTTTCCCCCGGCTTCAACCCTCCATTTGGTCCGTCCTGGGCCCGGAACAACCTCGACCAAGGCCGGGCGAAAGGCAGCGCCACAACGAGGCGACGTGATTCCCGATTCCACATGCCAGCCCAAGCTGGGACGCCCGAAAATCCGAGATCTGCGCTAAGCCATTGATTCGAGGGCTTGGTGCGGCGGGCCTGCGATTGCAGAGTGGACAGCGGAGCCATGGCTCCGGAGGTGCCGCATGCGCCTGTGCGCATTACTGATGGCGCTGGCCTGCTTGCCGCTGCCGGCCCGCGCGGACACTATCTACGCTGCCCTGACCAACGGCGATATCGTGGCGGTGGACACAGTCCGTTTGACCGCGGGGGTGCTGACGCACACGGGTCTGTGCTGGTACGACATCGCCTTCGCGCCGGATGGCAGGCTGTACGGCAGCGATGCCTACAACCTGTACCGCATCGATCCCGCCAGCGGCCATGCGACGCTGGTCGGCGCATTCGGGAGATTCATTAACGGAATGACGTTCGTGGGCGACACGCTGTACGGCTCCGGCGATACCAAGCTGTACACCATCAACCTGTCGAGCGGACAGGCGCAGTGGGTGGGTAACACCGATTACATGAGCTCGGGCGATCTGCAATGGTTCCAGGGAGCACTGTACATGACCGGCTCCATCCCATCGGACCAGCTCATCCGGGTGAATGTCCTCACGGGCCGAGGTTCGCTGGTGGGTAATGTCGGCTTTGGCCAGGTCTATGGGCTGGCGGCGACCTCGTCACAGCTGCTGGGACTGACGACGGATGGGGACTTGCTGGTGCTCGATCCCCAGACCGGGACGGGCACGAGGATGGGGTCGATCGGCGGATCGGTGTACGGCGCGAGTACTGGACCGCGGTTGCAGCAGGTCCCAGAACCCGGCACGCTGTTGCTGCTGGGGAGCGGGTTGTTGGCGATCGGCATGAGCCGGCGCCGGGCGGCGAACGGTCAGCGATAGAGCTTGCGGTCCTTGAGCAGGAAGCGTTCACCGCGCCAGGTGACGGTGTGACCAGCGAAGGCGGCGAGCCAAATACCCAGCGTCACAAAGTCGCGAAATGGAACGAGTGCGCTCAGGCGGCGGTATTCAGGGTCGTTGAGGACGGAGCCGGCCACCCCTTGCGCCATGGCATAGCGGGCGAGCAATGCCGCCAGCAGCAGCAGCCATGCCCACCCCGCTCCGCCCGCAGCCAGCACCGCGAGCGTCGCCCAGGGCAGACCAAAGGTCAGGGCAAGGCCGAGGTAACCGGCGGGGCGGGAATCGCGGATGCCGCGCCACCAACGCATCTGATGCTCCAGGAATCCGTGCCAGGAGTAGGCCGGCAAGTGGGTGTCCACGACGGTGTCGGCGATCTCAACGCGAAAGCCGGCATCGGCCGCGCGTTTGCCCAGTTCGTAATCGTCGGCCAGGTGATCGAGCAGGGGCTCGAAGCCGCCGATGCGGGCGAGCACGTCGGCACGGATGGCCATGGTGGAGCCGAGAGCAAAGTGAACACCTTCCAGCAGCCGGGCCGCGAGCACGCCCCCGATGAAGTCCGCGCTGATACCGAGGGACTCCAGCCAAGAACCGAGGGTCGAGGAGGGGGCGCCACGATAGAGAGCCGTGACCACGCCGACCTCGGGAGCGCAAAAGGGAGCCATGACCTTGCGCAGATAGTCGGGGGCCACGCGGATGTCGCTGTCGTTCACGACCAGGTATTGGAATCGGGCGTGGGGCAACATCTGGACCAGATTGCTGACTTTGCGGTTGGCTCCGAGCGGCTGGGGGCACATGACGAGGCGTATCGGTCGCTCGGGAAACTGCCGCTGCAGCCGCTCGACGGCGGCGATGGCGGGGTCGGTGGGGTCCCACACACCGAAGATAACCTCGTATTCCGGGTAGTCGAGGAGGCAGTGGCTTTCGAAGGCGGCAAAGGCCTCGGGGTCGTCGCCGCGGACAGGCTTGAGCAAAGTGACCGGTGGGGCGAAGTTCTCCGGCGGCCGGGATCGGCGCAAGAAAGAGCGAGCGGCCCAGAGCACCAGCAGGTAGTAGGCGATGGCGCAAACGGTCAGCAGCGCGAACAGGATTTCCAGGGCGAGGCGGATCCAGTCCTCCCGGGGGCTCCGTCGGCTGCCGCCGACATCGCCGAAATCCTTCGGTCGTGCCTCCGGCACTCCCTCAGGATGACAACAACTAAAGAATGCCAAACGGCACGGCTAAAGCCGTGCCCCTTCCCAAATCATCAATGGACGGGCGAGACGCCCGTCCCTACGAAATCCATTCGTAGCGCGGGGCTGAAGGGGTCGAGATTAGCAGAGAATGGCCCACCCAAGCCAAGGTCAGGCTTGGGTGGGCCGGCCGAGGGAAAGATCAATCCGCTACCGCGGCAAGTTGCAGCCGTTGCATCTTGCTGCGCACCGCGATGGAAAGCCGGCGGATGCCTTCGCGGATGACCTCGGGACGCGAATACGAGAAGTTCAGCCGGAAGTGGCGGCGCGCTTCGGCATCGTCAGCGACGTAGAAGCTGTCGCCGGGGACGAAGGCGACGTTCTCCGCGATCGCTGCCTCGAAGAGCTCGTGGCAGTCCATCCCCTCGGGCAGCGTGACCCAGAGGAAGAGGCCGCCATGGGGGCGCGTCCAGGAGACTTCGCGGGGAAAATACTGGTCGAGAGCGGCAAGCATGGCATCGCGGCGCTCGCGATAGACCTGGCGGATGAGCTTGACGTGCTGGTCGAGGAAGCCGTCCTTTGCGACCTCGTAGGCCACCATCTGGTTGAAGGTGGCAGTCTGGAGGTCACTGCCCTGCTTAAGCTGCACCAGCTTGCTGATGACCTCGGCCGGGGCGACAATCCAGGCCAGACGCAGGCCGGGGGCGAGC
>Ga0335070_10008345_pt1 | contig 12147 bp, 10 predicted proteins | sample Lox_Sample_13_FD_206722 | JGI IMG/M metagenome (GOLD analysis project Ga0335070, IMG submission 206722) | Soil microbial communities from Loxahatchee National Wildlife Refuge, Florida, United States - Lox_Sample_1.3 | ecosystem: Environmental > Terrestrial > Soil > Wetlands | place: USA...
AAGCGGGGCGCCGGCCCTCGAATCCCCCGAGCCCCACGCCGGCGAGGGCTTCGCCGGCGCGCGCGGCGCGCTCGCGCGCCGACACGCCGAGGAGGGCGAGCGGCAGCGCCACGTTGTCGCGCACGGTGAGGTAGGGCAGCAGGTGGAAGGCCTGGAAGACGAAGCCCGCATGGCGCCGCCGCCACAGGGCGAGGGCATCGTCGTCGGAGTAGTCGAGCGCGCGCCCGTCCAGGCGCACCTCGCCGCGATCGGGGCGGTCGAGGCCCGCGACGATGTTGAGCAGCGTGGACTTGCCCGAGCCGGACTCGCCGGCGATCGCGACCCACTCGCCGCGCCGCACCTCGAGGTCGAGGCCGTCGAGGAGCGGCGGGCCGCCCGCGAAGGCCTTCGCGAGCCCGCGGACCTCGAGCATGCGCGGCCTAGATCAGGTAGGCGAGGACGCCCAGGATCGCCCCGGCGAAGGCGGCGAAACCGGCGCCGTACAGCAGCCAGCGCTTCTGGGTGAGCACCGTGATGGAGGCGAGCGCGATGGCGATCTGCAGCAGCGTCATCGACATGGCGAGGTAGTGGTGCGGATGGAGCGCCTTCTCGCTCTTCTCGTTCCACTCCTTGTAGGCCTTGTCGTGCTTGCGTGCCTCGGCCTCGACCTCCTTCTTCTCGGCCGCGTAGCGTTTCGCCTCGGACTGGTAGAACTCGGCCTTCTTCGGGTCCGTGGCGAGGGCGGCCGCCGTCTCGGCGAGGTTCTGCTTCAGGCTCTTCGCCTGGTAGTAGCTCCACTGGTCCGAGGCCTCGGCGCGCTCCAGCACCGCCTCGTTCTTGAAGAGCATGGCGTTGTTCTGGGTGTCGCCGCCGAAGAAGCTCACGATGGCGCCGACCGTCGCGAGGATCGCGGTGAAGATCGCGATCTGCTGGCCCAGCCCCGTCCTGTGCGCCTCGTGCTCTACGGCATGGTCATGCGGACCATGCACGTGTACCCCTTGCCCCGACATCTACTGTCCGCTTATATAGTGTTCAAGCTGCTCGATCGTGAAGTCCTGGTCCGCGATGATGTCGCCCACGATGTCGCGGATCGACACCATGCCGACCACCCGGCCCTCGTCCACCACGGGCAGGTGGCGGATGTTCTTCTCGGTCATGAGCTGCATGCACTCGCGCGCCTTGGTGCGCGGGTTCACCACGATCACGTTGGCGGTCATGATCTCCTCGACGCGCGTGGTGTCCGAGGCGCGCCCCTTGAGGATCACCTTGCGCGTGTAGTCGCGCTCCGAGAGGATCCCGGCCAGCCGGTCGCCGGTCATCACGATGGCGGCGCCCACATCCTCTGAAGCGAGCACCTTGAGCGCCTCGAGCACGGTCTGCTCGGGCCGCACCGACACCACGCGCGTGGGCTTGCTCTTCAGCAGTTCGGCCACGGATTTCATAGCGCCTCCTTTCGGCATCGCCACAACGTACCCGTCGTGCGTTACATGTTCGGGTAATTCGGGCCGCCGCCGCCCTCCGGCACGACCCACTCGATGTTCTGCCTCGGGTCCTTGATGTCGCAGGTCTTGCAGTGCACGCAGTTCTGCGCGTTCACCTGCAGCCGGGAGCCCGAGCCATCCGTCACGAATTCGTACACCCCTGCAGGACAGTAGCGCGTCTCGGGCCCCGCGTAAACCGCGAGATTCACGGCGACCGGGATCGCGGGGTCCTTGATACGCAGGTGCGAGGGCTGGTCCTCCTCGTGGTTGGTGTTGGAGACGAACACCGAGGAGAGGCGGTCGAAGGTGAGCACCCCGTCGGGCTTTGGATACTCGATGGGGGAAAAGCCTTCCTTCGGCTCGAGCTGCTCGTTGTCGGTATGGCCGTGGGCGAGCGTCCACGGCGCCCTTCCGCCGAACACGACCTGGTCGACGCCCACCATCAGCGTGCCGGCGTAGAGGCCCTTGGACATCCACGGCTTGAAGTTGCGGGCGCGGTGCAGCTCCTCGTGCAGCCAGCTCTTCTCGAAGGCGGCCGGGTAGGCGGAGATCTCGTCGGCTTCGCGCCCGGCGGCGAGCGCCTCGAAGGCCGCCTCGGCCGCGAGCATCCCGGACTTGATCGCCGCGTGCGTGCCCTTGATGCGCGAGGCGTTGAGGAAGCCCGCGTCGTCGCCCACCAGCGCGCCCCCCGGGAACGTGAGCCTGGGCAGCGACTGCAGCCCGCCCGCGGCGATCGCGCGCGCGCCGTAGGAGATGCGCCGGCCGCCCGCGAAGAAATCCCGGATGGCCGGGTGAGTCTTGTAGCGCTGGAATTCCTCGAAGGGATACAGGTACGGATTCCGATATCCGAGTCCGACCACGAATCCGACCGCGACCTGGTTGTTCTCCAGGTGATACAGGAACGAGCCGCCGTAGGTCGCGCTGTCGAGAGGCCAGCCCGCCGTGTGAACGACAAGGCCCGGCACGTGCTTCTGCGGCGCGACCTCCCAGAGCTCCTTCAGGCCGATGCCGTACACCTGTGGCGAGCGTCCCTCGCGCAGCTTGTAGCGTTGCTCCAGGCGCTTGCCCAGGTGCCCGCGGCAGCCCTCGGCGAAGAGCGTGTACTTGGCGTGCAGCTCGATGCCGGGCTGGAAGCGCGCGGTCCTGCCGCCGTCCTTGCCGATGCCCATGTCGCCGGTGGCCACGCCGCGCACGCGCCCGTCCGCGGTGAAGAGGATCTCGGCGGCCGCGAAGCCCGGATAGATCTCGACGCCAACGGCCTCGGCCTGCTGGCCCAGCCAGCGGCAGACGTTGCCGAGGCTCGCGATGTAGTTGCCGTGGTTCTTGAAGCAGGCGGGCAGCATCCAGCCCGGAAGCTTCACCGAGCCCTTCTGCGAAAGGAAAAGGAAACGGTCCTCGGTCACGGGCTGGTTGAGCGGCGCGCCCTTTTCCTTCCAGTCCGGGAAGAGCTCGGCGAGCGCGCGCGGGTCGATCACCGCGCCCGAGAGGATGTGCGCGCCGACCTCCGAGCCTTTCTCCACCACGCAGACGCTGAAATCCCGGCCCTGCGCGGCGCACAGCTGCTTCAGGCGAATGGCGGCCGACAAGCCCGCGGGGCCCGCGCCCACCACCACCACGTCATACGTCATCGCTTCGCGTTCGCCCATGATTCAGATCTTACGCGACCAGTCGTTGAGCAGGCGCCGCGCCTCGAGCGCGACTTCGGTGGCCGTGAGCCCCGCGGGCCCGATGCCGCGCTCGACGCACGCATCGGCCGCGGCGCCGTGCAGGCAGACCGCGTAGTCGAGCGCCTGGCGCGGCGCGAGCTTCTGCGCGAGCAGCGCCCCGATCATCCCGGAGAGCACGTCGCCCGTGCCTCCGGATGCGAGGCCCGCGTTGCCGGTGGTGTTGATCGACCAGCGGCCGTTGGGCGAGGCGCACACGCTGCCCGCGCCCTTCAGCACCACGTGCGCGCGGTAGCGGCGGGCGAGCGCCACCGCGGCGCCGACGCGGTCCTCCCCGATCTCGAGCGTGGTCCGGTGCAGCAGCCTCGCCGCCTCGCCGGGATGCGGGGTGAGGATCGTGGGACCTTCGGTGCGCGCGCACACCGCATTCTCGAGCGCTTCGCTGAAGGCGATCGCGTTCAGAGCGTCGGCGTCGAGGACGAGCGGCCCGGCGCGATGCAGGAGGGCCGGCAGCACCGTGCGCTCGAACATCGAGACCGAAGTGGCCGAGGGAGACTGCCCCGCGCCGGGGCCGGCGACCACCACGTCGGCGTCCATCGCGTCGTCGACCGACGCGAGCATCAGCTCGGGATGGGCGGGATCGACCGCGGGCGCGTCGGCGGCGAGCAGTCCCACCCGCACCTTGCCCGCGCCGCACAGCAGGCCTGCCGTCGCCGCGAGCAGCGCCGCGCCCACCATGCCGCGGTTGCCGCCGATCACGGAAAGCGTGCCGAAGTCGCCCTTGTGGGCATTGCGCGGGCGCGGCGAGAGCCAATCGCGCACGATGCCGGGCTCGAGGAGCGAGCCCTTCGCGTCGCCGATCCAGGTCTGCGCGCCCAGGTCGTCGCACTCGAGGTGGCCCACGCAATCGAGCCCGTCGGCGGTGTGCAGCCCCGGCTTGTGCGCGATGAAGGTGAGGGTGTCGGTGGCGCGTACGGCCGCGCCGCGGATCCGGCCGCTGGAGCTGTCGAGGCCGCTCGGGACGTCGATCGCGAGGATCGCCGTGCCGCTCGCGTTCATCCGCCCGATGATCGCGGCGAATTCGTCGTCCACGTCGCGGGACAGGCCGATGCCGAGCAGGCCGTCCACGATGAGCGAGGCGCGCAGCTCGCGCGGCCATTCGCGCACGATCTCGCCGGCATGCGCCTTGAAGCGCTCGCGCGCGGCGCGCGCCTCGGCCGCGGGAGGCTCCGTGCCGGCGGCATCGAGCACGACCACGCGGTGGAACGACTCCTGGATCTGCGCGGCGGCGACCCACGCGTCGCCCCCGTTGTTGCCCGGACCCGCCACGACGAGGACCGGCGCGCCGTTGTCGCGCACGATGGCGGCGGCCGCGCGCGCGAGGGCCTGGCCCGCGCGTTCCATGAGCCGCACCCCTTGGGCGGCGGCGCGCTGCTCGACGCCGCGCAGTTCCTCGAGCGTGAGGACGGGGATCGCGCTCAAGGCAGCAGCACGGTGTCGCGCGGCTGGGCGAGCATGCCGGGATGGTCGGGGCTGAAGTGCAGGCCGCGGCTCTCGTGGCGCTGGAGCGCGCAGCGCACGATGAGCTCGGCGGTGAGCACGAGGTTGCGCAGCTCGATCAGGTCGTTGGAGATGCGGAAATTCGCATAGAACTCCTCGATCTCGTCCTGCAGCAGGCGGATGCGGTGGCGCGCGCGCTCCAGGCGCTTGGTCGTGCGCACGATCCCCACGTAGTTCCACATGGTGCGGCGCAGCTCGTCCCAGTTGTGGGAGATCACCACCTCTTCGTCGGCATCGGTGACGCGGCTCTCGTCCCAGGCGGGCAGCTTCGGGGTCGCGGGGGCCTGCGCGGCCGAGATGTGCGCCGCGGCCGACTCCCCGAACACCAGGCATTCGAGCAGCGAGTTCGACGCGAGGCGGTTGGCGCCGTGCAGGCCCGTGCAGGCCACTTCGCCCAGCGCATAGAGGCCCTCCACGCCGGTGCGGCCGTGCAGGTCCGTCACCACGCCGCCGCACGTGTAGTGCGCGGCCGGGACGACGGGGATGGGATCGCGGGTGATGTCGATGCCGTACTCGAGGCAGCGCGCGTAGATGTTGGGGAAGTGTGAGCGGATGAAATCCGCTCCCTTGTGACGGATGTCAAGGAAGACGCAGTCGATGCCGCGCTTCTTGATCTCGAAGTCGATGGCGCGGGCGACCACGTCGCGGGGCGCCAGCTCGGCGCGCGGGTCGTGGCGCGGCATGAAGCGCTCCCCGCTGGGCAGCACGAGGAGCCCGCCTTCGCCGCGCACCGCCTCGCTGATGAGGAACGACTTGGCGAGCGGGTGGTAGAGGCAGGTGGGATGGAACTGGATGAACTCCATGTTGGCCACCGCCGCGCCCGCGCGCCAGCCCATCGCCACGCCGTCGCCGGTGGAGGTGTCGGGGTTGGTCGTGTAGAGGTAGACCTTGCCCGCACCGCCCGTGGCGAGGACGGTCCAGCGCGCGCCGATCGTTCCCACGCGGCCAGAGCGGATGTCCAGCACGTACGCACCCCAGACCCGGTTGGGCCCCAGCACGTCGCCCAGGTGGCGCCGGGAGGTCACCAGGTCCACGCCGATGTGGTACTCGAGCACGTCGATGCGCGGGTGGTCCTTCACCCGGCGCACCAGCGTGTTCTGGACGGCGCTGCCGGTGGCGTCGGCCGCGTGGACGATGCGCCGGTGGCTGTGCCCGCCCTCCCGGGTGAGGTGCAGCTCTTCGTGGTTGGCGTCCTCGCGCGTGAAGGGCACGCCCTGGGCCACCAGCCACTCCACCTCGCGCCGGCCGCGCTCGACCACGAAGCGCACCGCGTCCTCGTGGCACAGGCCCGCCCCGGCCACCTGGGTGTCGCGGATGTGGTCCTCGACGGAGTCGGCGCTGTCCAGCACCGCGGCAATGCCCCCCTGGGCCCAGCTCGAGGCCCCGTCCAGGAGCTCGTGCTTGGTGACCAGGGCCACCTCGAAGCGCTCCGCGAGCCGCAGGGCGGCCGACATTCCGGCCAGACCGCTGCCGAGGATCAGGACGTCGTAGTCTTTCAATGGAGGCAGGTCAGACTGGTTGATCGGCCCGGCACCGGGTCGCCAATAACCCTACAAAAGCAGGAACCTTCTTCCGACAAGCCTGTCTTTTCGACAGATTCCCGAAATGCGTGCCAAAGGAATGAAATCGTTGAGCTTTATAATACCCCAGGAGGCCAGCAAGCCCTTCGTGGCGCCGGCCGCGCAGGGGGGGCTTGCCGGCATCGCCCCCACAACCAGGATTCCACTCCAGGCCCGAATGAGCGACCGGGAAGTCGACCAGCAACTGGTCGAGCGAGCACAACGCGGCGACAAGCAGGCCTTCGAGCTCCTCGTCACGAAGTACCAGCGCAAGCTGGAACGGCTGCTGTCGCGCGTGATTCGCGACCCGTCCGAGATCGAGGACGTGGCGCAGGAGGCCTTCATCAAGGCCTACCGCGCGCTGCCCAACTTCCGGGGCGACAGCGCGTTCTACACGTGGCTCTACCGCATCGGCATCAACACGGCCAAGAACTACCTCATCGCGCTGGGCCGGCGCGCGCCCACCTCGACCGAGTTCGACAGCGAGGAGGCCGAGGGCTTCGAGGACGCCGCGGGGCTGCGCGACATCAACACGCCCGAGAGCGAGCTCGCCTCCAAGCAGATCGCCCAGACCGTGAACGACGCGATCGCCGCGCTCCCGGAGGAGCTGCGCACCGCGATCACGCTGCGCGAGCTCGACGGCTTGTCGTACGAGGAGATCGCGCAGATCATGAATTGCCCGATCGGCACCGTCCGGTCGCGAATTTTCCGGGCCCGCGAGGCGGTGGCCGAGAAGCTCCGCCCGCAGCTCGGCACGAGCAAGGACAAGCGCTGGTAACAACGAGGTTCGGGGCTGCAACCCCTTAAAGAGCGGGCATCTTCCGCGCCAGACGGAAGGCCCAACGACAGGAGCAGGACATGACACAGGAAATTTCCTCGCTGATGGACGGCGAGCTCGGCGCCCAGGAAGCCGGGATTGCGGTCCAAGCGTGCTGCGCGAGCGAGGAGCGCAAGGAAACGTGGTACCTGTACCACGTGATCGGGGACGCGATGCGCGGCCAGGCGCCGCGCCGGCTCGCGTTCCCCACCCAGGTGATCGATTCGCTCAAGGCCCAGCCGACGGTGCTCGCGCCGCGCCGGCCGCTCTCCACGACGCTCGCCAGGGTGGCCTTCGCCGCCGCGGCCTCGGTCGCGACGATCGGCGTGGTGGGATGGATCGGCGGGCAGGGCGGCCAGGGGCCGGCCGGACCCATGGTCGCGAAGTCGGATTCGAACCTCCAGCCGGTGGCGAGCACCACCACCCTGCCGGCGGCGCAACCCGCCCCCGACCTGCAACAGTACCTCGTCGCCCACCGGCAGATTCCGTCGCCCGAGTTCTATCGCCAGGTCGACAACCGGGTTCCCGCGCGCGCCCGATGAGGGTGGCCGCCGTGGCGAGTGGGCGCCGGTTGATTCCGGCGCTGGCACTCGGGGTGGCGTGCGCCGCGCAAGGCGCGCCGGGCAACGATCCGCTCGCCTGGCTGCAGCGCGCGATGCAGGCGGCGAGGACCGCGACCTATTCGGGAACCTACGTCCACAGCAACGGCGGGCGGACCTCGACCGTCCGCATCACCCACGCGAACGTGGGCAAGGAGGAGCAGGAGCGCATCGAGCCGCTGGACGGCATGCCGTACGACATCGTGCGGCGCAACGACGACATGTTCTGCTACTTCCCGGACGCGAAGACGGTCCGCGTGGACCGCCGGGTGACGGCGCGCTTCTTCCCCGCCATCATCGAGGGCACGCCCGAGGCCGTCGCCTCGAGCTACGAGGTGAAGCTCGGGCGCGCCGAGAACGTCCTCGAGTACAACTGCCAGTGGATCCAGCTCGAGCCCCGCGACGCGCTGCGCTTCCCGCAGGCGCTCTGCTCCGAGGTGAACAGCGGGCTTGTCCTGCGCGCCAAGACGTTCAACGCCCAGCGCCAGGTGATCGAGCAATACACCTTCACGGACTTCAAGATGGGCTCGGGCGCGGCGGTGCGGCCCGACGTGAAGTCGATCTTCGAGGCGCGGGTGAAGCGCTGGATCACCGATTCGCAGCCGCGCGACGAGGCCAAGAGCGTGGATACCGGCTGGGCCGTGAGCGATCTGCCGCCGGGCTTCCGCAAGCTCGCCGAGCTCAAGCGCAACCTGCCGGGCCGCCCCGCGCCGGTCTCGCAGCTCGTGTTCAGCGACGGCGTGGCGAGCCTGTCGGTCTTCGTCGAGCCCAACTCGCCCCCGCCGCGCACCGCCGACGCCTCGAGCGAGGACGGCACCACGGCCTTCTACGTGCGTCCCATGGGAGAGACGCTGGTCACGGTGCTGGGGGAAGTCCCGCTGGGCACCGCGGAGCGCTTCGCCCGCTCGGTCGCGCGGCGACCCTGAAAATTCGCTACGCTTGACTGGAAATTTTTTCCGCCCGGCGCCATCTAAGGCGGGCGAACCGATGCCCCGCAACCGCCATCACTCGATAACTAGAGCCGACACCATGAAACGACTGCTCCCCACGCTCGCCGGCCTCGCACTGGCCGTGAGCCTCGCCGCCCAGGCCCAGCTCCAGCCCCCCGCCAGGATCGCCACGCCCGGCACGCCCGGCGCCTCGGCGCAGGTGCTCCCCGATTTCGCCGACCTGGTCGAGAAATACGGCCCGGCGGTCGTGAACATCAACACGCAGACGCGCGTGGCGCGCCAGCAGATCCCCGGGCTGTCCGAGGATGATCCGTTCTACGAGTTCTTCCGCCGCTTCATGCCGCCGGAAGGCCGCGGCGGCCCGAATCCCAACCCCAACCCGCGCGGCGGCCACCCGCCCGAGGCGCCCAAGGGGCCGCTGCGTCCCTACGGCCTGGGATCGGGGTTCATCGTCTCGGCCGACGGCTACATCGTCACCAACGCGCACGTGGTGGAGAACGCCGAGGAGATCACGGTGCGCCTGAACGACAAGCGCGAGTTCAAGGCGAAGGTGATCGGCGCCGATACGCGCAGCGACGTGGCGGTGATCAAGGTCGACGCCGCCAACCTGCCCACGGTGAAGATCGGCGACATGTCCAAGGTCCGCGTGGGCGAATGGGTGATCGCCATCGGCTCGCCGTTCGGGTTCGCCAACACGGTGACCGCGGGCATCGTCTCGGCCAAGAGCCGCGAGAACCTCTACAGCAACGACCCGAACGTGGACGCGGTGCCGTTCATCCAGACCGACGTCGCGGTGAACCCGGGCAATTCCGGCGGGCCGCTGCTCAACATGCGCGGCGAGGTGATCGGCATCAACTCGCAGATCTTCTCGCGCACCGGCAGCTTCGCGGGCATCTCGTTCGCGATCCCCATCGACTACGCCTTCAACGTCGCCGACCAGATCATCAAGACCGGCCACGTGACGCGCGGGCGCATCGGCGTGGGCATCCAGAGCGTGAGCCGCGACATCGCCGACAGCCTCGGGCTGCCGAAGGCCGAGGGCGCCGTGGTGGGCAACGTCGAGGCCGAATCGCCGGCCGCCAAGGCGGGCATCCAGGTGGGCGACGTGATCCTCAAGATCGACGGGCGCCCCGTGGACGGCTCGGCGGACCTCTCGCGCAGCATCCGCGCGATCAAGCCCGGCCAGAAGGTCGTGCTCTCCGTCTGGCGCGACGGCCATGCGCGCGACATGCCGGTGACCATCGCCGAGTTCAAGGACGAGGAGCCGGTGAAGACCGCGGCCAACGGCACCACGGGCAAGAAGGACGCGGCGCGCGAGAACAAGCTGGGGCTCGCCGTGAAGGACCTCTCCGTCGACGAGAAGAAGGCCCTCAAGATCACGGGCGGCGTCATGGTCGAGGCTTCCGACGGCGCCGCGCAGGCGGCCAACGTGGGCCCCGGCGACGTGATCCTGCGCATCAACAACACCGACATCGCCAACGTGAAGGCCTTCAAGGAGGCGGTCGCCAAGCTCGACGTGAAGAAGCCGGTGTCGCTGCTCATCAAGGACGAGACGGGGCAGCGCTTCATCACCTTCCGCCTCGAGCTCGGTTGATCCGGCCCAAGCTCACGCTGCTCGGCCGCGAGTATTGCCACCTTTGCGGGGACATGCTCGCGGCCCTTCGCCAGCTGCAGGGCCGCTATGACTTCGAGATCGAGGTGGTGGACGTGGACCGCGACCCGGGCCTCGAGGAGAAGTGGGGCGACAAGGTCCCGGTGCTGCTGGACGGCGAGCGCGAGCTCTGCCATTACTTCCTCGACCTCGACGTCGTGGATGCGCGCCTCGCGAGGATGAGATAAAATGTTGCATTGCAAAAGGGCACCTCTGCGGTGCCCTTTTTGTCGTCAATGGACCACATCCGCAACTTCTCCATCATCGCGCACATCGACCACGGCAAGAGCACGCTCGCCGACCGGTTGATCGAGCGCACCGGCGGCCTGCAGACCCGCGAAATGGAAGCGCAGGTCCTCGACTCCATGGACCTCGAGCGCGAGCGCGGGATCACCATCAAGGCGCAGACCGCCGCCCTCAGGTACCGCGCGCGCAACGGCCGCGACTACGAGCTCAACCTGATCGACACGCCCGGGCACGTGGACTTTTCCTACGAGGTCTCGCGCTCGCTCTCGGCCTGCGAAGGCGCGCTCCTGGTGGTCGACGCCTCGCAGGGCGTGGAAGCCCAGACCGTGGCCAACTGCTACACCGCCACGGAGCTGGGCGTGACGGTGGTGCCGGTGCTCAACAAGATCGACCTGCCCTCGGCCATGCCCGACCGCGCGATCCAGGAGATCGAGGACGTGATCGGCATCCCGGCCCACGATGCGATCCGCTGCAGCGCCAAGACGGGCGAGGGCATCGACGACGTGCTCGAGGCCGTGATCGAGCGCATCCCGCCCCCGAAGGGCGATCCGGCGGCGCCGCTGAAGGCGCTGGTGATCGACTCGTGGTTCGACAACTACGTCGGCGTGGTGATGCTGGTGCGCGTCGTCGACGGCACGCTCAAGCCCAAGGACCGCATCAAGCTCATGGCGACCGGCGCGCTGCACCTCGTGGAGCAGGTCGGCGTCTTCACGCCCAAGTCGGTGGCGCGCGAGGAGCTCTCGGCCGGCGGCGTGGGCTTCATGATCTCGGGCATCAAGGAATTGAAGGACGCGAAGGTGGGCGACACGGTGACGCATGCCGAGCGTCCCGCCGCCGAGCCGCTGCCGGGCTTCAAGGAGATCCAGCCGCAAGTGTTCGCGGGCCTGTATCCGGTGGAGTCGAACCAGTACGAGGGGCTGCGCGACGCGCTCGCCAAGCTGCAGCTGAACGACTCCAGCCTGCGCTACGAGCCCGAGACCTCCCAGGCGCTCGGCTTCGGGTTCCGCTGCGGGTTCCTGGGCCTGCTGCACATGGATATCGTGCAGGAGCGCCTCGAGCGCGAGTACGGCATGGAGCTCATCACCACCGCGCCCACGGTGGTGTACCAGGTCGCCAAGCGTGACGGCACCGTGATCGACATCGACAATCCCTCCAAGCTCCCGGACCTCTCGCAGGTCGAGGAGATCCGCGAGCCGATCATCCGCGCCACCATCATCATGCCGCAGGAGTACGTGGGCCCCGTGATCACCCTTTGCGAGCAGAAGCGCGGCACGCAGGTGAACATGCACTACGTGGGGCGCCAGGTGATCCTCACCTACGACATGCCGCTGAACGAGATCGTGATGGACTTCTTCGACAAGCTGAAGAGCTCCTCGCGCGGCTACGCCTCGCTCGACTACGAGTTCAGGGAATTCCGCGCCGGCGACCTGGTGCGCCTGGACATCCTCATCAACGGCGACAAGGTGGACGCGCTCTCGCTCATCGTCCACCGCGAGACGGCGCGCTACCGCGGGCGCGACCTCGCCACGCGCATGCGCGAGCTGATCCCGCGCCAGATGTTCGACGTGGCCGTCCAGGCGGCGATCGGCGGCGACGTCGTCGCGCGCGAGAACATCAAGGCGATGCGCAAGAACGTGCTCG
>Ga0335070_10008346_pt1 | contig 12146 bp, 8 predicted proteins | sample Lox_Sample_13_FD_206722 | JGI IMG/M metagenome (GOLD analysis project Ga0335070, IMG submission 206722) | Soil microbial communities from Loxahatchee National Wildlife Refuge, Florida, United States - Lox_Sample_1.3 | ecosystem: Environmental > Terrestrial > Soil > Wetlands | place: USA: Florida...
TGCTGGAGGAATCGTCGCCGCTCTTTGGTGGAGTCGGCGTGGCCGGCGTCTGGTCGGGGTGGACGCGGCGGATGATGATGTCGCCGTTCGGCAGCACCTCCGGCGCGGAATATTGCGGCACCGATTTCACGAAGAGGTCGAGAGCCTGCAGGAGCTTGCTCAGGCCCTCGACCGCCATCCTCTGCGCATCCTCGGGCGTCGGCTGCGTGGAATCCTGCGCGTGTGCCGGCGCGGCCAGGGTACCGGCAAGAACGAAGGCGAGCGCGGCCGCGCGGAGATGAGAACAGTGCATCGAGGCGACTCCCTTGGCCCGGCCTGAAGGAGCCTGAGCCCTAGCCGAAGAGTTCGGTTAGATTATGGCGCAGTTTGCCGCCGCCCGCGGTGACGAAACGGTGAGTCCGGCTTCGGGCGGGAAAGGCGAGCCTCGCGAGCCACTTAGGAGCTGCGGCATGGCGAAGCAGAGCGCGGGTCTCCTGGTCTACCGGCACGGCAAGGCCGGGGTCGAAGTGCTGCTGGCCCATCCCGGAGGGCCGTTCTGGGCGAAGAAGGACGATGGCGTCTGGTCGATCCCGAAGGGCGAGTTCCTGGAGGACGAGCAACCCCTCGCCGCAGCAAGGCGCGAGTTCGCGGAGGAGATCGGCACCCCGATCGAGGGCGAGTTCCTTGCGCTCACGCCGTTGAAGCAGCCGAGCCACAAGGTGATCCACGCTTTCGCCGTCGCCGGCGATCTCGACGTCGCCAGGGTCCACAGCAACCTCTTCGAGATGGAGTGGCCGCCGAAGTCGGGGAAGATGCAGAGCTTCCCCGAAGTCGACCGCGCCGCGTGGTTCGACCTCGACGAAGCGCGGCAGCGAATCCAGAAGGGCCAGGTGCCGATTCTCGACGAGTTCGAGGCGATGCTCGCGCGGATGTGAATTGGATGTGAGCCGAATTCAACTGCGCAGCAGAGCGGCATCGATGCCGTTCATCGTCACGGAATTGTTGCCCGCTGTTACACAAAAACGAATTGAACTTTCGGCCGCAGAGCTGATTTCAGCGAAGGCTGTCGCCCTGTCGATGCGTTCATCCACTGTCAGGGAATCGAACGGGTGAATCGCAACGCTGCGGGTATAACGCCGCAGCGACCGGTTCGGCTGGATTGAACCGACCGAGGGTTCCCGAGATGAGATGGAAGACGCTGGTTCCGCTGATCGCGCTCGGCGCAGGCGGCGCCCTTGCCTGGAGCCGCTGGAGCGATGCGCCGGCGCGGGCGAACCTGCCGCCGGCGAAGCCGGCTGCCATTCCGGTCGATGTCGCCGCTGCGCGGCGGCGGGATATTCCGGTCTATCTGACCGGGCTCGGCACGGTGCAGGCATTGAACACCGTGACGGTGACCGCGCGGGTCGATGGCCAGATTCAGAAGATCGCGTTCAACGAAGGCCAGGACGTGAAGGCCGGCGATCTCCTGGCTGAGATCGATCCCCGCCCCTTCCAGGCGGCGCTCGACCAGGCGGTCGCCAAGAAGACCGAGGACGTCGCACAGCTGCAGAACGACCAGCTCGACCTGCAGCGCTTCCTCGATCTCGAGAAGAAGGACTTCGCGACCCATCAGCAGGTCGACACCCAGCGCGCCTTGGTGACCCAGACCCAGGCGGCGATCCAGGGCGACCAGGCGGCGATCGACAACGCCCGGACCCAGCTCGACTACACCACCATCAAGGCACCGCTCGACGGCCGCACCGGCTTCCGCCTGGTCGACCAGGGCAACATCGTCCACGCCACCGACACGACGGGCATCGTGGTGATCACCCAGATCCATCCAATCACGGTGGTGTTCACGCTGCCCGAGGAGCAGCTCGTCGCCGTCACCAAGGCGATGGCCTCGGGTTCGGTCCAGGCGACGGCGTTTGCCAGCGACGACAAGACCGTGCTCGACCGGGGCACGGTGGTGCTGGCCGACAACATGATCGACCAGACCACCGGCACGGCGCGCTTCAAGGCCGAGTTCCCAAACCCGGACAACACGCTCTGGCCGGGCGGCTTCGTGAACGTGCGACTGCTGCTCGGGACCGAGCACAACGCCCTCACCATCCCCTCCGTCGCGGTCGAGCGCGGGCCGAACGGCCTCTTCGCCTATGTGGTGAAGCCGGATGCGACGGTGGAAGCACGAAAGATCCACATCGGCGTCAACAACGGCGACGTGGCCGAGATCGCCGACGGCCTCACCCCCGGCGAGCAGGTGGTGACCGCCGGCCAATATAAGCTGCAACCCGGCGCCGCCGTGCAGCCCTCGCCGGTCCGCACCACCGCGGTGACGCCTGCCCAGGACGCGGCGGCCAGTCGAACCGCCACACCATGAGCATCTCGACCCCTTTCATCGAGCGGCCGATCGCCACTTCGCTGATCATGCTGGGCGTGCTGCTGGCGGGCGCCGTCGCCTATCCGCTGCTGCCGGTGGCGCCGCTGCCGCAGATCGATTTCCCGACCATCTCGGTCAACGCATCGCTGCCCGGCGCCAGCCCCGAGACCATGGCCTCCACCGTCGCGACGCCGCTGGAGCAGCAGTTCTCCGAGATCCCCGGCGTCGCGCAGATGACATCGAGCAGCCAGCTCGGTGGCACCCAGATCACGGTGCAGTTCGACCTCGACCGCAACATCGACGCCGCGGCCCAGGACATCCAGTCGGCGATCGACGCCGCAGCGGGGCAGTTGCCGAAGGACCTGCCGAGCCCGCCCTCCTACCGCAAGGTCAATCCGGCCGACCCGCCGATCATGGCCTATATCGTCCACTCCGACGTGCTGCCGCTGACCTCGGTGGACGACTATGCGGAGAACGTGCTGGCGCAGCAGGTCTCGCAGCTTCCCGGCGTCGGCCAGGTGGTGATCGGCGGCCAGACCAAGCCCGCCGTCCGGGTGCAGATCAATCCGGCGAAGCTGGCCGCCCTCGGCCTTTCGCTGGACGACGTCGCCAATGTGATCTCCACCGTGACGGTGGATGCCGCCAAGGGTTCGATCGACGGCGACAAGCGCAACTTCACGATCTACGACAACGACCAGCTCACCACCGCCTCACCCTGGAACGACGTGGTCATCGCCTATCGCAAGGGCGCGCCGATCCGTGTCCATGACATCGGCACGGCGGTGGACGGGCCGGAGAATGCCAAGGTCGCCGCCTGGGGCAACGAGAAGCGCGGCGTGCTGCTGGTCATCTTCAAGCAGCCGGGCGCCAACGTGATCGACACCGTCGCCAACATCGAGGCAAGGCTGCCGCAGATCACGCTCTCCATCCCGCCTTCCATCAAGGTCGATAAGGTCGTGGACCGGACCACGACGATCAAGGCCTCGGTCCAGGACGTGGACTTCACGCTGCTGTTGACCATCGCCCTCGTCGTCATGGTGATCTTCCTGTTCCTCAGGAACTTCTGGGCGACGGTCATCCCGGGGGTCACGGTACCGCTAGCACTGGTCGCCACCGCCGGCCTCATGTATGCGGTCGGCTACAGCCTCGACAATCTTTCCCTGATGGCCTTCACCATTGCGGTGGGCTTCGTGGTGGATGACGCGATCGTCATGCTGGAGAACATCTATCGCCACATCGAGGACGGCATGAGCCCGAAGCAGGCGGCAATCAAGGGCGCCGGCGAGATCGGCTTCACCATCGTCTCGATCAGCGTCTCGCTGGTTGCCGTCTTCATCCCGCTGCTGCTGATGGGCGGCATCATCGGACGTTTGTTCAGGGAGTTCGCCGTCACCGTCACCATGACCATCGCGATCTCCGCCCTGGTCTCGCTCACGCTGACGCCGACCATGTGCGCGATCTTCCTGAAGGACGAGAAGCACCGCCGCCACAACTGGCTCTACCGCCAGGTCGAGCGCTTCTTCGACGGGCTGCTGGCGATCTACGCGCGGGGGCTCGACATCGTGCTCCGACACCGCTTCCCGACCCTGATCGTGTTCTTCCTGACCGCGATCGCCACCGGCGTGCTCTATGTCGAGGTGCCGAAGGGCTTCTTCCCGCAGCAGGACACCGGCAACATCACGGGCTTCTCAGAGGCGGCGCAGGACGTCTCCTTCGCGGAAATGACGCGGCTGCAGCAGCAGGTGCTGGACGTGGTCTCGCAGGACCCGGACGTCGCCTCCTGGGGCTCGGCGATCGGCGGCGCCCGCGCCTTCAACACCGGCAACGTCTTCATCACCCTGAAGCCGCGGGATCAGCGCACCGCCAGCGCGGACGAGATCATCGCCCGCCTGCGGCCGAAGCTCGCCGCCATCAAGGGCATCGCCCTCTTCATGCAGTCGGCGCAGGATTTGAACGTCGGCGGTCGCCTCGCCCGCACCCAGTATCAATACACGCTCCAGGACGCCGATATCGGCGAGCTCAACACCTGGGCGCCGAAGATCCTGGAGAAGCTGAAGTCTCTGCCTCAGCTCCGCGACGTCGCCAGCGACCAGCAGACCGGCGGCGGCACGCTCTCGCTCTCGATCGACCGTGACCAGGCGGCGCGCTTCGGGATCCAACCGGAGTTGATCGACCAGACGCTGAACGACGCCTTCGGCCAGCGCCAGGTGACGCAATACTTCACCCAGCGCAGCAGCTATCACGTGATCCTGGAGATCGATCCCCGGCTGCAGGGCAGCCCCGAGACGCTCGACCGCATCTACCTCACCTCGCCGCTGACCGGCCAGCAGGTCCCGCTCTCGACCTTTGCCAAATACGATACCGAGAAGACCAGCTTCCTCTCCATCAGCCATCAGGGCCAGTTCCCGGCGGTGACGCTGTCCTTCAACCTCGCGCCCGGGGTCGCGCTCGGCGATGCCGTCAATGCGGTCGAGGGTGCGGTCAGGTCGATCGGCGCACCGGCGGCGATGCTCGGCACCTTCCAGGGCAATGCCCAGGCGTTCCAGGATTCGCTCCGGAGCGAGCCCTATCTGATCCTGGCGGCGATCCTCACCGTCTACATCATCCTCGGCGTGCTCTATGAGAGCTACATCCATCCGCTGACTATCCTCTCCACCCTGCCCTCCGCCGGCATGGGTGCCCTCTTGATGCTGATCCTGTTCCACTTCGATCTCTCGATCATCGCCCTGGTCGGCATCCTGCTGCTGATCGGCATCGTGAAGAAGAACGGCATCATGATGGTCGATTTCGCGATCCAGGCGGAACGCGTGCAAGGCATGACGCCGGAGCAATCGATCCGCCAGGCCTGCCTGCTCCGCTTCCGCCCGATCATGATGACCACCATGGCGGCGTTGCTGGGCGCGGTGCCGCTGGCGCTCGGCCACGGCACCGGCTCCGAGCTGCGGCAACCGCTCGGCGTCACTATGATCGGCGGCCTCGCGGTCAGCCAGGTGCTGACCCTCTTCACCACGCCGGTCGTCTATCTCTATCTCGACCGCCTCAACCACTGGCTCGGCCGGTTCCGGCCGGGCAATGCGCGCGAGAAGGCGCCGGTGCCTGCCGCAGGCGAGTGAGCGCTCGCTTGACTTGGGTCAACATCCCGGCTTGCGCGGGTGCTAGCCTTCCTTCATGTCGTCGATCTCCACCGAAGACGCTGTCGTCGCGCGGCTCAACCGCGATTGCTTCTGCGTCACGCTCGACCAGAGCGCGCTGAACGACGCCCTCGACCGGGAAGCCGAGGATCCGGATTTCCACGCCGAGCTGATGCGGACCCACGCCCATCTCTTCGCGAGCGCACCGGTCTTCCTGGCGCGGCATGCAGCGGACGAGATGCTGCGGGTGGTGCATGCGATCGAGGCTGCGACGCGGCTGCCCGGCTATCGGGAAACGGTCCTCAGTCGGGCACCGGCGATCGCACACGCGCATTTCGGCCCGCGCGGCGCCTTCATGGGTTACGACTTCCATCTGACGCCCGCCGGACCGCGGCTCATCGAGATCAACACCAACGCCGGCGGCGGCTTCCTGAACGCGCTCCTCGCCAAGGCCCAGCATGCCTGCTGCGCCGAAGTCGCGGATGCGCTCGGCCATCCCGGCGCCGTGGATTTCGAGACGGCGGTGCTCCGCATGTTCCTGCGCGAATGGGCGCTGCAGGGGCGGAGCGGCGCGCCGCAGCGCGTCGCCATCGTCGATGACCGGCCCGAGGAACAGTACCTTTATCCTGAATTCGTCCTGGCGCAGCACTTCTTCCGCAAGCATGGGATCGAGGCCGTGATCGCCGATGCGGCGGCGCTCCGCTATGACGGCGGGAGGCTGTTGGCCAACGGCAAGCCTATCGATCTCGTCTACAACCGGCTGACCGATTTCGTGCTGGAGGCGCCGGCACATGACGCCTTGCATGCGGCCTATCTCGATCAGGCCGCGGTGGTGACGCCGAGCCCCTGGGCCTACACGCTGTTCGCCGACAAACGCAATCTGACTTTGCTGTCTGATCCGGAGACGCTGCGCGATTGGGGACTTGCCGCCGAACACATCGCCGCCCTCACTGCCGTGCCGCGCACCCGATCCGTCACGGCGGAAGACGCGGATCGGCTCTGGTCGGAACGGAAGAAGCTGTTCTTCAAACCGGCGGTCGGCTATGGCAGCAAGGCGGTCTATCGCGGCGACCGCATGACCAGGCGGGTCTGGAGCGAGATCGCCCACGGCCGATATGGCGACTATGTCGCGCAGGAGCTCGTTCTGCCGAGCGAGCGGATGGTAGAGATCGACGGTGCGCCGGAGCCGCGCAAGGTGGATGTCCGGCTCTATGTCTATGACGGCGAGATCCTGCTGACCGCGGCGCGTCTCTACCGCGGCCAAGCCACCAATTTCCGCACCCCCGGCAGCGGCTTCGCGCCGGTGTTCCTGGTCTAGCGGAGCCGCCGTTCCATGAAGACGCTCAAGGGATCGTCGGTCGGATAGTCGCCGAAGGGCCCGCGGGTGGCGAAGCCAAGCGCGGCAAAGAGGCCGAGCGCTTCCGGCTGCTTCACGCCGGTCTCGAGGCGCATCAGGTCGAGACCCTGGGCGCGGGTCGCGTCCGCCAGGGTCTCGATGATCCGGCGCCCGAGGCCGAGGCCACGCGCGCGCGGCGAGACGAAGATTCGCTTCACCTCGGCGTATCCTTCCGGCTGGATCATGATCGCGCCGCAGCCGCTCCAGGCACCGTCCACCGCCACCGCGAAGAAGTGCACGTTCGGCGAAGCCAGTGTCTCGATGTCCACGAGGTGGTTGCTCTCGGCCGGATAGAGGCCGTGCATATACTCGTCGAGCTCGTTGATGAGGGCGGTGATCTCCGGCCGGCGGGGATCGACCCGCTCGATCGCAATCGTTCTGGTCTCGGTCATGATTTCTCTCAAGTTCACTCCAGCGACGTCGCCGCGGCCAGGCCCTCGAACACGGCCTCCTCCGCGGTGCGCGGCGCCATGGCGTCGCCGATCAGCGTCGTCGCAATGCCGAGCGCACGCAAGGCCGGGGCGAGCTCGTCCCGCGGCCGGTTCGGACCGACCACCACCAGGGTCTCCACGCCCTCCAGTTCTACCGGCTCCTGGGCGGCGGTGTGGAGGAAAAACGCGGTCCCCTGCTCCGCGCCATAGAGCCGCATGAAGGGCAGGACACGGACGCCGGCCTTGTGCAGGCGGGCGATCGCCGCGTCGCGCACATAGTTCTGGATCGAGGCCGCGGCGCAGATTCCGTTGACCGCCAGCCGCACCTCCGCGCCTTCCGCCGCCAGCTTCTCGGCGATGCCGACGCCGATCCAATCGGCCAGCCAGTCATAGATCACGACCCTGGCGCCGGTCCTCGCGCGCCCGAGCAGGGTTTCTTCGGCGGTCAGGACCTGCAGGCCCGCGCCGCGCTCGAAGGGCGGCAAACGCGGTGCGCTGCCGGTTGCCAGGATCACGGAATCGGGCCGCATGGCTGCGATCGTCTCCGGCGTCACCGCGGTGCCAAGCTTCACGATCACGCCGGCCAGCTCGACCTCGCGGGCAAGATTGCCGACGATTCCGCCGAACTCGGCGCGATGCGGCAGAAGTGCGGCGAGGTTCGCCTGGCCGCCGAGGCGCTTCTCCTGCTCGAAGAGCGTCACGTCGTGGCCGCGCTCGGCGGCGACCGCGGCCGCCTTCATGCCGCCCGGACCGCCGCCGACCACGATGATCTTGCGCGGCTTGGCGGTGCTCTTGCGGGTGCCGAATTCCAGCTCGCGCCCGCTCTCCGGATACTGGATGCAGGAGATCGAGAGGCCGAGCTGGGCGTGGCCGATGCAGGCCTGGTTGCAGGCGATGCAGGCGCGGATGTCTTCCGTCCGGCCCTCGCGCGCCTTCCGCGGCATCAGCGGATCGGCGATCATGGCGCGGGTCATGCCGCACATGTCGGCGCCGCCTTCGGCGATGATGCGCTCCGCGTCCTGCGGCTGGTTGATCCTGCCCGCGACGAAGACCGGCTTGCCGATGGTCTGCTTGAGGCGTTTCGCGAACGGCGCCAGATAGGCGTTCTTGACCGTCATCGGCGGCACGATGTGGGTGGCGCCGGAGGATGAGGCCGAGGTACCGGCGATCACGTTGAAATAGTCGAACTCGTCCCTCAAGGCACGGCAGACGGCGAGCGTATCCTCCTCGCCGAAGCCGTCGGCATCATATTCGTCGGCCGAGAGCCGGGTGCCGAGGATCAGCTCCGGCGGCGCCTGGCGGCGGACGGAGGCGACGACCTCGCGCAGGAATCGCAGCCGGTTCTCGAACGAACCGCCGTAGCGATCCTCGCGCCGGTTCACCTTCGGATTCAGGAACTGCTGCGGCAGGTAGCCGTGGCTGCCGACCACCTCGACGCCGTCGGCGCCGGCCTCCGCCATGCGGCGCGCGGCGGCGCCATAACCCTCGACAATCTCCGCGATCTCCTGTTCCGAGAGCGCCCGCGGCACTAGGCGGAAGCGCTCCGCTGGCGACGACGATGGCGCATAGGCAGGCTGGGCGACGCCGTTGAGGCGGCCGAGCAGCTCCCGGCCGGGATGGAACAGCTGGACGAAGGCGCGGGTGCCTTCGGCCTTGATCGCCTGGAACAGCGGCTTGAAATGCGGGACGCAGTCGTCGGCGGTGCCCATCAGCACCTCCGAGGTGTAGCGCGCGGTCTCGTGCACCGCGACCACCTGGACGACGATGAGGCCGGCCCCGCCCTTCGCCCGGGCGCGCTGATAGGCGATCAGCGCCTCGCCCGGCAGCCCGTGGCGGCCGAGATCGGTATCATGCCCGGTCGAGAAGATGCGGTTCGGAATCTCGATGCCCTTCAAGGCGAAGGGCGAGAACAGGTGCGGAAAGCTCGGCAAACTACGTCACCCCGTGACCCCACGTCACGGCATCAAGACCTATCGCGAGATCGCCTGCCGGCGCAAGGGAGACTGCGGCGGACTACTGGCTGTTGTCCGCCGCCGTGGTCTGGTCCTTCGACAGGTGCCAGGTGGAATCGAGGTTGTAGCTCTGGATCGCCGCCGCCTCGAGCGGCGTGTCGTCGCCGAGGTCCTTCTCGTAGACCTTGCCCTGCTGGTTGACGATGAAGGTCATGACCCCGGTGACGCCATATTCGGAGGGCGTCGCGATCGCCGCGAAGCCGCCGATCATGTTGCCGTTGATGATGTAGTCGTACCGGCCGCCCGGCGCGCCGTCGTCCTGGCGCGTGAGGATGCGGAAATGATAGCCGCGGACCGGGTCGCCCTCGTCGCGGCCTTCGAGATAGCCGCCCTGGGCGGTGACGAAGGCCCCGAGCGGACTTGCCTCGTCGTTGGAGTTCGGATCGACGTCCCAATAGAGCCCGTCCTTCATCCCCGGCGTGCTGATGAACTTCTGGGCGTATTCCAGCACCTGGTCGCTGTCCCGGTCCTCGCTCTCGTAGTCCTGCTCGGCCTGCACGAAGGCCCGGAGCGCGGCGATCGCCGCCAGCTCGTCGGCGCCGATGCGGCGCGCGAGCAGCTCGTAGACCCCGGCATCGGTGTCGAAGCTCCATCCCTTGTCGGTGTGGACGATCGGGAACGGCACCGGCCATTCCTGCTTGCCGATCAGGATGGTGCGCTTGTCGTCGCCGTCGATGCGGAGACTCATCTTCTCCTTGGCGGCCGCGAAGGCGAGCTCGCGATTGTGCTTCTCCATCGCCTCGTCGTCGGTGAAGATCTCATCATTGTGCTGGTCGCCGAGAATATTGGTGATCGCATCGCGCGTGCCGATGCCCAGCGCCGCGATGAAGTCCGACGCCGCGGCGTCCGGCGTGTCATAGACCTTCGGGTCCTTCGCCTCGGCGAGGCCGGGCATCAGGAAGAGCGCCAGCACGGCGATCAAAATCCCGGAAGCGATGCGAGTCATACGGCTTCTCCTTTGCTCCGCCCCTTGGCCGGCCGGTCGGCCGATCAGCGTCGTCGCTGGAAGTTGGCGCCGCCACCGCGCGAGCCACCGCCGCCGCCGCTCATGCTGCGGTTGCCCCGGTTGCTCTGCGCCTTGGTCGTGCGCTGCGACGGCATGTTGCCGAACGACCCACCCGGGTTCGCCCGCGGCTTGTTCATCTGCTGGCGCTGCTGCGGCGCGCGGTTCTGCATCTGTTGGCGCTGCTGCGGCTTGTTCTGCGCCTTGTTCTTGAACTGTTGCTGGCGTGCAGCCTTGTTGTTGCCGAGGCTCTGGTTGCCGCGCTGGCTGTCCTGCCGGGTCTGGGCCGCCCCCTTGGTGCGGGGCTTCGCGGCCGCGCCACCGCCAGCGCCGAGCTGCTTCTGGATGTTGCCCGTCGAGGGCCGTGCCTTGTTGGTGCGCGGGGCGGTCGATTTCTGGCGCGCCTTCTGCGACGACCACTTCATCTTGTCCTTGCCGTTGATCTTGTTGCCGGTCTTCGAGCTCGGCAAGGTAGAGGCGCGTTCGCCGTTGAACTTGTTCTGCAGCTTGGTCTTGTCGATGTTGGTGTTGCCGTTGTTCGAGATGTTGTTCGTGATGTTGTTCGTGGTCCCGCCGCCCTCGCAGCAGTCGATGTCGATGTCGTCGTTGTGCCAGTCGAAGCCATAGGCGAAGGCCGCACCGACGAATGCGCCGGTGAAGAAGGTGGCCGCCGGCGCGTAATACGGTGGATAGGGATCGGAATAGACCGGCGGCGGATAGCTCACATAGGTGTTCTGCACGATCGGCGCCGGATCATAGGTCGGCACATAGACGGCCTCGGGATCGGCGGACTGGATGACGACGGTGTCACCTTCGGTCACCACCTGCTGCTTGTCGTTGGACTGCAGGTAGCCGGCATCCGCCGCGGAGGCGCGCGCGGCCTGGATCGCATCCAGCACGTCCTTCTGCTGGTCCATGACCGCGTTGCCGAGCTGCTGGGTCCAGCCGAGATCGTCGTTCATCTTCTTGACGACGTCCGGATAGTTGATGAGCGCCAGCACCGAGGGATCCCAGTCCTGGTTCGGTTGCGCATCGGGATTGGTCTTCCGCTGCTCCAGGAAGCGCTGCGCCTCGACGATCTGCAGCGGCTGGGTCGCGGCCGGCAGCACGATCGCCAGCAGTTCGTCGGGATAGAGCGCCACCGGCGCCACCAGCGCGCGAAGGTCGTCGGGCGAAAGCTGCGCCGCTTGGGCTGCTGCCTGGTCGTCGCTCTGGGCCACGGTCTCGTCCGTAATGTCGTCGACCTGAGCGACGGCGGCACGAAACGGAACGATCAGCAGCCCCAACAGGAGCCCGATATGGAGGAAAGACGCGGACCGATGGCAAACCACGGACACACCCCCTCTCGATCAGACTGTCCAAGAGAGACGGAATCAGGTCCAGCACCGCTTCCCGCTACGGCATGGCCGGAGACCGGGAGAGCGCGTCAACCACGCGCCAGCTTGCTCGGAATCTCACGCGGTGTTTTGATCTATATCATTAACTCTCTTGATTCGGATCATTTGAGGCAGCGCCACCGCTCCCTCAATTCCGCGCCGCCGGAGGCTGCGGCTTGATCGCGAGAACGGCGGCGATGTCGGGCTCGTCGATCTGTTCCGGCAGCAGGAAGCGCTTGGCATAGTCGCGCCAGACGCCGGAGGTGAGGAAGAGATCCATCAGCTCCGGATCGAGATGATTGTCGCGCTTCATGAAGCCCATGATCTTCACCGCCTCGCTCAAGGGCTTCGCCTTCTTGTAGGGCCGGTCGGCGGCGGTCAGCGCCTCGAAGACGTCGGCGACCGCCATCATGCGCGCAACCACCGACATGTCGCCGCCCTTGAGGCGCTTCGGATAGC
>Ga0335070_10008347_pt1 | contig 12145 bp, 6 predicted proteins | sample Lox_Sample_13_FD_206722 | JGI IMG/M metagenome (GOLD analysis project Ga0335070, IMG submission 206722) | Soil microbial communities from Loxahatchee National Wildlife Refuge, Florida, United States - Lox_Sample_1.3 | ecosystem: Environmental > Terrestrial > Soil > Wetlands | place: USA: Florida...
ATGCGCAACATCACCAACATGGAGACCGCTATTCGCGGCTACTACCTCACCGGCGACCGCAGCTTTCTCGACCCCTTTGTCGCTTCAAAGTCGCAGGTCTTTCGCGAGCTCTCCCTGCTTGATCGACTCACCGTCAACGAAGCGGACGTCCACGACCGCCTCGCCGAAGTCCAGGAACTCGACCTGCAATGGCTCCACTATGCCGACCATCTTCTCGATCAGCCCTTCGGACACCTTTCACCGCAGGAGTTCATCACGGGCAAGGACCTGATGGAGGAGATTCGCAAGCATCAGCTCAGTCTCTTGCGCAGCGAGGAAGCGTTTCGCGACATTCACATCAGGCGTGCCACTGTGCTGAACCGCGTCGTCATCGCCACTGCGGTCGGTCTCTCGCTGATCATCGCCGTGTCGCTATTTACCTTCACCCGCCGCGAATTGCGCGAGCTTTCTGACACCTATGAAAGGCACCTGCACGCCGAGGAGGAAAAGAGCCGTCAACTCACCGAAAGCCGCGAGCGCTTCCAGATCACCCTCAACAGTCTCGGCGAAGGCGTCATCTCTACTGACGCCGAAGGCAACGTGCGTTACATCAACCCCGTCGCGCAGAACCTCACCGGTTGGTCCAGCTACCTCGAAGCCCGGGCCCGCCCCCTGCACGAAGTGGCGCAGATAATCGACGAGCGTACCCGCCAGCCACTGGGTGACCTCATCGACATTACCCGCCGCCAGGAAAAAGTTGTCGGCTATTCCACACCCATGCTGCTGGTTAACCGCGCCGGTCACGAATACCCCATCGAAATGAATTGTGCCCCCATTCTCGACGAAAATGGTCTCCTCTCCGGCGTGGTACTTGTGTTTCGCGATGTCACGCAGCGCCGCCAGACCGAGCAGACCTTGCGCGCCAGCGACCGTCTCACCCAGGCCGGACGTCTCGCAGCGACCATTGCGCACGAAATCCGCAATCCTCTCGATACCGTCTCCAACTTACTGTACCTGCTGCGCCAGAAGGCCTCCCCCGAGACCGAGACCAGGCAATACCTTGATCTCGCCGGCGAAGAGCTCTCCCGCATCACCCAGATCACCAGCCAGCTCCTCACCTTTCATCGCGAGGCGCAATCCCCCGTTCAAGTCGATTTGGTAAGGGTGCTGGAAAGTGTCCTTACCCTCTACGCGCCGCAGATCCAAATAGCAGGCATCAAAGTAACCAAACGCTTCGAGTCTCACCGTGCCGTCCGCGGATTTCCCGGCGAGTTGCGCCAGGTATTTGCCAACCTCGTCGCCAACGCCATCCACAGCATGCCCGGGGGAGGACGCCTCCTGTTGCACGTTTATGAATCTGCCCTGCCTTCCGATGCGGAGCGCCGCGGCATCCGCATTACCGTGCTCGACAACGGCACCGGCATTGCCCCGGGGGTGCGACTCAAACTCTTTTCGCCCTTCTATACCACCAAGGGCGAAGGCGGCACCGGCCTCGGCTTATGGGTCACACGCGGAATCGTTGAGAAGCACGAAGGCACGATTCACTTCATCAGCACCGTTCGCCCCGGCCGCTCCGGAACCGCCTTCTCCGTATTTCTGCCTTTCCAGCAAGTCACCGGCAAACTTGACCTGCCGCGTGCACACCACGGCTAGACGAAGAACAGTCCGCAATTGGCCATTGCCCCTGCCTCGTAAAGCCCCTCTGATTAAGTGATGTTTTCCAGTGATCGGCCTCTTGAATCAAATGGGTGGGGTTCGCACACTGTCTTGAGCCCCGGCCGCTTTTGAAGCGGTGTGCCTACAGCCGCGCCACCCGCGATCGCATAAGCAAAGCCGATTGACCTGCCGTGGGCAAGGACGCCCGTTTTTGAAAGCACACCCGCCGGCCCGCAGGGCGGAACAATCGTAGCCTGCTCGTCAGACCCCGGAAGAGTCTGCCGCTCTTGACGCGGCCCGCCTTCCGCCGCACCGCACTCTCACCCTGGCGACGGGCCAGCTACTGGATATCGAAATTCTCCTGGTGCAGCGTGGCATCGCTCTTCACCAGCACCGTCTTGCCGGTCAGCTCTTCCATTTCCATGATCAGCTTTCCGTTGTTGGCCTTCAGCGCCTTCGCCACCTCGGGGTTCGTTCGCAGCGTCACGTCGGTGCGGTCGTGCGCCTTGATCATCTTGCGCATCTCGATATAGATTTCGTTACACACCGTCGTCACCGACTTCACGAAACCCGCGCCCGTGCAATACGGGCAGGCCTCGCCCAGCGTGCGCTCCAGCGATTGTTTCACCCGCTTGCGCGTCACCGCCACCAGTCCGAAATCGTTGAACTGCAGTGCCTTCGACGGTGCCCGGTCGGTGCGCAGCGCCTCTTCCAGCGCTTGCATCACCTTCTGCCGGTTCTTGCGCTCATCCATGTCAATGAAGTCGATCACGATGATGCCACCCAGGTCGCGCAACCGCACCTGCCGCACGATCTCTTTGACCGCTTCTATGTTTGTCTTCACGATCGTGTCTTCCAGCCGCTGCGTCTTACCCACGAATTTACCGGTGTTGATGTCGATCGCCACCAGCGCCTCCGTCTGGTTGATCACGATGTATCCGCCGCTCTTCAGCCAGACTTTCGATTTCAGGGCGTTGTTGATCTCGTCCTGAATGCCGAAGTGCTCGTACAGCGGAGTGGACTTTGTGTACAGCTTGATGCGCCGTACCAGCGATGGCTGGAAGCGCTGCGCGAAGCGGATCACGCGCTCGTATTCCTCTTCGGTATCCACCCAGATTTGCGAGAAGTCGGCGTTCACCTGGTCACGCAACACCCGCTCCACCAGGTTCAGGTCGTGGTAGATGAGCGCCGGCGACTTGCTGTTGTCGGCCCGGTTCTTGATCTCCGCCCACAGGTGCTTCAGGAACCGGATGTCGGCCCGCAGCTCGTCTTCCTTGATGTTGACCGCAGCCGTGCGCACAATGAATCCGCCCAGCCCGTTCTCCCGCTCGCTGGTCACGATGCGCTTCAGCCGCTGCCGCTCCTCTTCCGAGTTGATCTTGCGCGATACGCCTACGTGGTTCACCGTCGGCATGTACACCAGAAACCGCCCCGGCAGCGCGATGTGGCTGGTGATGCGCGCTCCCTTCTTCGCGATCGGCTCTTTCGCAATCTGGATCAGGATTTCCTGCCCTTCCTTCAGCAGTTCGGAGATCAGCGGCTGCGGACGCTGCGAATACGAACGCACGTTGTTTCTCCGTCCGCGGAATCCACGGCGGCCACCCCGGTCGTAATCTCCGCTTCGCCTTGTCTGGCGCTGCTGGTATGCAGCCGTCGGTGCAGTTCCCCGCAATTCTGCCCGTCCGTTCGCCTCTTCCTCGCCTTCCTCTTCGTCAAGGCCCACCTGGCCGCCTACGAATCGGGTTTCGCCGCGCTCCTCCGCCGCCACCACCTCGTCCTCGTCCACGTCGGCCACCTTCGGAATCCAACGCTCCGAATAGCCGTTGTCGCTGTCCAGCGTCTGCTCTTCCAGTTCCAGGTCCTGATCGCCCGCCACCTCGCTCATCGCTTCCAGGTTTTCAGGCATAGGGTGGAATTCCATCTCGTCGTCGTCGAGCGTCTCGTGCTCCAGCGTGCGTCCTTCCGGCGCTTCCGACGGTGCCGTATGCTTCCTATGCAACCCGGCCGCTGCCGGCTGTTCCTCGCTTTCCCCCTGCTCATCCTCAGCCTCGGCCGCACGCGAACCGAACTCGATGGTGCCGAACCCGGTCGCATCCACCTGCTCGGCGTGCTCCTCAGCCTCTTCGACAACTTCCTGCGCAATGTCTTCGCGACGCTCCTCCGCCGCCGCTTCCTCCATGTGGACTTCTTCCACCGGCTCGGCCACCGCTTGAGATTGCGCCTCTTCCACGTCGCCCTCTCCGGCTTCTGGCCGGACTGCGACTCCTCTCGCCCTGCGAGTCCCTGGCGCAGGAAGCACCTCCTCGGCCACCTCGTACTCTTCCTCTTTCACCTCGACCGCCCGCGATTCGCCCGGAAGAACAAAGTCTTCTACCGGTGCCACGACCGCCGTCGTTGTGCTTTCCTCCGTCTCGGCCGGCTCCGTTTCGGTCGATTCCGCAACCACCTGCGCTTCCTCGATCGCCGGCGCCGCCAGGTTGCGGTACTTCGAAATGGACTCGCCCGGCAGGATAATCGGCGCGTACCGCTGCGGTGTCGGGCTGCTCTCCGGCCCAGGCTCAGCCGCTCCAGCTTCAGCCGACGCCTCCAGTGACTCGCTTCCTACTTCCGTCCGATGCCCGCGGTCCTCGCGGCCCCCGCGGCGTCCTCCGCGGCGACGGCGTCCCCGCCAGCGCCGCGCGCCGCTCTCGCGGAATTCACCGCTCTCCGCCGAGTCCTCGCGCCCTTCGGCTTCATCCGTTTCGCCTGCCGCAAAATCCTCCTCCGCTGATACGAACTCTGCGGCTTCGCTCGCTGTTTCCGCCCCTCCGTCGGCTGTCGCCTCAGGCGCGGTGCCATTCAACTTCACCGTCGTCGGAGGTGCAGGAATTTCCCCGAACTCTTCGGAGTCGTCCTCATCCGTCAGCTCGAGAAAATCGGAAACGTAGAGAAACGCGTCGCGCTCCAGTCCAATATCGACAAACGCCGACTGCATTCCCGGCAGCACCCGCGTCACGCGGCCTTTGTAAATGGATCCGCCCAGGGTGTATTCGTTTTCGCGCTCGTAGAAAACCTCTGCAAGCTGGTCGTCTTCCACCAGCGCCACTTTGGTTTCGTGGGGCGTGGAAGACACGTACAGTTCTTTGTTCATGGATGCTCCTGCGAACCGGAGCACGTCTTCAGAGGACGGACACGGAGAGAATCATCGGTGCGATCCTGCCCGGCGCACACCAGGACTTACGCCCTGCCATGCTGCGAGCCAGATCTTGGAAAGAGTTGTCATCAATCTTGTATTCACCGGTAATTGACAGGCCGATTGGGGGTTTGTGACCACGCCTTCTCTCGCAAGGGGTCGTTAGCCGCCTCCCGTTCACCTGTCTTGCAATCCTGTCCGGCCCACTCCACGTGCGGCCGATCCTTGCCCTCGTGCGTGAGGGCCGTCGTATTCAATACTTGCTCAAGCCCAAAGCTCGTTCGATTCCCGGACTTGTCTAATGCTCGTTCAAAACTTGCGAAACTCGTTGTCACTCTTCGAAGGCCCTCAATTCGTCCACTCCCTCGAATGTTCGCTTGGCCTTCCCGGCGAGTGCTCCCGGGGCCTGCCAGCCCGCGTCCCAACGGCGCGTTCTCCTAGCCGGCAGAAAACGAAAGCGAATTCGCTTTCACTTTTTCCTAGTTCACGAAACGGCGCATGCGGATGTTCATCACGATCCCCAGCGCCAAAAACATGAACAATACTGATGATCCCCCGTAACTCATTAGTGGCAAGGGGATTCCCGTGACCGGCATAAATCCCACCACCATACCCACGTTGATCAGGATGTGGAAGGCCAAAACCGCCACCACTCCCATGACCACGAAGGCACCTGCCCGGTCAGGAGCTGTCTGAGCGTTCTGAATCAGACGCATCAGCACGATAAAGTATAGCAGCAAAAGGCCCATAGCGCCCAGGAATCCGTGCTCCTCGGCGAATGCGGCGAAAATGAAGTCGGTATGCGGCACGGGCAGGAACTGACCTTGGGTCTGGCTGCCCTGCGCTGTCCCCTTGCCAAAGATTCCTCCCGCTCCTACCGCCACAAGTGATTGAATTAATTGGTATCCCTTGTGCTGGGGGTCAGCTTCCGGCTCCATGAAGGTGGTCAGGCGGTCTTTCTGGTAGGGCTTCAGAAAATGCCATGCTGCCGGGGCTAAAAGCGCTCCAATCAATAAGATAACCAGTGCGTGTTTGGCCTTCATCCCGCCCAGGAATAACCCCATGACGGCAATCGGCAGGTAAGTCAGCGCCGTCCCTAAATCCGGTTGCGCCAACACCATCAACATCGGAATCCCTACCAAAGCCCCTGCTTTTACAATGTCTTGCGCGTCGCAGTCTCCTTTGCGGTCGGCGAAATACTTGGCTACCGCCAGGATCAGAACCAGCTTGATCCACTCCGACGGCTGGAAGTGGAAAAACCCCAGGTCCACCCAGCGGCGGGCGCCCAGATATTTCTTGCCGAAAATGGCTACCGTCAGCAGCGAAGCAATGGAAAAAATATAAAACAGCGGAACTCGTTCAATTAAAGCCTGATAGCTCACCATGCTCACGGCGAACATCAGCCCCACGCCGCCCAGCACCCAATAAACCTGCTTGATATGTACGCCCGCGAACTTGGTGTTCAAAGTCGCGCTGTAAATCTCCAGCACGCCCAGCGCGCAAATCAACAGGACCAGCGCCAGCAACACCCAGTCGAAGTCTCGATAGGAAACGTAGCGGCTCACGGGTCGTGCCTCGGAACCACAGCCTCGGCTGGGGCCGCGACTGGTTGCGACTTTTGCTTTGTGGGCGCCGCCGGAGTCTGTGTCGGCTGTAGCTCCGGTGAAGTCTGGCGCAACGCCGGTTGTACGGGCTGATCCTGTGGAGCAATCTCGGCTTCAGGGCTGGCCATTTCCGTATGCGATTCGGTGGCCTCGAGGGCCGAAGCCGGCTGCTGCTTCGGTTTCTCTTGCGCAGCCAGCCCCGGAGCCGCCGGCACAGTTTGCGGCTCCCCCTCCAGCGCGACGGTAAAGTGTCCGCCCTGCAGCTTATTGTCGCCGGGCCGCGGATTCGGGTCATGCCAAACGGCGGCGACCTCCGCCTTGTGGCCTTCGGTGGCTTGGGCTACCTGCGTTTGGCGGCTGCGCTGTTTCTCGACATAGGCCTTGATCACCTGGGCGGCGGCGCGGGCAGCGAAGAAGCCGTGTTCGCCCTCCTCGAGCAACACCGCGACTACGATTTCCGGGTTGCGGCGAGGAGTGACCCCGACAAACCAGCCATTGTCTTTGAACTTCGCCTTCTCGGCTGCCGACATTTTGCTTTTCAACGCATTTGAAACGGTCTGCGCACTGCCGGTCTTGCCGGCGAAATCGATGCCCGGCAAATGCGCGCTAGCAGCCGTTCCTCCGGGAGAGACGACCAGGGCCATGGCGTCGGTAATGGTCACCCAATTTTGCTCATCGATGGGAATTCTGACTTCATCGTCGTAATGGGCAACTTGTTTGAACTGGGGCGGGAACTGGTTCGGGAAAGCCACATGCGGCCGCCGTAAAGCGCCATCCGTAGTGATCGCTCCGATCGCCCGGGCCAACTGGATCGGCGTGGTCGCTACCGCGCCCTGTCCGATGCCCACCGAAATCGTCTCCCCGGCATACCACTTCTGCTTGAAGTTTCTGATCTTCCATTCTTCCGACGGCATCACGCCGGAAACCTCATGCGGCAAATCGATCTCAGTCTTCTGCCCCAGGCCGAGCATGGTGGCGTATTTCGCGATGCGGCTGATGCCCAGCTTTTCAGCCAGAGTGTAGAAGTACGAGTCGCAGGACTGGTAGATCGCCTTGCTGATGTTCACGGAGCCGTGGGAGCCATGTCCGGCGATCCAGCACTTGAAAAACCGGCCATAAAATGTCTTGCCGCCGCCGCAATTGATCACCAGGTTTTGCGCAATGCCCTCCTGCATGCCGGCGGTCGCCATGATGATCTTGAATACTGAGCCGGGGGCGAGCTGCGCCTGGATGGCTTTATTCAGTAGCGGCTTGCCCGGGTCGGTCACGAGGCGATTCCACTCGTCCCGCGAAACGTGTACCGCAAAGGCATTGGGATCAAACGCGGGCCGGCTCACCATCGCCAAAATTTCTCCCGTGCGGGGGTCCATAGCGACGATTGCGCCCGGCCTGCCTTCCATCGCCAGTTCCGCCGCAATCTGCAGGTCAAGGTCGATCGTCAGCTTGAGCTGCTTGCCGGGGACCGCCGGCACGTCCTTGAGCGTGCCGACTTCTTTGCCGCGGCTGTTGACGATCACCTGCCGCGAGCCGTTCTGGCCCATCAGAATATCGTTGTAATACTGCTCGACGCCCGACATGCCCACGATATCGCCCGGATTATAGAGTTCCCATTGCGGCTGGGTGAGCATGTCTTCGCTGACCTGCCCCACATAGCCGATGACGTGCGCCATAAAGCCGCCCTTGGGATAGAGGCGGCGATGCACGGTGATGATGTCGAGCTCGGGGAGGTCGGCACGATGGGATTCGATGAAGGCCAACTCATCGGGCGTAATGTCATCTTTGAGGAACAGCGGCTGATAGCCGGGAACCGACTTCATATGATCCAGACGCGCTTTGAGCTCATCCGGCTCCATGTGCAGGCCCTGGGCGATTTTATCGGCGTCGGCCAAGAGGTCGCGGTTCTGGTCGCGCAGCAAAAGGACGGAGAACGAAGGGTAGTTATCGACGATGATGCGGCCTTCACGGTCGAGTATCTTGCCGCGGGGCGCGAGAATGGGGACCTGCTTGATGCGGTTCTGCTCGGCGAGATTTGCGTAGTATTCGCTTCGCGCCACCTGCAGACGCCACAAACCGAAAGCGAGAAAAAGAAAGATCGCCAGCAGTATGTACTGCACTGCGGTCAAACGGAACGGCGATACTTTTTCCTCGCGGCCAAGCATGAGCTACAGACAAACCTATGCGGTCGTTGCAACCGGCTTCGCTATGGCGAAGCCGGCCCTACAGCCCGCGCAGACACCTGCGCACACCATCACCACCACGTCTTGCCTGGGAGAGGGTTCCACAACCGACATGCGACTGGCTGAACGGCACAAGCCCTTGGTGACTATTGTAAGGCCTATTGTCACTGCGGGATGGGAGAAATCCGGGAAGGTAGCGGCTTTTCGCTTTTCGCTTGCCCAGGAGAAGGAAGGCGACGGCCTCGGGGGCTGCAGCCCGCTCGGAGTGAAAGAGAGAAACAACTGGTACGGCGCAGCTCAAGCTGCGCCCCTTCCAAACACGGCCGAAAGTGAGTTTTCCCCAGCCTGTTAAGTCGTGGCCTGATACTAGACGGTGTTGTCGCAGTTTGTGGCCATTCGAGTCCCATTCTTTTGCTTCGCAAAAGGATGGGCCACCCAGACCCGCGGCGGGCGAAAAGCGAATGGCGCAGAGCGGCTTTATTTCTGCTTAAACCGGTCGAGCAGGTGATAGACAAAGACCCCCACCACCGCATTCGCCAGGCCGGCGATGGCGACGTGGCTCCAGCTCCAGACCAGCGGCTGGCGGAGCAAGCCGCGGCCTACACCGAAATAGATGGCGTCGTGAACGACGAGGAAAATGTAGGTAATGAGGAAGCGCGTGCCGGGATTTTCGACGTCAATTTTGACGCCGAGCGAGGACGCCGCGTAGCCGATGATCGTGTCCGTGATGCCGAACATTCCGATGGGATGCGACGGCCCGCCGAGCGAGTCCTGGAGCAGTCCGATGATGGCGCCGGTGATGCATCCCGTGACAGGATTGCGCCGGGCCACGGCGAAAAAGATAACCACCATCATAGGCAAGTCGAGCACAGCCAGCCAGCGCAGCTTGGCGGTTACGAACGCCTGCAGGAAAATCGCGACGAGTGGAACGAAGATGGCGGCGGCCCAACTGAATTCGTAAACCGCAACCTGCTCACGCGATACCAGGCTGCCGCGAAATGGGGTGGCGCGCGCGTTCATTGGGGAACAACCTCAGGCGGCTTGGCGGCGGGCGGCTGCGTATTCGCTGGTGGCGTGCTGACCGGCGGCTTGCGGACCGGCTTGGTGGCATTCGTAGCCGCTGCTGCGGGATTCGCGCCGGCCGCACTTTGGCCGGCGGGCTGCGGTAGCGTTGCCCCACGGCCCGCTCCAGCGCCGGCCTGATTGGCCGGCCGAGAGGCTGTGCCTCCGGTTGGACTCGCAGTGGCGGGCTTGGTGGCAGCCGTGCCGGCAGGGACAGAGGTGCGCGTGCCGGCCGCGGTATTGGGCGCACCGGCATTCTGCGTAGTTCCGGTGGTTGTGGCTGGCGCACCTGTCCCAGCAGCGCCCGCTGCCGGAGATGTGGCACCGGGTTGCGGAACGGGATTTCCGTTGGCGTCCACCGGTTGCGCGCTCGGCACCCCGGGCAACCGCTCGCTCAGGATGTCGGAGGCGCGAATCGGCCCCAAGTCTGTCGCGTCGGGCAGTTTGTACTCTACCTTGGTGATGACCAGCACTTCCTCGAGGCGATTGAGCCGCGCCGACGGCGTCACGCGGATGTTGAGAAAAAGGTCTTTGCCCGGCTCAACGGCGGCGACTCTGCCGATATCGAGTCCTTTGGGAAAAATGCGATCGCCGCCGCTGGTGATGACGACTTCGCCGGGCTTCACCGGCTCGTCGGCCATGATGTATTGCAGCGTGGTAGTACCATTGGGCGCGCCCTTGAGAATGCCCTGCAGGCGCGAGTCTTTCAACGCTGCGCCAACTCCACTCAATTGATCGTTGATGGGCAGCACCTGCGCGGAACCCGACGACACCTGCACGATCTTCCCCACGATGCCGGTTGGCGTAATGACCGCCATGTCCGGCTTGAGCCCATCGTCGGAACCTTTGTCGATGTAAAGCAGGCGCGATTGGTCGTTACCGCTGGTACCGATGACCTGCGCCGCCACCGTGTTCTCGACGTACTGCTCTTTGAACTGAAGCAGCGTTTGCAGGCGGCGCGCCATGTTGGCGTCTTCGGTGAGCCGAGTCTGCTCCAGCTTCATGCGCTCAATCTGGTCGCGCAGGTCGGCATTCTCGCCCCGCACGCCGCGGAGCCAGACGTAGCCCGTCCACTTGTCGTGAATGAAGTTCTGGGTGTGGACCACGGCTTTCTCAAACGGAGTGACGGCGGCGATGGCCCAGACACGGATGAGGCGGATGTCTCCTTCTTGGGTGGGACGCTTGACCTGCACGGCGAGGCCAATGAGCTGCGCGAACAGTATGGCCGCGAGCACGATGAGATTTTTGTAGCGGCCGAGAAGAGTTTCCATAACAGGACCGGCGCGGCACAGGCCGTTGGCGTTATTGTCGCAGAAATGAGAGGGCTCGGTCTGTGCCGTGCCCAAAGTAGGTCCTCGCGACTTAGTCGATCGAAATCTTCCGCAGCAGCTTGAAATCGCTGAGCATCTTGCCGGTGCCCAGCACCACGCTGCTGAGGGGATCGTCGGCGATGGAGACCGGCAGGCCGGTTTCTTCGCGAATGCGCTTGTCGAGATTTTTCAGCATCGCGCCGCCGCCGGTGAGCACGATGCCGCGGTCGCTGATGTCGGCGGAGAGCTCGGGCGGTGTGCGTTCCAGTGCCACGCGAATGGCGTTCATGATGGTGGAGACGCATTCCGCTACGGCTTCGCGCACTTCGCTGTCGTCAATGGTGATCGTCTTGGGCACGCCTTCGATGAGGTTGCGGCCCTTGATCTCCATGGTCATGGGCTTTTCCAGAGGGTAGGCGGAGCCGATCTCGATCTTGATCTGCTCGGCGGTGCGCTCGCCGATGAGCAGGTTGTACTTGCGCTTCATGAAATTCATGATGGCTTCGTCCATCTGGTTGCCGGCCATGCGCACGGAGCGCGAGTAGACGATGCCACTGAGCGAAATTACTGCGATGTCGGTGGTGCCGCCGCCGATGTCCACGACCATGTTGCCGCTGGGCTCGGTGATGGGCAGGCCCGCGCCGATGGCGGCGACCATGGCCTGCTCGACCAGGTGCACTTCGCTGGCCTTGGCGCGATAGGCGGAGTCCATGACGGCGCGCTTTTCGACCTGCGTGATCTCGGAGGGCACGCCGATAACGATGCGGGGATGCACCAGCATCTTGCGGTTGTGTGCCTTCTGGATGAAGTAGTTCAGCATCTTCTCGGTGACTTTGAAGTCGGCGATGACGCCGTCTTTCATCGGCTTGATGGCGACGATGTTGCCGGGGGTGCGGCCCAGCATCTCTTTCGCTTCTTTGCCGACGGCCTCGACTTCGCCGGTGTTCTTGTTGATGGCGACGATGGAAGGTTCGTTGACCACGATGCCCTTGCCACGCGCGTATACGAGAGTGTTGGCTGTACCGAGATCGATGGCGAGGTCGCTGGAGAACATGCTGAACAACGAACGCATGTTGCCCACGCGCGAGGAGCGGTTGTGAAATCCGTTGGATGACATTACGACTGCTTCTTTCTACCTACCTATAAATACATGGCCGCCACGATTCGCCCCTCGGCGCAGCCAGA
>Ga0335070_10008348_pt1 | contig 12145 bp, 14 predicted proteins | sample Lox_Sample_13_FD_206722 | JGI IMG/M metagenome (GOLD analysis project Ga0335070, IMG submission 206722) | Soil microbial communities from Loxahatchee National Wildlife Refuge, Florida, United States - Lox_Sample_1.3 | ecosystem: Environmental > Terrestrial > Soil > Wetlands | place: USA...
TGATCTTCGCCTCACTGGGAATTTGTTTGAGTGTATACATGTCCATCACGATACTCCTTTCGATGGACTTGTACCAAGTGGGTGGGGTTACCCAAAGAACCGCCCCGAGGCGTCGCCGAGACGATGTCTCGAGGCGGTTCTCGTGGGCGGATTTAGTCCTCAATGGTGAGAGTGCGTACTGCATATCCGGGCGCCATCATGGAAGTGACTTCACTGTCGCCATCGCTTTCGTGTGAACGCTCGCGCCCTTTTTTGTGTGCACCCTGAGGTGCGTGATGGGCTGATACGACTTTCCAATCCGGCCCGTCCCACGGTGATGCCTCGTTGACAAGCAGGATGTGGACTTTGTCGCTCATGGCAACTCCCTATTACTCAGTTGTTAGGACAAAATCAGTATAGCAGACAGTTACTTCTTGCGGCGGGTGAAGCGGCCTTTGGCGGCCGGCGCTTCCTCAAGCATCTTTTTCGCTTGCTCGTGAGTGATGGATTTCGGATTAGTCTCTTTCGGGATCTTGGCGTTTTTCTTGCCATCGGTGACGTAGGGACCGAAGCGGCCGTTGAGGACTTTGACGCCGTCGCCAAAGTCTGCGATGTTCTTCTCTGCCTCGGCTTTCAGCTTGGCCGTGTAAAGTTCGAGTGCCTTTTCTAGCGTGATGTCGTGCGGGTCCTCGGGTTTGATGCTGACAAATAATTTTCCTACCTGGATGTAAGGGCCAAAGCGGCCGATGTTGGCCTTGATGTCCTGGCCATCAGCAGCCTGGCCGACCAGACGCGGTAGCTGGAACGCAACCAGCGCTTCCTCGAGGGTCACGGTTTCAATCTTGGTACCGGCCGGTAGCGGAGCAAATTGCGGTTTTTCGTCACCCTCCGTATCACCTAGCTGTAACATAGGGCCAAAGCGGCCAAACCGCGCGATGATGACTTTGCCAGTTTTGGGGTCCTTGCCTACTTCGCGTGACGCGCCGACGGTGCTGCGATCAATGCCACCGGATGCTTCGATGAGTTTGTGGAATGGCGTGTAAAATGCCGTCAGCATGGCATTGCGGGCAAGCTTGTTTTCGGCGATTTGGTCGAATTTGACTTCGACGTCGGCAGTGAAATCATAATCGACGATCTGATCGAAGTGTTCGCTCAGGAAGTCAGCGATCAGTTCGCCGGCCGGAGTCGGAACGAGTTTGCCGCGGTCAGCGCCGGTTTTTTCCTGGATAACCTCCCTGCTCACCGCATCTTTTTTGAGTGTCAGGACAATCGCGTCGCGCTCGGTCCCCTCGCCTTCGCCGCGGATGACATAGCCGCGCGTCTGAATCGTATCAATAATAGTGGCGTACGTCGATGGACGGCCGATGCCGAGGTTCTCGAGCTTTTTAACCAGCGAACCCTCGGTGTAGCGGGCTGGTGGTCGGGCGAAGGTTTGCTTGGCGGTCGCCTCGTTCAGCTTGAGCTCGTCTTTGGCGGCCATGGCCGGCAGGATGTCATCCTCTTTTTTGCTGGTGCCATAGACTTTCAGGAATCCGTCGAATAGGATTACCTCGCCTTTCGCTTCGAAAACCTCCTTGGATGTGCTGATGGCGATCGTGACGGTCGTTTTCTCGAGTTTAGCCGGGGCCATCTGGCTGGCCAGCGCGCGGCGGCGGATGAGGTCATAGAGTTTCTGGTCGTATTCGTTACTGCTTGCCTTGGCCAGTTTCATGTCGGTTGGACGGATGGCCTCGTGGGCTTCCTGCGCGCCCGCAGCTTTGGTGGTGAATTTGCGGACCTGGCTGTACTGCTCGCCGTACTCATTAATAATGTAGTCCTTGGCAGCGGCGATCGCGAGACCTGACAGGTTGACGCTGTCGGTTCGCATATAGGTAATTTTTCCGTCCTGGTATAGCTTTTGCGCGCTGGCCATGGTAGCTTTTGAGCCAAAGCCCAGACGTGAGTTGGCAGCCTGCTGTAGGGTACTGGTCGTGAATGGTGCGGCCGGATTGCGGGTGCCTGGAGATTTCTCGACGTTCGTGACGGTAAAGGTCGCGCCGGCCAGGCTTTCCAGGAATTTTTGTGCTTCAGCTTCGGTCTTGAATTGTTGCGGAAGCTCAGCTTTTACTTCTTCGCCGTTGTGTTTGAATAGCGCGACAACTTTAAACGTGAACGAACTATCAAATTTCGCGATTTCGCGCTCGCGCTCGACCAGCAACCGAACTGCTGGTGACTGGACGCGTCCGGCTGATTTACCGCCGGGTACTTTTTGCCAGACGACAGGACTTAGCTCGAATCCAACGATGCGGTCGAGGATCTGGCGGGCCTGCTGGGCGTGGACGAGGTCCATGTCGACGTGGCGCGGGTTTTGGACTGCTTCTTCGATGGCGGTCTTTGTGATTTCGTGGAACACGATCCGATTTGTCGTCTTGGGATTAAGTTTCAGGACTTCGCAAAGATGCCAGGCGATCGCCTCTCCTTCGCGGTCTTCATCGGTTGCTAGCCAGACGGTGCTGGCGGATTTGACGGCCTTTTTCAGCTCGGTGATGACCTTCTTTTTTTCAGGATCGATTTCGTACTGGGTTTCAAAGCCATTCTTGATGTCGATTGGCGGTTTGCCGTTGCTGGTCTTTTTCGGAATGCTGCGGATATGACCCACTGACGACAGGACATGAAAATCAGAACCGAGGTATTTCTCGATCGTCTTCGCCTTAGCTGGTGACTCTACAATAACGAGGTTTTTAGCCATATTTGCTTTTCCATGCCCATCTTTTTAGCATGGCACAAGGCACAATTGTATGCAACCAGCCCCGATTTCGTCAAGGATAAAATTAAATCGGCCTGTTGCACACATTAATATATGTGTGCAACAGGCCGATGTGAGGCAGCGCGGAGTTACCTCCTGGTCATGCCCCATTCGATGCGAGCCCGCTCACGGGCGGTCGGCGGTTTCTCTTGGTCGAGGATGACGGCCATCGAGACTGCGCCGCTCGCCTGTCCGGCCGAGATTGCTGTGAAGGCTGCCCGGGAGGGCGCCCACGTTGTCTGCATAGGAACTCCTAAACTGTCGATTAGGTCGGAGTTATTATACTAAAAATATAGCAAAAAGTCAAGATTAGGCATCTACCCTATCCTTGTCGGCCGGCTAGCGTAGCGTCCACTGGTTGGCGCCGAGACCGCGCAGGACGCCGTTGATTTCCATCATGGTCAGCTCGGTGGCGAAGGCGCCCGGGTCGGCATCGGACTGGCGCTGCAGCTCATCGCCGTCGCGGATACCGGATTGTAATAGTTGGATGATCTTGGTCTGGAGCGGGTTGTCGCCGAGCGCGAGGACGGTCTGCGGCTGCAGCAGCTGCGGCGCGATGACCTCGAGGATGTCGTTGGCAGATGTCACGGGGATTGCCCCTTGTCGCAGTAGCGCGTTGCAGCCACTAGAGGATGGGCTGGTTATGTTGCCAGGGACGACAAAGACATCCTTGCCCTGCTCGAGCGCGTGCTTGGCCGTGTTGAGCGTGCCGCTGCGGGCGGATGCCTCGGTGATGAAGATAGCGTCGGATAGTCCACTGACGATTCGGTTGCGTTCGAGGAAGCGGACCGGGTACGGCGGCTCGTCAGGCTCATATTCGCTGATGATCGTCCCGCCCTTTGTGACGATGTCCTCGCCCAACTGCCGGTTGGAACTGGGATACAGCCGAGCCAGGCCATTCGCTTGGACGGCGATGGTTGTGCCGCCGGCGTCCAGGGAGGCACGGTGCGCGATCGCGTCGATACCCAGCGCCATACCGCTGACGATGACGATGCCGCGGCGCGCCAGGTCACCCGTCAGCTGCTGGGTTACCTCTCGGCCATAGGCCGTTGGCTTGCGGCTGCCGACGATGGCGATCGCCGGTAGCCGCTCTGATGGTAGCGAGCCCATATAATATAACTCTTTAGGCATGAGCGCAATAGAGTCTAGTATCTGTAAGAATTTATTAGATTGGGGTGAAATGCGGTTGATTTTCATAAAAAATATGTCAGAAAGTGTTGACAGGGTGTCAAATGCGTGCTAAAATGAAGCATGGTTGATGGCCTTAGGGCTATCCAATCGCACCTTATACCCCCTATTCTAACTTATGTTAGGTTGCATGCAATGTTTCTTTAAAGTATCTACCCTCCACTTTTCAGAATTAGCTCCTCGGAGTTTGACAATCATTGCGTGCATACTAACCCCTTTAACCGGCGGACCTCCATAGTTGTGAGGTGGGTCACGCTACGATATGCGGTTTTATCCCGTGTATCCCCCAAATTGGGTGGGTTGAAGGGCCAAATGAGGCCAGGTGATGCCCACCCTTACCTGGTCTCTTTTGGTTTTTAATAAAAAGGAGAGGCTCGCCCCTTCGCTTTATTTTCGAAGTAAATTCGAAAATTCGCCCCACTTCCTAAAGGGCGTATAAATAGCCGCTGCAGCGCAGCGGCAGTTGCTCGCGTATGAGCAACTGCATGGCAAGTGTGCTCTCGCTTTTGGGAGGTTAGGATTGGTAGAATAGGTCATGGTAGGCTCCTTTCTGTTAGATGTAATGGTCTTAATAGTGTAGGACGCCTACCTTTTTTGAATTAATCTATGTTGCAAAGGTGTTGAGTTAATACGAAAATATTGACAAAACAACATACTTATGCTAAAACTACCCTAGTGCCGGTCATCTGATTCAGCAGCACATTTACATCGGCTCTACGGAGCCCTGACAGAGGAGAAAAAGTGAACGTACTGAGCTCGATGCCCCTATTGTTTTTGGGCCTCGTTTTTGCGCTTGGCGCCGTCGCATGGCTGCTTGATGGTACCCAGAACCAGCGGGTCGGTCAACCGGTCGACGACCTCACTGCACATCCGGCACGCCTGAAAGTCGAGGCGAAGCAAGCCGCCCGCGCTGAGGCGCTGAACCAGCAAATCGCTCGGCAACTGCTCACGCAAGCCAAACTGTGCAAGCAGTACCAGCGACGAGAGCGTCGCCGAGCTGCCCTGCACAGCCGGTAAACCGCCCATCCATCACATCAAACGGGGGCCAGCGGCATCATTTCTCCTCTGTCTCCCCCAACTTCTGTTCTGTTGTCAACAGAGTGAAAGCTGTGGGAGACATTGACAAAGCTTTGTGCTTATGCTACAATGACTTTAGTGATGGTAAGAAGTATCGAACTGTCGCCCGAACTTTGATTCCGAGCCGCAACCTTTGCGGCTCACAAGACAAAGGAGTGTTATGTCCAACAATGTTCTTCTCGACAACTACCTCAACCAGAAGAAGCGCATGCGTTTTGAGGTCCCATTTGTATACGGGGTGTCGTTCGCGTCACTGCTCGTCTCTGCGGCCTGGATCGGTTTCTGGTGGTTGACTTCCACATCGGACTATTCCAGCTTCGGCGATCCTGTCGCGATTATCGCAATGGTTGTCGGCGCGTTACTGGCTCTAATCGGGCTTTGGTACGGCTGGGATGCCGTGTCCGAAACGCGCCGGTACCTCCGCTTCAAGAGGCTAGTCCGAGAGCACTGCAATTAATGGCAGATTCGCCTGCCGGGGGACGCTCCTTTGTCCCCAACTAACGTTATGGAACATACATGGTGATAGTTGGGATAGTAAAAAATTTAACAAAAGCCTAACACTGAAAAGTGTATTAATTAAATATAGCTGGCTTCTCTATAGGAGCAGCTCGATCTTTCCTATACAGAGGAGAAAAATGAACACAGCTGAAACCGTGATTAATTTCATCCTAGCATTCGCACTTGCTTTTCTTGGGGCTTATTTATGGGGCACAAGGAGACAAGTTGTCTACGGGGTGATTTGTATCATGGTCGCTATCGGTTGTACCGCCTTAGCCACGCGTGGCAATGGTGTGCCGTGACATGACGATTCCTCACTTATCTGTCGGCGCTAAAGCTGTATTTGCGATTTGGGGCGCAGCGATCGGGTGGGATTTCATCTGCGTGTCTAAACTGAGGCAGAAGTTAGGGATACCCCCTAAACAGACCATTTCGGAAACAATCGCACGTGGGCTGAACGATTGGCGCACACGCATACCGGTGGCGTTGGCGATTTTCGCCAATGTCGCACACGTCTTTGTTCTTGCTAGACGTATGAGGAGGCAACAATTATGATGACCGTTTGTCCGCACTGCGGAACCGTTTCCGAACAGACGCTGAATCACCGCTGCCAGAATTGTGGGCAAGATATAGACTCGCCCGCCCTTCCGAGTGATGTCGGCTTTGAAATGGCGAAACCATCCCACTGGCTAGCTTATGTGATTACGGCACTTCAAAATATGAGGGGTGGCGCCTGAGCGGCAAGCTGCATTATTAACATAAGTAGTATTGACGAAAGTCATAAAAAATGATAAAATTCTTAATAAGCGATGTGACAACGATGTCACATTGTTAGTTCATCATTCCACGACACTCCAGAAGGAGAAAAATGCTATATATGGCTTTTACGCTGGCACCGCTTATCATAGGTGCCGCAGGCGCCAAAATGGGCATGTTCGATCAAGAGCACGTGGACCGCGGTCAGCGTCAGGAGTTCCGGACGTTCATGGACACGCACGAGCGCGTCCGCGGCTGACAGACCACGGGAGACGGAGGAGGTTTCGCACCCCTCCGTCTCCCCTCAACTTTTGCTATGAAACGCTTCATGGCGGGAGTTGCGGTAGATACGGTACAATGGAGGAAATGCATTCCGCTCATCCTCTACGTATTTTTTCTGTCTCTGCAATACTAACTGTGGCATTGGGTGCGCTCATGTTTGCGATCGGCGGGCTGAATCAGTTGTGGATTTATGCCGTCCTGGTGCTGATGGAAATTACGTTCAGCTTCGACAACGCCGTCGTTAACAGCCGGATTCTAGTGAAACTGAATCCGCTGTGGCAGATGCTGTTCTTGACGGTCGGGATATTTTTTGCAGTGTTCATCGTCCGGTTCTTGCTGCCGATTTTGATAGTGATGATTACCGCCGGGCTGGATGGCGGTCAGGTGGTCAATTTGGCGTTGAATAATCCCGCCGAGTACAGCCGTGATCTGCTCCATGCCGAGCCGCTCATCAATGCGTTTGGCGGCACGTTCCTGGTCATGATCGGACTATATTATTTTGCCGACCGCGAAAAGGACATCCACTGGCTGCATAGGCTGGAGCATGCCCTGTCGCGCGTTGGCGAGGTACGGTTCATCAAACTGTTCATCATGCTGTTGGTGTCACTGCTGCTCTATTCCACCGTCGACCCGCGGCTGCAGAACGCAGTGGTGATTGCCAGCCTGCTGGGTATTGCGCTGCACGTCGGTCTGGACAGTGTGTCGCTGCTATTTGATAGGCAGAATGATAAGCGTGCGAAGGTCAAGCAGCAAGTTGGGCTGGCGGCCTTTGGGTCGTTCATGTATTTGCAGGTGCTAGACGCGTCGTTCTCGTTCGATGGCGTCATCGGGGCGTTTGCTATCACCACCAGCGTGTTGCTAATCATGGCCGGCCTGGGTGCGGGCGCGTTGTGCGTGCGGTCGCTGACTGTGTACATGGTGCGCAGCGGCACGCTGGCAAAGTACCGCTACCTGGAGCACGGCGCGCACTGGGCGATTTTGGCGTTGGGTGTCGTGATGCTGGTCAAACTGTACCACGTCGAACTGCCGGAGTGGCTGACCGGATCGCTGGGTCTGGTCTTTATCGTGACCGCGCTAGTGACGAGTATTTTCGAAAAGCGCCATCAGCGTTAGATGGTGTGGCTGGTGAGGGCGTGTTCGCCGGCGATGAAATCGTCAATGATGTCGGCGATTTTCGGGAAAATGTCCGATTGGAGTTTGTCGGTTTCCTCGGCGCTGAAACGCGACAGTACGAAATCGTGCGAGCCGAGCCGTTCCAAAAGGTCGTTTTGCGTGCCGACGCGGAGCCGGCAGTAGTTTTTGCCCAGGTGGGCGTTCAGCGACTTGATACCGTTGTTGCCGGCGTCACTGCCCTTTTCGCGCGTGCGCAGCGTGCCGAACGGCAGCGCCAATTCGTCGTGGATGACGAGGATGTCGGCGGTGTCGACTTTGTAAAAGTCCGCCAGCGCGCGGGCTGCCCGGCCCGTTTCGTTGTAGTAGGTCTGCGGCTTGACCAGCAAGATTTTCTGGCCGCTTGCGCTCAGGTCGGCGATGTCGGCAAAAAACTTCGGCTTGGACTCGAACGATGCGCCCTGGCCCTTGGCGTAAAAATCCAGCGCCAAAAACCCGACGTTGTGGCGGTTCTTTTCATGTTCGGTGCCGGGATTGCCTTGGGCTAAAATAATTTTCATCTCTACTAGTATACCCTATTTACAGATGTGGTATCATGGGTGCAACCGAGATTATTCTGAGGAGGAACAATGTCACTCGGAGTCCTTTATTTCGCGCTGACGTGCATCAGCCTGGTGTTGTGGGGAATGACCAACCACCCCAGCCAGCCGCTGAACCTGTGGCGGTTCTGGCTCGTGGGGGTGTCCGCCATTGGAGCGTTGGTTTGCCTGAAGGCGTCGTTCGTTACGTATGCCGTTATCTTTGCTGTTCTGTCGATCTTTGTCGCGTGGCACTTCGCCTTTTCGTATTCGGCGGGCGCAGAGTTCTGCAGTAAATTCTACATGGTGATCACGTACGTTACGGCGTTGCTGTCCTACGCGCTCTCAGCGTTTTCGGCCGTGAGCATGCGCCCGATCGCCGCCCTGTGTTTCGTGGTGCCCGGTCTGCTGGCAACCTACACCAAGCCTGGCAAGCGGCTGACGTCCTGGTTGCTGGCTGCGCCGCAGGATGCCGACTACTAGCCCAGCGTGTCACACCCTATGTTCCGTTCATACTCGGGACATGGGGTGTTTTCATGTGCTACTATGGATATAAGGCTAAGCAATATCAACATGACCCGCAAAAAGAAATCGAAGCATTCGAACCGCAAACATCAGGCGTCGCAGAAATTGTCGATGCTGTTTAAGATGTCGCGCGAAGAGCTGGCGAGCCGCAAGTCGACCGGCGGTGGCGTGCATCAGACCGATCCGCGGCACAAACCCCGCGGCGAGCAAAACCGCCGCGCGGTTAACGATTAAGCAGACTGATCTTCGCTGTCGATTTTTTTGTTTTTGATGCGCGGGGCTTTGCCCTCGGCGATCCGTTGCTTGTTGTCTTTGACTTGTTTTTCGTCGATAAAGCTGAACTTGATCGGCGTGCCGGCGTAGTTGTAGGTTTCGCGTAGTTGGCGCTCGATGTGGCGCTTGTATGACCAGTGGACGAACTTCAGGTTGCTGCCGTGGATAACGAACCAGGGCGGCATGGTGTCGGTCTGGACCATGTAGCGGAATTTCGGATGCGTGTTTTTGAGTCCAGCTGGCGGGTGTGCGGCGACGGTGCGCTGCAGCATGTCGTTTAATACGCGGGTCTTGGTTTCCTGCTTGCGACGGGCGTCAATGTCCAGTGCCAGGTCGAACAATTTCGTGACGTTCTGGCCGGTGACAGACGATGTAAAGATCAGCGGTGCCCACGCCGTGAATTTGAAGGTGTTGGCAATTTGCGGCGCGATGGCGTCGCGGGTAAAGGCGTCCTTGTCCTCGACGCTGTCCCACTTGCTGACGGCGATGACCATGCCCTTGCCTGCCTCGTCGATGATGCCGGCCAGGCGTTGGTCCAACTGGGTGTTCAGTTCGTTGGCGTCCATCAGCAGGAAGCAAATGTCGGCCTGTTCGATGGCCTGCAGGGTGCGCAGGACGGAGAATTTTTCGATGCCGACTTCTTGCTTGCCGGGCTTGCGCATACCGGCGGTGTCCAGCAGCTCGATGTCGCGGCCCTTGAATTTGATTGGCACGCGGTTGACGTCGCGGGTGGTGCCGGCGATGTTGGCGACGAGCGCTTGTTGCTTGCCGGCGAGCGTGTTGAACAGGTAGGATTTGCCGACGTTCGGGCGGCCGATCAGGGCGACACGCAGGACGTCATCAGGCTTGAACTCGCGCTTTGCCGGGATGTGCGTGATAACTTCGTTCAGGACATCGGTGATGCCGCTGTTGTGTTCGGCGCTGGTGCGGACGATGGTTTTGATGCCGAGGCGGCGGAATTCATCGTCGTGCAGGCTGCCCTTGAGGTCGACCTTGTTGGTGACGAGGATGACGGGCTTCTGGCTTTTGAGCGCCTTTTTGGCGACGAAGCGGTCCTGGTCGCTGACGTACTGTGTACTGTCGACGACAACCAGGATGACATCGGCCGTGTCGGCGGCTTCGACGATCTGCTCCTGGATACTAGCCTCGAATTCATCTGCGGCATCTTTCAAACCAGCCGTGTCGACCAGCCAGAATTGGTGGTCGCGATACTCTACCCTGCCGAGCACGTTGTCGCGGGTCGTACCAGCCTCACGGGCGACGATCGCCTGCTGCTGGCGAACCATACGGTTAAACAGCGAACTCTTGCCGACGTTCGCTTGACCGATGATTGCAACTGTTGGTAACTGAGATGCCATAACCAAACCATTATAACAGAGGTAGTAAATATTGACAATACACAAAACTTTTATTCTAAATATGAAAAGCCCCAAGCGAAGAGTGTTAATCTTCGCGCGGGGCTGGGGGCTAAAGTGACCCGTGAAAACGCGTTACGTCATACCGGTCACCTCGCCCGTCGGGCTGGATGGTCCAGGCCGATACCATGTGCATCAGATCGGACCGCGCGTGTGGCGTGTTCGGTGTTTGGCGAACTTATCGCACATCCAGACGCCACGAGCAATTTCGCGACGACGTGTATGAGTCGGCGACACATTACTCTACCTCCTAAAAAGCGACTACTGATTGACTACTGATTTAATAGCTGAGCCACATTATATGGTATTTTGTGAAATATTTCACAATTATGAGGTAATCACTCTTTAAGCACTTAACGGTGGTAGCCGACTAAGAGATCTGGGCTACTTGCGGTTTGTCGATTCGAAACTGCCCGCTTTGAGGTTGCCGAGATGGTAGGGGCCGAAATTGGTGCGATGAAGCTTGACGACGGTGTAGTTGAGCGCCGCGAAAGTGCGGCGGATTTGGCGGTTGCGCCCCTCGCTCATCGTGACGATCCAATCCTGGCGGTCGTCCGATTGCCGCTCGAGCGTCAGTAGGCTCTTGCCGTCGTCGAGTTCGATGCCAAAATCGCCGATCATTTGCTGATGGAGCGGTTCAAGCGGTCGGTCGAGCGACACCTCGTAGCGCTTGACCTTGTGGTAACTGGGGTGCGTCATCTCTTGAGCGAAGTCGCCGTCGTTGGTCAGTAGAATGATGCCGCTGCTGTCGCGATCCAGGCGGCCGACCGGTTTGAGCGCGTGGTACTGCTCGGGAATCAGTTCATAAATCGTTGGGCTGTCGCCTTGGCGACGGCGCGAGCACACATAGCCCCGGGGTTTGTGCAGAGCGAGATAGACAAACTCGACGCTCGTGGCGACGGGCTTGCCGTTGACTAGGACAGCACTGCCCTCTTCGACGCGGGCGCCGAGCGTGGCTGGCTGGCCGTCAATCGTGACACGACCACGTTCAATCAGCTCGTCGGCCTGACGGCGAGATATGCCAGTATAGAGCGCCAGATACTTATTGAGGCGCATGGGAAAATCATTGCTCATCAAGGGTTATGATAGCACGGAGAGCGCTGCTTTAGACAGCAGGGGTGCCGCCAACGGCTGGCGGGACGGTAACCTCGACAGTGGGCTCTTCGGGGCTAGATACACCAGGTACGGCTGCGGCGAGTGGCTCTGCAGCTGGTACTTCTGGTACGACTGGTGCTTCGCCGACTGGAGATACTACAGGTGCTGCATCAACAGCGGGTGCTAAAGGGTCTACTGCCGGTTCGGCGTCAACAGCTGGTGAGACAGCGAGTGGATCTGCAGCAGGCGTTTCGCCGACAGGGTTAACGATTTGCTCGCCAAGGTTAGTAGGTCGTGGTGACGTGAATGGTGCAGTTGGCTCTGGGAGGGTGCTGGCAGGTTCAGTGGCTGGTGCAACGACAGGTTCAACAACAGGCTCTACTGGCGCGCTACTAGCAAGTTCGGATGGCTGCGGTGGCAGCGGGCCGGCGTCATCGTTACCTGGTGCTGCGCTTGTAGCGGCTACAGTGTCTGCGGCGACAGGGTCGGCGGCTGGTTCGGGTGCATTTACTGGATTCACGGGAGTCTCCTCTTCTTTTACTTCGTCAGTTGTTGCGGCTGGCGCTGGTGTGGCAGCGGCGTCG
>Ga0335070_10008349_pt1 | contig 12144 bp, 10 predicted proteins | sample Lox_Sample_13_FD_206722 | JGI IMG/M metagenome (GOLD analysis project Ga0335070, IMG submission 206722) | Soil microbial communities from Loxahatchee National Wildlife Refuge, Florida, United States - Lox_Sample_1.3 | ecosystem: Environmental > Terrestrial > Soil > Wetlands | place: USA...
AGGAAGTTTCATACGAGGAGGCAAAACTCCGCGTGGAGAGCCACCAGCTTGAAGATAACGGCGACGGGGTCGTAGTGTGCCATCGCTGTCGAAGAATCTGGCTCGACATTTCACAGGTTTGGCACAGCGGCATGTGCAACGGACAGGCGAAACCGGCCGGACATTGAGCTGAGGAAACCGAGAAGCCCGTCCGACCGGCGGTCGGCCCGCAATCGGGCATACCATCGGCGGCCGGAATATCTTCCGAAGATGACGGCAAGGCAAATATTTTCAACGCATACTCTGTCTCCGGACAAGAGTTAACAGGGGTTTTTACCCCTTTTTTCATGAAAATCACATCGAAAAACTGAAACATTGAATATAGCGAAAACCTCTGCGACTGTCTGGTTTCTCACAATTCAAAAGACCCTTCGCCCCCCCTTTTCCCAGCCCGAAACAAAACCAACCGCCTCCTTTATCGCGGCAAGCATCGGTCCGGCAATGGACCTCGCCCGTTCCGCGCCCTTTGCCAGCACGGACGCAAGACCGGCCGGCTCCGCCATGATGGCAACATACCTCTCCCTGACCGGCCGCAGCGTCTCGATGGTCAGGTCAGCCAGTCTCCTTTTCAGCAGGGCGTATCCATTTCCGCTGAATTCATCCTCGATTTTCCCGCGGTCAAGGCCGCTCAGGACCTCGTACATTATCAGCAGGTTTTTCACGCCCGGCGAAGCATGGTCGAATCTCGCCTCGTTGCCGGAATCCGTGGCGGCCCGCATGATGGTTTGCCGTATTTCCCCGGGCGAATCGAGAAGCCCGACCGAATGACCTTTCACCCTTTCCCCGATGCTTTTGCTCATCTTCACCAGCGGGTCGTCCAGCCCCATTATCCTGGCGCCGCTTTCCCGGATCAGCGGCTCGGGGATGCGCAGCGGAAAGCCGTACAAAGACGAGAAACGCCGGGCGATGTCCCGAGCCAGCTCGATATGCTGTTTCTGGTCCTCACCGACCGGCACCAGGTCGGTGTCATACAGGAGGATGTCCGCGGCCATAAGGATCGGGTAATTGAGCAGCCCGGCACCGACGGTCCCGGCGCTCTCCGACTTAGCCTTGAACTGCGTCATCCGTTGCAGCCAGCCGACCGGGGTAATACAGGTAAGAATCCAGGCAAGCTCCGCGTGCCCTGGGACGTGCGACTGGATGAAAATGGTCGATTTTTCGGGATCAATGCCGCACGCCAGGTACAGGGCCGCCACTTCAAGCGTTTTCTCCCGCAGCCTCGCGGGACGGATGTCCTCGGGAAGAGTCAGGGCATGCATGTCGACCACGCAGAAAAGGCCGTCGAACTCGTCCTGGCGCTCCGCCCAGACCTTTATGGCCCCCAGGTAATTGCCGATGTGCAGTTTGCCCGTCGGCTGGATGCCGGAAAATACTCTCTTTTTTCTTACGCTTTCGGCTTCCATGTCACACCCCGTCATGTTTCAATAATATCATATCAGAGCTCCGCAAGGATGAGGCAAAGAGGCGGATTGCCTTGGGACATGTGATTTTTCTTGTACTGACCGGGAAAAACGGTAGTATGTAGTTATTGCGCCGGTGGTTAAAAAACCTCTCGTAGGGGCGACGCTTGCGTCGCCCACAACCCTCATGGACGGCCTGCGCCAGGGCGAGGCATGCCTCGCCCCTACAGAAGGTTTCTCCGTTTCAACCACAAGATTTTAATACCATCATGAAATTATTCTAAATAAGTGTATGCTTCCCGGTCGTGCAACGTTTTGTTAACGGTAATTCTTTGAAGGGAGGTCCTGCCATGTCATTCGATGATGCCCTGCTCAGCCTGGAAGGCCTGTCGGTCGGCGACGCGTTCGGGGAATTGTTTTTCTTTCGGTCTCCGGCCGGGCGTGATCTGCCCGAAGGTCCCTGGCGGTGGACCGACGACACCCACATGGCTTTATCCATCGTCGAGATTCTGAAAAATATCGGCAAAATCGACCAGGACGAGCTGGCCCGCGCCTTCGCCGAACGGTTCATGCAGGAACCGTGGCGGGGATATGCGGGAGGCGCGAAGAAGCTGCTGACGCGCATTGCCGTTGGCGAAGACTGGCGGACGGAAGCCACACGGCTTTTTGGCGGCGGGTCCTATGGAAACGGCGGAGCGATGCGGGCGGCGCCGATAGGCGGCTTCTTCAGCGGTGATCCACAGCGGGCCGCGGGTGAAGCCCGGCTGTCGGCGATGGTGACCCACGCCCATCCCGAGGGCCAGGCCGGCGCCATGGCTGTTGCCGCGGCGGCCGCGATAGCAGGACGCTCAGACCGGCCCTACGGACGTGATTTTTTGCTTGAAACCCTCTCTTTCGTACCGGATGGCCTAACCCGGAGAGGAATCGAGACTGCCCTGGACATCCCGGGCAAAGACTTTTTCCTGGCCGTTGATGCCCTCGGGACGGGCGACTACGTTTCCGCCCAGGATACTGTCCCTTTCTGCCTCTGGAGCGCCGCGCACCATCTTGACGATTTCGTCGAGGCCATGTGGGGGACCGTGAGCGGACTGGGCGACCGCGACACCACGTGCGCCATTGTCGGCGGGATAGTAGCCCTCTCCTCGGGCGGCGCGCCTCCGGACTGGGTGCGGAAAAGGGAGCCTCTGCCCGAAGGATTCGAAAGGAAAACGGAGAAATGAAATATCAGGTGGGTGAGACGGGCAGGATCTTCTTAGTGCGGTTTTCCGACGGCGACGACGTCCTCGGCGGTCTTGCCGAAATTGCGAAAAAAGAGGAAATTGCAGCCGCCGCGTTCCATCTGCTCGGCGGCATGAAAGGCGGCAGATTTGTTGTAGGCCCGGAACAGGAAGAGATGCCGCCGGTCCCGGTGTGGCGCGAAATTGGGGAAAGCCACGAGATTGTCGGATTCGGCACCATTTTCAGGCAGGACGGGGAACCAAAGGTACACTTCCATGGCGCATACGGCAAACGGGACAGCGTCAGGGTAGGCTGTCTTCGTTTAGATTCCGCGGCGTTCCTGGTGCTGGAGGCGGTAATCATGGAGATAAAAGGCGTGAATGCCGAGCGCAGGCGGGACCCGGCATCGGGCATGGCCCTGCTGGAACTCGAAGACGCATGAGCAGCCGCAATGAAAAGAACCCTTTTCTGAATCAGTCCCATGCCGCCGTTGCCGCGCTTATTGTCCTTGCGTTGATATGGGGCTACAACTGGGTGGTAATGAAGGTCGCGTTGAAGGACTGCGGTCCTTTCACCTTCGCGGCAATGCGGACCACGTTCGGAGCGCTGGTCATTTTTCCTCTTATGTCGCTGAAAGGCAAACCGGTATTGCCGAAATCGGTGCCGAAGGTTTTTCTGCTCGGCCTGCTCCAGACCACCGCATTCATCGGCTTTACCTTTTGGGCGCTTGTCGGTGGAGGAGTCGGGAAGACCGCCGTCCTTGTCTATACCATGCCCTTCTGGCTGCTGATCATGGCTAGGTTCTATCTGGGAGAATTCATCAGGGGGGTACAGTGGCTGGCGGTTCTGGTCTCGTGCGCGGGCCTCTTCCTGATTTTCGAGCCCTGGCACGGGCGGGGCGGGCTTTTTTCTGAAATGCTGGCCATACTTGCGGGCATTTCCTGGGCGGCCAGCGTCATAGCCGCGAAAAGAATTCGAAGGCAGGAAACCATGCCTCTGCTCTCCCTTACCGCCTGGCAGATGCTTTTCGGCGCCGTTCCCCTTATAATAATCGCGCTCCTTGCGCACGAGGGTCCTGTCAACTGGTCGCCATCATTTATCGCGGCATTGCTTTACAACATAGTGCCCGGCAATGCCGTCGCCTGGTTTCTCTGGATGTTCATCGTCGAAAAGCTTCCCGCGGGAGCGGCCGGCATGGGATCATTGGCAATTCCCCTGGTCGGGGTGCTGGCTGCCTGGATTCAGATCGGGGAAAAACCGGGGCTGTATGAAGGGGCCGGGATGCTGCTGATCGGTGCCGCCCTTCTGATTCTTTCGCTGAACGCACTGTACACCAGACAATGACGGGGGCTGTCACTTGTTTCTGGGCCTTCGCTCCAGGTCCAGATCGATGTATTTAAGCTTTTCCACGTTCTGTCGCAGCTCCGTGTTTTCCTTCAGCAGAGAGAGGTTCGAATCCTTCAGGACCCTCTGTTCTTTCAACAGCGAGGCGTTACGTTCTTTTAGTTCCCTGTTTTCTTTCGTCAGTGAAATAATAACCTCTTTCAGTTTACCGTCCTGCTGAAGCTGCTGAAGCTTGTTGTCAGTTCCAGCGAGAAAACCGCTCAAGGTCAAAGCGGGCGGCGTCCATGAACTGTCGGGAAATTCCTTTACCAGCCGATTCAGATAATTTCTGCTCTGCGTTATCGTTTTCGATTCATCACCAGGCCCGAGACGAAGCACGCCCAGCCGGAACAGGGCTTCGTCAGTTACTCCCGGAACCGGTGGCGCCTTGCAGACGGCAGCCAGCAGTTCGGCGGCACGGGCTTTTTTCCCCTGCTGCAGAAGTATCACGGCGTCGGAAAGCATTTTTTTCTGTTCAACCCCGTAAAAAGGACCCCCGGGCTGGCTCAGCGTCGCACACCCCCCCAGCCCGAACGCCAGAATTATGATTAGTGCTATCTTTCTCATTTTTCTTCTAATATATGTCTTCCGTCGGCTTTCGCCAACGGGCTGATTTTTTCTCCGTTTGCCGGAAAGACCGAAGGGCATAATACGCCCGCCATCATGCCCACTTGTTCATCCATTGCCGTAAAACGGAATCCCAGTTTTCCGTTTGGAATACTTTACCATACGCATCTGCTTTTGTCTCACCTGATACCGATATATTCACCATGAAGCCGTGTGCATGAAAGCGTTTAATTGCAGTCCCTTGTTGTCACATCATGTCGACCGGATCCACATCGAGGTTCATTCTCACTGTCATGTGCAGCTTGAATTCATTTCTGAACTGCGTCAGAATGCCGTTCAGTTCCCTGCGGGAAAAGGACTTGAGCAGGATCTGTCTCCTGTACCTGCCGCGGACCCTTGCCAGGGGCGCGGGCGCGGGCCCGAGGATTTCGGTCCTTGTCCCGAGCCGGCGGCGCAGCTCGCGCAACAGGCGGGCAGCATCTTCGGCGCTTTTTTCCAGGGCTTCGGCCGATGTGCCGGACAGATTGACCGTCGCAAGGAAAGTGAATGGCGGATAACCGGCTTCCCGGCGAAATTCAAGCTCGTCGTTGAAGAACCCTGCAAAGTCATGGGCAGCGGCCCTCACCAGGGCGTAGTGGTCCGGAGACAGGCTCTGGATGAGCACCTTGCCCGGTGCATCCCCCCTGCCGGCCCGCCCGGTGACCTGGCTGATCATCTGGAAGGTCCGCTCGGCACCGCGGAAATCCGGCAGGTTGAGCGCCGTGTCGGCTGAAATCACCCCCACCAGCGTTACACCGGGATAATCGTGGCCCTTGGTGATCATCTGGGTGCCGATCAGGATATCGATGCCTCCGTCTTCCAGCTTCTTCAGGATCCGCGCGTGGCCGCCCCTGCCGGAGGTGGTGTCGCTGTCCATGCGGGCAACCCTCGCTTCCGGCAACAGGGCCTTTACCTCGTCCTCGACCCGCTCCGTGCCCCTGCCCAGGAGTCCTATGTCGGCGCTGGCGCAGTCAGGGCAAACGGAAGGTGCGGGGACGGAAAAATCGCAGTAGTGGCAGTAGTGGCGTTGCCTTATACGGTGGTAGGTGAGGGTGACGGAGCAGTTTGGGCAATGGAACACGTAGCCGCAGTCCCGGCAGATGAGAAAAGTGGCGAATCCGCGGCGGTTGAGGAAGAGGATCGATTGGCCACCCCGCGCCAGGTTTTCCGCAAGGGCCGCGGACAGGGCCGGCAGCAGGGTTTCGCCCTTTTGCCCCCGGCCGTCGATAATCTCCGCGTCCGGAAGGGGCAGGCCGCGCACCCGCTCGGGAAGTTCCAGGTATTCCAGTTTTCCCTGCATTGCGGCATAAAAGGTGGTGACAAGCGGGGTGGCCGATCCCAGGATCACCGCCGCGTTTTCCATCTTTCCCCTTACCAGGGCAAGGTCACGGGCGTTGTAGGTGAAGCCTTCGGTCTGCTTGTACGAGGCTTCGTGCTCCTCATCGACTACGATTACGCCCAGTCTTTCCAACGGCGCGAATATGGCCGAGCGGGCGCCGATGGCTATGGAAACCTCACCGCGCCTGATGCGTCGCCACTCATCGTAGCGCTCGCCAGTGGAAAGCCCGCTGTGCAGCACGGCAATGCCCTGGCGGAACCGGCTTTTGAAACGCCTGACCAGCTGGGGCGTAAGGGCTATCTCCGGCACCAGCACCAAGGCGTTTTTCCCCATGGACAGGCAGTGGGAAATGATATGGAGATATACTTCCGTCTTGCCGCTTCCGGTAACTCCGTGGAGGAGGAACGGGGAAAATCCGCCCTTGTCCAGGGCCCCGGCAACCCGGTCGAAGGCCCGCGACTGGCTTTCGTTCAGGACCTGGGGCGAATCGTGTTCGAAGACCTCTTCCCGGAAGGGATCGCGATAAACCTCGCGTTTTTCTACGGCGATCAGGTTCAGGCCGGCCAGTTTTTTGAGCTGCTGGGACGAATCGCCGAAATTCTTGGATATGAGAGCCCTTTGAGCTTCTCCCACATTCTGGAGGAATTCGAGAATGTGCAGCGCCTTGCCGCGCAGGCCGGGAGATTCCGGAGAAGGGGAAAGAATTCTGTAAAACGTTTCGGTCCTGACCCGCTTGCCGCCGGCAAGCCGTTCTTCGGCGGTTACCGTTCCATCTTCGTTTTTCAGGACCCGTTTCCGGGTCTCGACATTGATGCCCGCCGGCAGGGCGGCCTTGATCACTTCTCCGAGGGGATGGAGGTAGTAACATGCCGCCCAGCGGAAGAATTCGAGCTCTCCCGGGGTAAAGAGCGGCTCGACGTCGAGCACTTCCAGGATGTCTTTCAGCTCTTCGCCGGAATTTTCAGCCAGAGAGAGGATATACCCGGTAAGCTTTCTCCGGCCAAAAGGGACGAAAACCCTTTTGCCCGGCTCCGTCCCGGCTCTCATCGTATCGGGAATGCGGTAGCGAAATATGGTATCCAGCGGAAGCGGGACCGCAACCTCCGCTATAACTTTTGTATGTTGCTTCGAGACCGTCATTCCTGGCCGTTTCCCGGTGAAAAATTCGATTACCTGGAAGCGCCGGTCTTCCGCAAGTTCCCCCTCATCCGCCCCTTCGCTCCTGCGCGCTGAAGCGCTATGGCGCGCAAGCGGGGGGCACCTTCTCCCTCAAGGAGAAGGGATGGTTATTCCCCCTCTCCATGAGGGAGAGGGTGGCGCAATGCGCCGGGTGAGGGGTAAAATTTAAATCCAGACGGCAGTTTGCCGACTCTTTTTCTGGCAGCGGTAGACTAACGCCAATCACACCTGTCTGTGATCTGGTAAACCGGTTTTCAATCGTATACTTGTCCCTGAAAAAGGTCAAGGGCCGACGATCCGAAGCTTATGATGGTCAGCGGGCCTGGGCGGCCAGAAGCCTGCCTCCGCGGGCATATGCCGGATTTCCCGCATATGCTCCGCCCTTTGCAGCCACCGGGCGCGCGTGATTTTTCGCGGACTTTGCCATCCTTGTCCCGCGCGAGGCCTTGTGTCTGGAGTAGCATCTCTTAAAATCGCGAATCTCGTCAATTGCAGCCAGGTAACCGCAGTAGATCACCAGACCGGCGCCGAAAATTACCAAAGGTTCCATGTTTCCTCCAATGCCGGTTTCCGGGTCGGAAGCCGGATTTGATATCGCTTCCCGTAACAGGGATAGATCGCCTGAAACATCCATGATTAAAGGCTACCACACATGTGTGTCAGAATATGTCACATACGTCGACCACCCCCAGCCCCCTCCTGATTCAGGGGGGAGCCCGTAAGGGCGGGGGTGGTAGAAAATGAGACGGAGAAAAATGAAGTACTGAAAAATATATGGGCAATATGCGTCGTTGGAGTGTATTATTGCTCCAGTGACGCATCTATTAGGTGTCTTGGGACGGGTCCAGGCTATGACGACCTTTGCCGTCAGTGAAGAGAAAAACAGGTGGCTGCGGGAAAGAATGGAGGCCCTCGGCGTCCGCGAAGCGGACATCGAGGAAAAGTTCATCCGTTCATCGGGGAGGGGAGGGCAGCACGTCAACAAGACCTCCACCTGCGTTTACCTCAGGCATACACCGACCGGCGTCGAGGTGAAATGCATGAAGGACCGGAGCCAGTCCGTAAACCGGTTTCTGGCGCGCCGGGAGCTCCTGGAAAAGATCGCGCTGATTGGCGGGGAAGCGACTGGACGCACGCTGAAGGGCGAAAAAATACGAAGACGGAAATTGAAAAGACAAAAGAGGGCAAAAGCCAAGTATGAAGGACCGGAGAAGATAAGCCATGGACATGAGGGAAACACTGAAAATACTTGAATTCGACAAAATCCTCAAAACGATTGCCGGCCAGTCCCACAGCGATGTCTCGGAGCAGGCCGTTCTCGATATCCTTCCCCTTGCGGCGGAGGATGAAATAAAAAGGCGCTTCGGCCAGGTCGAGGAAATACGGGGGATTTCCCGGATGGGCGTCCCGCTGAGGCTTGCGTCCTTTCACGACATCCTGCCGGTCCTGTACAAGGTCAAGCCGGAGAGGGCGGTTCTCGACCCGCGCGAACTGGTGCTTTTCATGCCCGTCATGAGAATCCTTTCCTCCATTTCCACCCAGATGAAATACCGCGAAGACATCCCCCTTCTCAGGGAACTGTCGGCGCACGTGACAGGCTTCCCCGATATCCTCGAACCCCTTGAACAGTCCCTCGATTCCGAAGGGAACATCCTGGATACCGCGTCACATCTCCTTTTCGACCTGAGGACGCGAAAGAGGAACCTGACCGCCAGGATACGAAAACGGCTGGAGGAGATCGTGCGGGACGAAAGGATTGCCGTTTTCCTGCAGGACGATTTCATTACCCAGCGGGGCGGGAGATGGGTCATACCGGTGAGAATGGACTCCAAAGGGCAGGTGGCGGGCGTGGTCCACGATGTCTCCAATTCCGGCGAAACGGCATTCATGGAGCCGCTGGAAATAATCGGCCTGGCAAACGAGCTGGAAAACCTGGTCGCCGAGGAAAAGGTGGAAGAGATCCGCATCCTGCGTGAAATATCCGGCTGGATACGGGAAGATTCAGCGGAAATAGAGGCGCAGTTCAGGACCCTTGTCTATCTCGATCTGCTGAACTGTATTGCGCAGTTCGCCGAAACCATGGACGCCACCGTCCCCTCCATCGGACCATCCCGCGAAATAAGGCTGGTAAACGCGCGGCACCCGATCCTGATGCTTCTGCGCAAGGAAGGCAGCCTGCGCGAGGTCGTTCCCCTGGATGTCGTCCTGGGTGAAAAGGACTCCGTGATGGTGATAACCGGCCCCAACGCAGGTGGAAAGACCATTTCCATCAAGACGGTCGGCCTGCTCCATCTCATGGCTTTGTCGGGCATTCCGGTCCCCGCCGGGTCCGCATCAACATTTCCTCTCATCAAGGGGCTGCTCGTTGATCTCGGTGACGAGCAGTCCATCGAAAGCAGCATGTCCACCTTTTCGGCACATGTCTCAAATATCGCCGGGATACTGAGCCGCGCCGATTCAAGGACGCTCGTGCTGATAGACGAGATGGGGACTGGCACCGAACCGGTGCAGGGAGCGGCCATTGCCTGCGCGGTTTTGCGGGAACTGCGGGACAAGGGCGCGCTTGTATTCGCCACGACCCACCTGACGGAGATCGCCGGGTTCGTGCACAAGACCGACGGCATGGTAAACGCCGCCATGGAATTCGATCAGCGGACGTACACCCCGTTGTACCGGCTCAAAGCGGGCGAGCCCGGTCAGTCGCACGCCCTGGAAATAGCGCGGCGATACGGCCTGCCCGATAATGTCATCGAATTTGCCAGGGGGATGCTCGGCCGCATGGACACGGAGTTCCACAGCCTCCTCGCCGAGCTGAAGGATAAGAGACAGCGTCACGAGCAGATGCTGGCGGGTCTGGCCGCAAGGACGCAGGAGTTGGAGGAAAGAGAGCGTCTGATCAGGGAGCGGGAGGCATCAACTGAAATTCAGAAGCGCGATGCCTTGGAAAGGGCATATCTTGAGGCCCGGGAAATTATTGCCGAAACACGGCGCGAAACAAGGGCGGTCCTGGAGGAAGCGAGAAGGGAGAAGAGCCGCGCCTCCCTGAAAAAACTTGAAGAGGCCGGAAAAATCGTTGAGGAAAAATTGCAGGAATTCCATCCGGAACCGTCAGTTCCCATCGAGGACATACATGAGGGCGATACGGTATTCGTCAGGTCGATCGGCTACGACGCACCGGTGCTCAAGGTGGACAGGAAACAGAACAGGCTGCGGGTGAAGGCCGGCGCCATGGAGATGGAAGTCGCGGTTTCGGACGTCTCTCCGAAAAAGGGCAGGGTGGCGATCCCTTCGAAAAGGGGAGCGCGGCGTCCCGCTCCTGTGGAGGAAACGGCGACAAGGGAACTGAAACTGTTGGGGATGCGGGTGGACTCCGCTTTGACAAGCCTGGAAAAATTCCTCAATCACGCTTCCCTCGAGGGGTTCAGGGAAGTGCGGATCATCCACGGCATCGGGACCGGCGCGCTGCTGGCCGCGGTTCGTGAGCACCTCGACGGTCATCCGCTGGTGAGCGAATTCCGGGCCGGCGAGCGGCACGAGGGAGGAAACGGGGCGACTATCGTAACTCTGCGGTAAATTTACCTGCTGGGAAAGGAAAAGCCCGTGATCATTTCACTTATCGCGGCAATGTCCGAAAATCGTGTCATCGGGCGCGACAACGCGATTCCCTGGCGTCTGCCCGACGACCTGAAAAGATTCAGGGAAATTACAACGGGACACCCCGTCATCATGGGACGGAAAACTTTCGAGAGTATCGGAAAATCGCTGCCGGACAGAAAAAACATCGTGATAACAAGAAACCCGGAATTTCACCCCGAAGGATGTATTATCGCCGGCAACTTGCGGAAAGCGCTGGCGGAATGCGCGGATGCCGACGAGGCATTCATCTGCGGGGGCGGCGAGATATTCAGGGCGGCCATGCCGCTTGCCGACAGGATATACCTGACCGTTATTCATGAGAAAATTGAAGGGGATACTTATTTTCCGGCAATACCCGGAGAGTTTTCCGAAATTTCCCGGATAGAAGCTCCGGCGCCGATCCCCCATGCCTTCGTCATTTACGAAAAAAAACCATTCATCCCATGACGGCTGAACAGGAACCGGATTCCCCGGATCTGGCATCGGATTTGCTTCATATTTTAATTATTTTATTATTCAATTTACATTTTATATAAAATCTGCCATCGTTTGATCTTCAAAACTACCCGATTTTTTCACCAGCGGTAACGAGGCTTCGCCCTTGAGGATCCCTGTTTTACGAAAACTGTTTGTCTTTCTGTCTCCCGGAGCGGTCCTGCTTGCGGCATATTTCTTTTCCTCATGTTTTTCCATGCTGCCGCCCTATGTGCGGGAAAATGCCGCCTATGCGCCGTGGCTCATCTTCACCGCAGGTCTGTTTCTGAGTTCCCATTTCAACCGCAGCAGGCCTTTTTTTGTACTTCTGATGCTCGTACTGACCTGCTGGGGCATGGACCGGTTCCCTTCGCAGCGGCTGTTCGGCGCGATCTGCCTGCTCCTTCCCGTCAACATGACGATTTTTTGCTTCATGCGGGAAAAAGGCATATTGACCGGCTCCGGACGGATGCGAATCGGGTTTATCGCCCTGCAAACCGCGGCAATCGCCTTTTATCTTAAAATGGGGCCGTCAACCCTTCATGCCGCCGTCATCTTTGAACACGGCCGCAACGTTGTCGCTCCTTTACTTTCGACTCCTTTTCCGGCATTGCCGGCGGCCGGCATGGGTCTCTTGCTGACCGGCGCGAGAGCTCTTGTCAGGCAGACGCCCGTCGAAAGCGGCATATTCGGCGCACTGGCCGCTGTCGCCTTTGCATTCACAATGATCGCCGACCCTTTGATGCCACCGGTTTTCGCCGCCGCCGCGGGGCTGATAGTTACGCTGAGCGTTTTACGGGATTCCTACAATATGGCCTTCAGGGACGAACTGACCGGACTCGCCTCGCGGCGGGCGCTTAATGAGGAAAT
>Ga0335070_10008350_pt1 | contig 12144 bp, 10 predicted proteins | sample Lox_Sample_13_FD_206722 | JGI IMG/M metagenome (GOLD analysis project Ga0335070, IMG submission 206722) | Soil microbial communities from Loxahatchee National Wildlife Refuge, Florida, United States - Lox_Sample_1.3 | ecosystem: Environmental > Terrestrial > Soil > Wetlands | place: USA...
GTTCACCGCGGCAAGAATTTTCGACGAACTGGATCCTCTGGAAAAGGAGATCGGAAAGCTGTACGCCGAGCGCGGGATCGCAGGTCCCAAGGCGAAGGCAAAATTCCTGCGCGACGCCTCGGAACGCACTGTCGCTTCGCTGGAGCAGCAAGACCACCATGCGCTGCACGACGATACGCTCTCGCGTTTTCTGCTGTTGGATTCTCTTGCGGATGTCCTCTGTCCCGCCGCAAAGCTCTGGAACACGGGCTGGGGCACGCAAATGATGCGCGAAGCCGTCAGCCTGATGGGCGGGTACGGCATCACCGAGGATTGTCCCGGTTTCCTCGGAAACAAGTGGATGGACGCACAGCTGGAAGCCACTTACGAGGGTCCGGAAGCCGTGCAGCGTCGCCAGCTTTCAGTGACCATGATCAACCCGGTTTTTCTGGCGCAATTCCGCACATGGATTCGCGAGATGCGCACCATTGCCTCAGCCCACCCGGGCAGCGGAGCCTGCGCTCTGGCCACAGCGATGACGATCTGGTTGTGGACGCTCAACCACCTGCAAGGCAGCAAAGATGCGGATGGGAACAGGCTTTATCAGAGTGCGCGCCAGGGAGTTACATTCCCGCTCGCCGATGCTCTCTGCTGGTTGATGGCGTCCCGGTGCCAGATCCTCGACCTGGTACGACTCCAGTCAGAAGGCCCAAAGGATCCGGCGCTGGCAGAGGAACTTCCCGGTCTCATCCACTTCCTGAGCGACCTGTGCCACGTGCAGGCGGCGCGCGCGGGGGGCGAGGTGGGGCGAATCTGCGCGGAACTTGTTTTTGGTTACGACCGCCATCCCGCATGGGATGCGGCCGGCGCAAGCTGCTGCTGGCAACAGGATGAATTGGATACGCTCGAAGGCTATATCCCGGGCATTAACAGCTATGCCCTCGATGTAGTCAACAGTAACGGTGCTCATCCTGCCAAAGCGGGACCCTGCGTGCAATGCGCCAGCGCGCAGAGTTTCCAGTCTTTGCGGACAAAGCTCGATGGCTGTCTGACTGGATCGCGGCTCGCGAAGGACCGCGCGGCGGAAGCTCTCTCCAAGGTGATGATTCCCGAAGCTCTGGATTATCCCGCATGAGCGATCCCGCTGCCACGTCCACGGCTCCAGTCGAACGCCAGCGGCTCGAGGTCGACATCGCCGGGGTCGGCTTCGGACCTGCCATGGGCGGATTTCTGACGACTCTTTCTCAGAATATGCTGAACGACGATGGCAGTCCTCGCTTTGAAAGCACTGCCGCACCCGGACTGCCATTGCAAGTGGCGTGCTACGAACGCGCTGACGGCCTCGGATGCGGAGTGTCGGGTGCTGTGACTCGTGCCCGTAGTATTCGCGGCAGTTTCCCGGAACTCGACTGTTCTCAAATTCCGATGGCAGTCCCGGTTGCCCGGGAGAAATTGATCTACTTGCTCGATCCGATCGGAGCGAGCCGCCGGTCGCTTGCAGTGCGCTTTGCGGACCGCATGATTCGTGCGTTTGGTCCGGTCTTAGGAGTTCGTGACCACGCCCTTGCGTTGCCCTACACTCCGCCGTTCCTGAAAAAGCACGAGGGTATCGTCCTTTCCCTCGGACAGTTCAACCAGTGGGTCGGCGAACAAATCACGTCTTCGGGAAACGTTCAGCTATGGCCGGGGATGCCCGTTTCCGAGCCGCTCATCGAGCACGAAAGCGTGAAAGGGATTCGGCTCTCCGATCAAGGGGTTTCTCTCGACGGACTTCCGGCTGACGGCTTCATGCCTGGGATGGACGTCTACGCCGGCCTCACGGTCGTCGCAGATGGCCCCGTTGGCGCGGTAGGCCGCAAACTTGATTCGCACTTCGGCCTGCCGGGCGGGAACAAGCAAGATGAATGGGCGCTCGGGATGAAGATGGTGATAGAGCTTCCAGAAGGAACATCTCTCGAACCCGGCACCGTGATTCATACACTGGGGTTTCCCGAGCCGGAGATTTTTGGTTTCCTTTACGTACACCCCGACCGGCTGGTGTCAGTCGGCATTTTTGTTCCATCCTGGCTTCGTAGCCCGGTACGCACGGGATACCGGTACCTTCAGCATTTCATTCTTCATCCATATCTTTGGAAGTATTTGCAAGGTGGAACGCTCAAATCCTGGGGAGCAAAGTCTCTCCAGGAATCGGGCAGGCGTGGCGAGCCGTGTCTGGCGGGCAATGGATACGCCCGGATCGGCGAAGGATCGGGCAGCACGAACATTCTGGCGGCCTCAGGTGTGGACGAAGCCTGGACAACAGGCGTGCTACTTGCGGAAGCTGTCATCGAGCTGTTGGAGAAGAAGAGGCCTTTCACAAGGGAGAATCTCGAAAACGCTTACCTGCTGCGGCGACGTGGAAGCTGGATTGATCACGAATCCAGGGCCGCGGCCAACAGTCGCAACGGATTTCGGCATGGAGTGATCTCTGGACTGTTCGGAATGGCTCTTGCCGGCTTTACCAATGGGAAGATGCATCTTCCGGCCTGGAAGCGTGAGAAGACGACGACTGAGACCCTGGAAAAAATCTATGGCTCGCACCTGTCGTATGCTGACCTCAAACATCTTCAGGCGGAGTGCGCGGCTCGCGGGCTTTCTCTCCACGATGCCATTATGGATCGCAGCGGATGGCCAAGCATCCCCTTCGACGGCCGGTTACTGATCACGCACCAGGACGCGCTTCTTATGGGAGGCGCTGTCCAGGCATCGCCCGGTTATGCCAATCACGTCACCTTTCTTCGCCCGGAACTCTGTCAACCCTGCGAACCGAAACTCTGTGTCGAGATGTGTTCGGGGCAGGCTATCACGCGCGGAGAAAATGGCGTCCCTGCGTTCGATCGCGAAAAGTGTGTCTTCTGCGGTGCTTGCCTGTGGAATTGTCAGATCAGTAAGGAAGGGGAAAAAGGAAATATCGAGTTCCGTGCCGGAGCGGGCGGGCTGCACTCCTCCCTGAACTGAGTCAGGACTTCATCTATGAATTATCCATATCACATCGTGGTTTGTGCTGGAGTAATCCCTGATCCCCTGCAGACGCTGGAGCCTGTTACCACCCCTTCCGGGCCCGGGTTGAAGAATGAAATGCTGCTTCCCGCAGTGCTGGACCCATGGGCTGCCCATGCACTCTATGAAGCCGCTCACCTCGCCGCGCACGTCCCGGGAAGCAAGGTCTGGCTGGTCTCCGGCGCTCCCAAAGCGAAGCTGCAGCAGGTCATGATGAACGTCGCGCAAAAGTCTGTTTTCGAATTCATACCTGTTTCAGTGCAAGTGAACGGCTTCTCCGATGCTCACTCGGTCGCGTCGCTCCTCTCCGAAGCGATTCGTTCGATACCGGGCCTTGACCAGTCGCGACTGCTGCTGTTTGGCGGATGGGAGTCTGCCGCGCGCGGTGCTGGTGTGACTCTGCAATTGGTCGGCGAGCAACTCGGGATTACGGATCAGTTTCAAGGAGTGGATCAGCTCACGATTCGCACGGATGGTTCCTGCGAGATTCTCGAACGTGTCGAGGGCGGACAGCACATGGTTTCGATATGCCCGGGGCCGCCAATGTTGTTGGGATGGGCAACCGGGAACTTGCCGGAGCCGAAAAACAATCCGCAGATCGGCATGGCGAACATGCGGACGGTAATGCCGGCGCTGCAACGGGCCAAGCCGGCCGAATTGGCGGACCAGGGATTGCGTTTCCTGGAGGTGACCGCTCCCAAAAACCAGCGCGAGACTCGGATCGAGAAGAACCTTTCGCCTGACCAAATCGCGGCCGAATTGTTGGAATGGATTTCTAGATAAGCCAGAGGCATCGAGGACAGAAATGGCAGAAAGTATTTTGTTTCTTGCACACCTGGAGCCCTCAAAAGGTGAGCTTCCCAAAATCGCCTGCGAAGCTCTACACGTTGCAGAACGCAGTGCCCGCGAGCTGCAGTGCCTGCTCACAGTTGCTCTCATAGGAGCAGATGTACAGCTGGTCGCGGACAACCTTGCTGCCGCCGCTTCCCGCATTCTTGCGGTCACCGGGGCGGACTTTGCCCACCCAAGGTATGCCAGCGATGCCGCGGCCGTCGAAGCTCTGTGCAAAGCCGCCAACCCCTCGATCGTGATTGCCCCAGCTACATCACGCTTTCTGCGCGCCATTCCCGGGGCCGCGGCGCGCCTGCAGGGCAGGACCGACACGCACATCTCCTCTCTCGCCGTCACGGACGGAGTCCTCACTGCCCGCAGATGGTTTTACCGCCAACGTCTCGAAGGTGCCATCCAGCGCCAGGTTCGCCCATGGTTCCTCCTGATGGACTCCGGCTGTTCCGAGCCCTGGAGCGCAACCACGAACGCACAAGCTGCCAAGTTGGAGATGATTGAAGCTCCCCTCACTGACAATCTGAAGCGCACTCGTTTCTACGGATTGCGTGCTCCCGCCCGCGACGAACAGACCATTCGCCCGGATGCGAAACTTCTGTTCGTGGCGGGAGCAGGCTGGACCAAGAAACAGAGTGACGGCCAGGTGCACGCCTCAGAGGCCGAGGCTTTTATCGTCGATTTCCTGCGTAATTCCGGGGCATCCTTAGGCAGCAGTAAGTCCCTCGTGGATCAAACGGCTGATAAGGAAGCTGTCCTCACGTTTATGACTCATCTCAACCAGGTCGGCCAGACCGGATCAACGCCGCGCCATCCCAAAGGTCTTTCTACTTGCTGCCACGGGGAAGAGCCGCACGTCGTAGGATGGCGATTCATCAAGGAGCGCCGTGCCGTCAATATCGATCCAAACTGTGGATGGGCACGGGGGAAAGCAGACGTTCTGTACGTCGCCGACGCGTTTCAGGTATTAGCGAAGCTCAATGGCCTGCTCAGGGAGAAGGCACCTGCCGAGGAAGTGACGGTCTCGACATAAAGCGCAAAACGCCTAGACTCGCAATTCCACTATCGTAGCTCCACCACCGCCTTCGTTTTGAGGCGGCTCGGTGACTGCCGCGACATGTGGATGCCGGCTGAGCAATTGTCGCAGCGCTTTTCGCAGAATCCCCATCCCGCTGCCGTGTACGACGCGCACTCGCGGCAATCCAGCAAGAAACGCCCGATCCACAAATTTCTCGACTTCCCGCGATGCGTCATCCACGGTTTGCCCGATGACATTGATTTCAGTGGGCACGTTCGCGTCCTCACCCTGGATCGACACCGATATCCCTCGCGCCCGCGCCGCCTTCACCGGAGAATCCGGTGCGCGTGCCCCGCTCAGCAGAACTTCCGCAATATCGTCCCGCGCGATCTTCATTTTCATCGCGCCCATCTCGACTTCGAAATGCTGATCGTCAATCTTTCGAACCACTCGCGCCGGGCGCCCGGTCGACTTCAATCTGACACTGTCTCCCTCAGACACGTGCTTCACCACCTGAGGTTGTGCGTGCGGATCCCCCTGGTCCGCTCCCGTCGCGTGGGCCACCACCGTCGAGTCGAATTGTTCCCGAAACTCCCGGCGCAGCTTCGCCACGCGGCGTTCCGCATCCTTCGTGAGTTTCTGTGCAGCCACACGATCCTGGATAGCATTGACCGCTTCGCGCGCATGATATTCAAAATCCCGCAGCAGGCTTTCCAGCTTCCGTTCGATTTCGCGGACTTTTACCTGCTGCTCTTTGCGTCCTTCCTCGGCAAGTTGCTTCTTCTGGCGCGCCAGTTCCTCTTCGCCTTTTCGCATCTGAAGGCGTTCGCTTTCGACTTCACGTAAGTCCGCATGGAGTCTGTCGAGGAACTGTCCCAGATCTCGTGCCTGTGTTCCCAGCTGCGACCGCGCTCTCTCCACAATTTCTGGATTCAGGCCGAGCCTCTGTGCGATGTTGATGCCCGCCGAGGCTCCCGGCACCCCCATTTTTAGTTCATAGGTGGGCTCAAGAGTTTTCTCGTCAAACCCGACAGCGGCGTTCAACACTCCGGGTGTATTGGCGGCGTATACCTTCAGAGAAGTATGGTGGGTCGAGATAATCGACATGCAGCCGATGCGGCCGAAATGAGCAGCAATCGCAACGGCCAGTGCTGCTCCCTCCTCCGGATCCGTCGCGGATCCCAGTTCATCGAGAAGTACAAGCGAGTTTGTAGTCGCGGTTCGCGAGATGAAGTCGATATTTGTAACGTGCGCCGAAAACGTGGAGAGGTTTTGCTCAATCGACTGATAATCGCCGATGTCCGCCAGCACTGCATCGAAGACAGGGAACTCCGCCCGGTCCGCCGGAACCGGAATGCCCGCCTGAGCCATCAATGCCAATAGACCCGCTGTCTTGAGGCTGACCGTTTTTCCTCCCGTGTTCGGGCCAGTGATAATTAACTGCCGCTTCTCTCCTTCGAGTTCAATGGTGACCGGAACGATCCTCGCGCCCTTGGATTTAAGGTTCCTTTCCAGCAATGGGTGGCGCGCATTTTGCAGAATGAGGCTGCGCTTTTCTGCGAAGCCGCCGTCTGTTCTGCTAGGTGAAAGTTCTGGATCACCACGGAATTTCACCGGCACGCAGTTGTACTCTTCCGCGAACCGTGCTTTGGCGAATTGAACCTCCAGTTCGGCGAGAGTTTCGACCGCAGCGGAAATTTCTGTTGCTTGTTCACCGATGCGTTGCGTCATCTCCAGCAGGATGCGGTGAATCTCGGCGAGTTCCTCATCCAGGAGCCTGACCAACTCGTTATTCTGCTCGATCGTTTCAAGCGGCTCCACAAAGACAGTCTGCCCGCTCGAACTGGCTCCATGCACAACTCCCTGCACTCGGCGTTTTTGCTCGATTTTGACGGGAATGACAAACCGTTCCCCGCGTATCGTGACCAGTTCTTCCTGCACCGCACCATCTTCGGCAAGCCTGCGCAAGTATCCCCGCAGGGAATCTTGAATGGCGCGCCTCTGCTTTTCGATTTCGCGCCGAATGCGAGCAAGTTCCGGAGAGGCCTTGTCTTCCAGAGTGCCATCGGGCTGGATCTTGTTTCGAAACCAGCGGAGCAGGTCCGTAAAATCAACCAGACGATCCGAGAGCCTCCGTACCTGCTTCCATTCCGATCGCATTGCGGCAGGAGGTTGCGAGGCGATTTGGCGCCATTCCGCCGCGCGGTCTATCACCAACAGCACGTCCCGAAGTTCGGTGGTTTCCAGTGTGACCCCGGAGATGCGGGACTTTTCGATCAGAGGCCCAATCTGCAGCAGCCCGGAGAAGTCGAACCGCCCTCCCACCCGGCGGAATTCCCCGATTTCAGCCGCGAGCTCTTGTTGCGCTTCGATCCAATTGGGTTCGCACGCAGGTGCCAATGCCGATATACGGTCTCCGCCAAGCGGGGAAGCCGCGTAACCCCGCAGTAGCTCGCGGAAACTGTCAAACTCGAGCACTCGGCCCGAAGTGTGATGAAGGCGGATGTCCATCAAGAATCAATGTTACAGGAGCAGGAAGGACTCGAGCGAAATCCACGGAAGGCGATATCGGCAGGAAAGGAGAATGATAGGACTAACCCGCGCTGCTGGCGCCGGCGCCGCGCGCGGTGTCGGTAGCGGCAGGCAATTTCAGTATGAAAAGCGCTCCGCCGCCCGCCTTGTTCTGGCACGTGATCTGGCCGCCGTGATCTTGGATGACCCCGTAGGCGACGCTCAGTCCCAAGCCGGTTCCTTTTCCGATCGGCTTGGTCGTATAAAAGGGATCGAATACCCGCCCTGCTGGTGCACCTGTACTTGCAATGCTCCACCAGCGGATTCCTGAAGAGCATCCATTGAGTTTTCCAGAATTTCAACGAAGGTTTGGTGGAGCTGGTTGGCGTTCCCCCAAATCTCGCCCAGGCCGTCTCCTACGGTGACGGTCATCTTGACGTTGCTCCCCGGAAACCGCCACTCCACCATTTGAATTGACCGCTTGAGCAACACGGAAACATCTACCAAAGCTTTGTCGCCGGGAGCGTGCTGGGCGAACCTCAAGAGATTCGATACCAGGTCGCGGGATCGCTGCGCCTGCGTAACAATCTTGCGAACCAAAGCGTTCTGCTCGGTTGTGAGCTGCTCCTGAGACCATAATTGTTCCGAAGACGTCAGCACCGCAGTCAAAGGATGGTCGATTTCGTGAGCTGCCCCTGCAATGAGCGTCCCCAGAGAAGCCAGTTTCTCTTTTTGCACCAATTGATCTTGCAGTTGTTTCTGGCTGTCGAACGCCCGGCGGGATTCGTGGAGCAGGCCCATCAGGGCTCGATCCTGCAGATACTGTCGCAGGAAGACGAAGAGTCCCAGCAGCAGCATGCCTCCCAGTGCGGTGTAAATGCGGAACACTCGGGTAGGAGCCGGCGAGGGGTCCAGCCAAACGGCCCACAACCCAAGCAAAGGCAACGAGAGAGTCGCGAGCATCGCGAGGTAGGGAACGACCTTTTTCCATCGCGAATTGAGCCGGAACTCCTCGGAAACCATTTCCCAATCGCGAGCGGAAACCGCCGTTGCCGCCATCCATGCTACGGCCCCAATCAAAGGCACATCGTACGGGCTTCCGGAGTAATACGTGTGACTTGCCAAAGCGCGATTCAACAAGCGCGAGCCAAGTCCATACAACATTCCGGACCCCAACAGGTGCAGATAGACCCTCCTCCACCCGGCGGAACTGGTCAAGGCCGACAACGCCAGCACTACCAGCAACAGCCCGTTCTCAAGCAGGTAAAGCCCGTCGAAGTACACGTCATAGAGCGGGACATTCAGGATCACATACTGATGGGGAAAAACGATGAAGGCGTAAAGCAGGACCCACCATCCCAGGAGCATCAAGAAACTCAAAGCACTCACGTAAACGCGGGCGCCGCTTTTTGCCAGATCCGGCCGCCATGCCACTGCCGCAATCATGGGAACCACATGGAAGAAAAGAATGATGTCGAAAAAGTACGGATCGGGAATCTGCTGGTGTAGAGCGATTTCACAATATGCCCAGGCCGCCTGGTTGCAGGCCCAGAGTGCGAATCCCAAGGCCATGGGTGCCCAGAAACTTCGCTCCTGCTTGGGCCGTTCGACAGCATTGGCCAGCGTGACGCCGGCGGCCACCAGCATGATGAGAAGTCCGGAAATGTCCGAAAATGAAGTGAGTCCCGGGCTTTTATGTGCCACCAGAGACACGACGGCGTAAGTCGCAGTAATACCGCCCGCTGCAACAAACCAACGGTGGCGTCCCAACCAACTCATTGGCTCAGATTCTACGGGACGTGCTACCACTACCCCAGTCACTTCGGAGGGGCTTCATGTTACTACAGTCACCAGCCCTCGCGGACCCGTCGCCGAGCAATCCCTGACACGAAAGGCTCAGGGATGTTCTAAAATTGCCTTTCACGAACGGGTGATCACTCATGGCATTTCCCACAACGCGCCTCCGCCGCTTGCGGCAGTCGGAGCAAATCCGCGATCTTGTGGCGGAAACCCATCTTTCGCCGGATTCCTTTGTCTATCCGATGTTTGTCTGTCCCGGGGAGGGCGTGCGCAAAGAGGTTCGCTCCATGCCGGGCGTCTTCAATCTTTCCGTCGACGAGGCGGTTAAAGAGGCCCGGCAGACACAGTCTCTCGGTGTGAAAGCGGTGATTCTCTTTGGATTGCCGGAGAAGAAGGATGAGATAGCTACCGGAGCCTGGGCTGATGACGGAATCGTCCAGCAGGCGGCGCGTGCTTTCAAACGCGAACTCCCGGATTTACTGTTGATGGGAGATGTGTGTCTCTGCGAATACATGTCCCATGGGCATTGTGGGATCGTGAAACCTGCGCTAGCTCCGCAGTCGCTCGGGGCAGCCGCTCGGGACGTTCTGGATCCGGCGCCAGCCGGCGGTCAACGCAGGCCGGCACAGAAGCTTCCCGATCTGACAATTTCTGCCGAGCCCGCCTACGAGATCCTGAACGACCCGACGCTGGAGCTTCTCGCCCGAACATCGGTCTCCTTGGCAAAGGCTGGGATCGATATTATCGCCCCGTCCGACATGATGGACGGTCGCGTGGCTGCAATCCGCCGCGCGCTCGACGAAGCCGGGCGAATCAATACGCCGATTCTCTCCTACGCAGCGAAATTCGCGTCCGGTTTTTACGGCCCATTCCGCGAAGCTGCCGATTCCGCGCCTCAATTTGGAGACCGCCGCTCGTACCAGATGGATGGGGCAAACATCCGGGAGGCCATGCGTGAGATCGCGGCCGATATTGAGGAAGGTGCGGACATGATCATGGTCAAACCCGCCATGCCTTACCTCGACGTCATCGCGGCGGCGCGTCAGCGTTTCGAACTTCCCATCGCTGCATATCAGGTGTCTGGCGAATACGCTATGATCGAAGCTGCAGCCCGAAACAACTGGATTGATCGCGATCGCGTGATGATGGAGTCCCTTCTCTCGATCAGGCGAGCCGGTGCAAGCATCATCCTTACTTACTACGCCAAAGATGCGGCAAAACTCCTCGCCTAGAACTGTGTACATACGCCTCGTGGCGCATCCGAACTTTTTCCCCACCCCCCTGCCAGAGTAAGCCCCCGTGCCTCATTCGAGCCAAACGGAGCCTCATTGAGATGGAGCAAGATCCCCAAGCCTATCTCAATCAGATTACCGATTTTTTGGGACTACCCCGTTTGCAGCTGCTTCCCAAACAGATTCGCCGAGTGCTCACTTCTGAAGCCTTAACCGAACCACGCTACTACTACTGGACCCGCGGTGCCATTTTGTTTGCCGAGTGGCTACGGGAAAAACGGTTGGACTCGATCATCGCTTCGGCGAAACGACGCGGTGCAATGAGGCTTTTCGTGGGTGGTGGCTCTTCCTTCCCCGAACTCTCCGACCAGCAGCGGGCCGGGCTGCACAAGCTCTTCCGGCCGGAAGTGGAAGCACTCGAGGCAGTTCTCAATCGGGACTTTTCTGCTTGGAAGTGAATCGAAGTGGAAGAAAGGCTCGATAGCGTCGCTCGAGCCTTTCCTGAAAAGCTGCTGGCCGACGAATCAGTCCTTGCTGGGCTTCCTTGGCGTCAAATCGCAGGCTTGATGCACACGATTCAGGTCCAGCCCCGCCGGAGAAAACTCGGCAATCTGCCTGCCGCTCCGGGTCGGAAGCTCCACCTTGAACACCTGCCCGCCAATCATCCCTCGCGTCGTGCCCTTATCCATCGACAGGAAGTGGCCACGTACCCAGTTCCAGCCATGATAGCCGTGTGTGTCGTCGATGCGGACCATCACTTCCAGTTGAGGTTGTCCCCAGAATCCGGGGCGATTCGGAGGAGGCAACCGTACTCCCGGATTGAAATCGGCCAGTTTCAGTTTCCCGTCCTCGCAAAACAGCTCAACGCGTGGCTTATAATCCGGGTCTTCGCGGAAGTAGTTGTCCGCGAGAAGTTCAAAGCGCACTTTCTTCGCGCCAGTCATCTTGTCCTCGGACTGGAATTCCACCCACTTGCCGCCTGCGGAAACACCATCTTTTTCATCCTGGTAAGGGCTCATGGTTCCACTTTGCGCGGATAAAATCGCTGCCGCTCCCAAAACCAGGAACATCCCCCCAAAAAAGCCGATCGCGCCTCGATTGGCCCGTCGGAAGAATTGCAGTCTCTTCACGGTACTCCTCCCGTATTCCTAACTATATTGAACACAGGTAAGGCTAAGAAAGTTGCACGGAAGGGTACATCGTGGATGTAATGGCAGGCTTGTGGATTACGCCGAATTCGGGGCCTAGCGGGTATCGACCTTCAAATCGAGATAGATTTGGGACCGGTCATCGAACTGGCTGACCGATTTGGTATCGCTCTTGTGCCCTTTGTATTGGGCGTAAATCTCATAATCAATTGCCGCGGAAAGCGCGGGAAAGCGGAAAGCACCATCTTTGCCAACGATGTAGCTCTTGATGGCACGCGTTCGGGTATTCGTCACGTACACGACCGCGTCCGAAAGGGGGTTGTCCTGCGTATCCAGCACCTTGCCATAAAGCAGCCGGCCACTGGTCTTATCTTTCTTATCTGGAGTCGCGTTCGAACTACCGGAAAGTACCAACAGAAGAGCTGCAACTACAAAGCCGATCGTAGCAATGTGTCGCCCGGGAGTCATCGTGGCACTCATTGTCTCATAATGAAGAGCACATGAGGAGCTAATGCGTGAGATGTAGCCCCGTATCCTCGCGCTCGTCGCCATAGGTGTGAACGGTGACTTCTTG
>Ga0335070_10008353_pt1 | contig 12141 bp, 6 predicted proteins | sample Lox_Sample_13_FD_206722 | JGI IMG/M metagenome (GOLD analysis project Ga0335070, IMG submission 206722) | Soil microbial communities from Loxahatchee National Wildlife Refuge, Florida, United States - Lox_Sample_1.3 | ecosystem: Environmental > Terrestrial > Soil > Wetlands | place: USA: Florida...
GCACTGTCCCTGCTGCGCACCGCTGGTATCCGTATATTCCGCCACGTTTCCTTCAAACAGGCATCGCGAACACGTCTTGATCTCCGACCGGTTCTTGATCACCAGTCCCGGTCCCGTGTAGACCGACCCCACCCAGCTCACCGGATTCGTCATCCGGTTTTGCCACACGAACAAGTCAGACACCGAATAGAAAGGATCCGTCGCCGCAATCCCTCCGGTAAACACTGCGCTCGAGGAACCGCTCAGCCAGTTGTGCGCCACTTCCACCGGTCCCGGCGTTTCATCGATACTCACCACGTGTCCTTCCGCTCCCGGCCGTGTGTCGTAGTCGAAATAGCTATAGGTCAGCGAGCAGTATGCACAATTCGAAAGCCTCATGAATGTCGAGATCTGGTTGTTCCCCGGTCCTCCAGTTCCCGCCGACGTCACGCACGATCCCGTTCCCGTCGCACTCGGACACCAATCCTTTGCATCCGCGTGTCCGTAGATATTCATGAAATGAATGTGCGACGCCATCTGCGAAGTCATCGTCTGCGAAGCGCCCGTCGCCCCAACATCCGTATTCGCGATAAATAGTGACGTCCCGCCCAGACTCGGAATGGGCCTGAATTCAGCATCTCGGAAGGCATAATGGCTCGGGCCAATGTTCGTCACCGGATCCCACGGCCCCGCCTGAACCAGCAGCCCGGCATTTCCCGGCGACCAATTTCCTTCCAGCGTCCACATCGAACCGATATCGTCCGCGCATCCGTTGTTCCCGCCCGTCCACCATGTCGAGATATCTCCGCTCGGAGGTTGTCGCACGCCGCTCATGTCGGTGATGCCGTGTGAGCAGACTGTCTGCCCGTAGAGCAGGGGCGCATCCGAGTCGAACACGATGAACTTTGTCGGCATCCCACCGCTCACAATCTTCGTCAGTAGCGTCACCTGCTTCACCAGCGAACTACCCGTCTGTGTGCACGTATACCCGGTCGAATTCGCCTCAATCACCGTCCCATGCGGAACCTGCACCAGCCACCATTGGTCCGGAGCAGCCACCCAATCGCAGATCGCCTGCTGCACTTGCGCAAACGTCGTCGCCGTACGCGTCACGTCGAATGTCCCGCCGGGCGGATTGATCTCGTTCTCGTTCGCCCAGTTCTGCGGAAGCTGCGCATTCCCGCCCAGAAATACTGAGCCCCCCATGCGGCTCACGCCGGCTCCACTCCCCGTGCCGTACCGCTGCGACAGATACGCGCTCGCCCCAATATCCCACGCCCCAAGCTGCGACCGGTTCACTCCGTTCAGGTCCACGTTGTATGAAGACGCAACCGCCGCTGTTCCCACCGTCGGCGAATTCGCTCCAGCCACCGCAACGTTCACCGGACTCCCCGTCGGGTTCTGCACATACCGTGTACTTCCGCTAAATCCTGAGCCCGACGTAATCGCGCTTGCCAGCGTCCCATTCGTCATCCACACGCCGCCGCTCGCCGTCACCGCATCCAGCAGCCAGCCCAGTTCTGTATTACTGATGTCTGGCGTGTTGTCGCCGCGCGAGTTATAGTGCGTGAAAAATCCGTAGGGAACTCCCCACGCCGCCGCACGAAACACCAGGCTCGCCGCCATCTGGTTGATCTGTGCCTGCGTCAATCCATGAAGCTGTATCGCGCCCAGGCTCGTGATGTTCTGCACATTCACGCCATTCGAATACAGCGAATTCGCGCTGCCCGTTGCGTTATCTTGGCCCTTCATCGCCAGGCTGCCGCGCGCCGCCGTGTATCCCGCCGCCAGTGCATCCGCCTCGATCGTCGGATCCTCAATGCCATCGGGATACACATAAAAAGTCTCCGTTAGCCCCGGCACGTTCGTCTGAATCGCGCTCTTCGACGAAGCCATCTCATCCGGCTCCAGCTTCGTCTGGTCATACAACAACACGAACGATGCAGTCTTAATGTCCTTGTTCGATATGCTCAGCAGGTTCGCGCTGTGCGTATTCGGCCGCACCAGCGGCCCGCTCGTGTCATATGTCACCGTATAGTGCGGCAGGGTTACGAGGTAGTCATGCAACGCCTGCATCGTATAGTTCGCCAGGTTCGTGCTTGGGATGTTGTCCCCCGTTGCTCCCGTCACGCTCGTGCTCAGCATGCCCCCGGAAATCGTCAGTGTCGCCGCCGTCCCGCTCCCCGTGTACTGGATATCCAGTGCTGGCGCATTCGGATACGGCGTCAGATTCTGCGGATTTGTATTCGTCGTGTAGTACTGGTGCGACCAGGAATGCGAATCAATCTCATTCCCGCTCGCTTTCCAGCTATTCACACTTGGCCAATCCACTGTGTATGAGGGCACCACCGCCGTATTGAAATAAATTCCTCGCGAGCTGAACGAACTCAGGAAGCACTTCCCCGGCACGTCGCAGCCGTTGATATAAGTCTCCGTTCCCGGCGAGGATCCCACATCATCGACTGTGAATGAAAAACGCGCCGGATAAGTCTGGAAATTCGTGACCACCGGCGCACTCAATGAAGAAACATTCCCGCTTCCCGCCACACCATTCAAAATGTCCGACGTAGGCAACTGCGCCACATTGTTCCCATAAAAATGCGAATACGAATAAGTAACGACTGTGCCCGATGCCGTGTTGTCCCTCAGTCCCGCGTCGCGGTTCGCATATCCCCGGCAGTTCTTTACCGCGACCGCCGTGGCCGCATCCACACGGAATCCGTCATAGTTCAAATGCGCATCATCATTTGTGAATTGGATATTCGTTCCGGATCCACTGGCCACATTCACATAAAACCCAAGCGGGGTCGCCCCGAATGGAACCATCCCATCTGCTTCCATGTTCGCGAACACCAGGTTGTCCGATGTCCCAGCCACGCCCACGCCGACGTAATCGAATGCCTGCACCTTAATGTGCTGGAACGTCAGCCACACTTTGTTGTTGACGTAAATCATCTGCAACCCGGAAGCCTGCGCCACAATCGGCACCACTGATCCATCTGCTGTATACGTCGCCACCGGATTCGCTCCCGCTGGGGAATATACGTAGATATAGGGCCACGCCATGCACCAGTCATACTTGCTCACGATGGAGTTGGAGCACCCGCTTCCGTACGGCTGTTTCCGTCCGTACACTTTGCCGAACTGAACCAGGTTCACCGTCGGAGAACTCACGTTGGAACTGACCGTGGCCTTCCACGTGCTGCCAGCGACATACGTCCACGATCCGCTGACAAACGCAATCGGCGTCGCTGCTGTAATCACCGGCGCCGGCCCGCTTCCGTAAGCATCGAACACGATCGGACTCGCGCTCGTTCCGCTCGATGGCGGAATCAGCGGTTCATTCCACGTATCCCCGCGCTTCAGATAGATGACGTCCCCGGCACTGAACGAACCGGAATTGATGTGATTTCCCGCTCCCCCAAACGTCTGCCAGGGCAAAGCCTGCGTCCCGTTCCCAGTCGCATCGTTACCGCTGGAACTGGAAACGTAATACTGCGTAGCCAGGCATTGGGAGACAAGCGCCGCAACCACAATCAAGAGACGACCAAGGATATTCTTCATAAGTGAAAACTCGCCGCAAAAGAAAAACCCCGACCGGAATTCCAGTCAGGGTTCACTCAATCTTTTAAAGTTTTAACAACTGATACGAATCAATAAGAACAGATGGTGCCCCACCCTACTTTCGCGATTTGTGCGAAAGAGGGTGTAGATTTTGACGGCCCAAATGCTTCTATCGAACGCCGCTCGAGCTCAGGACTCGCGACTCAGGACTCGCAGCTCGCAACTAACTCACTCCAAAATAATCGACAGCGGGCTAGCCCCAAAGCTCTCATTTCCCGCCCCAGGCGCCGTAATCGTACTGCCCAGAGTGCTGGAGCTGACATTCTGCGTAAACGAACTGTTGCTGTAGAACGTCGTTGCTGTCCCGTTGGCCGAAGTAAACGTGGCGCAGCCAGTCGTACAACTCGACACGATCGCTTCGTAATATTTCCCAGGCGGCAGTGTCACAGTCCCCTCCGCCCAGCTCTGCGTCTTCGTTGCTCCAGTCGCCGGACTAAACGTCGTCCCCGGAGCCTGAAAGTGCGCTACCAGCGCTCCGCTACCGTTGTAAATTCCGATCTCATATGTGTTTGCTGTATTGTCTGCAGTCGATCCAACGCGATACAGCACCTTCGATGTCGTTAACGTCGTCGGCACAATAAATCCAAACACCGCCGCGGTATTTGCCGTTGTCGGAAACGCTGCCTGGTTGATGCTGTTGTATCCAGGGAAGGGAATCCAGGTTGTCGACAAGCCGGCTTGCTGCATTACAAACGCCGTCGTTGCCAACTTTGTAGAGTTATCTCCCGGTGACTGCGTTGTCGCCGTCATTCCATTCGCCAGCGCACCCGCACTTAAATCGCCCGCGCTCACCGTCACATTCCCCGACAGCGCATGACCGTTCACCGTCGTCGTATTCGGAGTGCAGCCCGTAACCTGCGAGCAGCTGTAATCCCCACTGGCCGCCGTTACCGAGCCCGTTCTGCCGAACACCGACGGCACCGCATCCGTCAGCGTAGTCAAGACTTTGCTCGGCGCGCCCGCATTCGCTGAGATATAAAAATTCCCGTCGTTCGAAATTCCCAGCGCCGACATTCCCGTCGACGCCGCCGACATTGCCCCTGCCGCCATCGGACTGCTCACCTGCCACGGCCCCGTCAGAATCAACTGCCCTCCAACCGTCAGATTCCCGCTGAACACTCCGCCCGTCGCGGAAATACCACCGCTGCCGCCGTAGTTCAACGTCGTCCCATTATCTGTCAGCGTCGAGTCCCCGCTTACTGCCGTGCCGCTCCCCGAATACATCGCCACCTGCGAGGTCGCGCCGCTGTTCACCGTGCCCGACGAACTGCTCCCGCCGCTGCCGCAATCCGCACCAGTACCCGAAACTACGCCGGTCGAGCTCACGTGCAGGCACTGCGATCCTGTTCCTGTCACCGGCAGAGTCACCGTTCCGCCAACCACCGACAAATTTCCGTTCACCGTTAGCGGTACATTGAATGTCTTCGCCGCCGCCGTCAGACGTTCCAGATAATTCGTCCCGCCCGGCACCGCGTTGATGTACGACGAAATCGACGTTGCCGCACGTTCTGCCAGTCCGCCCATTTGATCGTTGCCCAACGCCATGTCGCCCGGATCGTTCGTCGGACGTTCTCCCGCCGTCGCCATCGTTTTCACGAAATTCGAATCCTGCAATGTCAGCAGGTCCGTCACCGTCCCGATCGCCGACCCAAGATTCAACCTGCCTTTGGAGTTTGCCGTAGGCCCGCCGCCTGCATGATCCAATTGCTGCAGTACCGTCGCAATCTGTCCCGATCCGCCACTCCCATCCGTCGCCAGGCACTGCACCCAGATCGGACTCCTCTGCGAGTTCTGACCATACGATATGCAACGATCCGCAATAATCGACACGCCCAGGATTCCCATGTTCGATACCGCCGACGGAACACTGGAGGCGTCCGAAAGAAACAACGGCCCGTTGTTGATCGCAAACGTTGTCGGCCAGAACCAAAGTGTGGGCGCGAATTGCTGCGCTGGTACTGTATACGACGACGGCGCTGCCTGCGTATCTACAAACGTGCACATCCCATTCGTGCCGCACACGCTTCCAAACGAAATCCCCGTCGCAACCGCGAAATTCCCGGTTCCCGTCGGCGGCATCGCGCTGCCACCGCTCGTTACCAGCAGATCAAACGTCAGCGTCCCCACCTGCCCAAGCGCCGGCGACGGCCACATTGTGGTGATGTTGACCCCTCCGGAGTTATTCGGGTTCGATTGCCCGATATACATCACCGGCCCCGCGCCCAGCGTCGAACTCCGCGGTATCACGAAGTAGTTCCGCACCGTCGCTGCCGTTCCGCCGCTCGCCGAAAGAAAAGTTGGCGTATACCCCGACGACGGAAAATTCCCCAGCATATTCATCGTGCCGGTTAGCACGTACCCCGCCTGTCCGGCATACCCATAGAGGGGGCTGACCCCTCCCGCTTCTTCATACACGCTGGAAATCGTCGCCGGCTGCAGCCCGCCGAAATATCTCACGCCGAATGTCGGAAACCCTTGGCACACGCTGTCCGAGAAAACCATCCCGTTCCCGCCGCCCGTGAAACAGTTGATGTTCGTAAACTCCGAGCTCTTCAGGTACGTGATGCCCGCATATCCCTGGTCCGTCCTCTGATACACAAACGCGCCGATGGGCCAGTTGGCACTGCTCTTCAGAATCGCGCTCGACCGGTTTCCCGCGCGCTCAATGATCAGTTGCTGGTCGTTGTCCACCACAATTCCGTACGTGAAATATCCACTCCCTACGCTGTTCTGGAAAAGGTTCACGTCCTGCATCGCGACGTGATCGGAGTTGTCCTCGATAAACGCATTCAGGATGTTGCAGAACCCAAACGTGTTCGCCCCCGCCGCCGCCGTTCCCGTCCCAAAGTTCACGGTGAAGGTTGTCGAGTTCGGCACGCTCGCCACCGGCACTGCCCAGTGCTGATCCATCGTTTGCGAGTGATATTCGCAATCCACCATGTCGCCTACCACAAACGGATGCGCCGACGCCGTCGTTATCGTGTAGGTCCCGCTTGCTGCCGATGCGCTCGCCACCTGCACTCCGTCCACATTGACGGTCGACGAGGCCGACAGGTTATAGACCTTGTGATAGTGCACAAACGGATGTCCCTGGTTCGTTCCGATGAAGATGCACCGATCTCTCGTATGGCAAACAAACAACGCGCCCGCTCCGTCCAGGATTCCGCCACGCCCCCTCAGGTAGACCGATGCGTAGATGTCATACTGCGCATCCGCTGCCAGTTTCACCACCGGAGCGGTAGCGCCCGCTACTCCCACTCCAATGTCATTCGCCCACGCATCGTTCCACGCTTCTTGAATCCCCGATGACGCTGATCCCACCGTATATCCGGCGCTATGCGCATAAGCTGTCGTCACCGTAATCGTTCCGCTCGTTGACCCCGGCGCGCAACTTCCTCCCGTCACCGGCACCGCTTCCGCCGTTCCCGTGCCCGCAATGTAAACCTTGTACGAGTAGTAGTTGCTGCTTGACGCCGTATCGATTCCCAGCGGACACGGCGTTAAGTGAATCGTGTTGCTCCCGGCTGTGGCTAACGAGTCCGCCGGTGACTGCAACCAGTTCCACGTCGCGGTCACATAGCGGACGTTCGCCAGATTGTTCGCCGAAAACTGCGTCCCCCCCGGCTGCGAAATGTTCTGGTTCGCCACCGGATTCGTCGACAAATTTCCCGCGCCGCTTCCCCCTCCGCACGTGCCCCAACTCGCCGAGGTCCCATTCCCCAGCAGGCAACTCCCCGCCGTCGATGGCCCTGCTCCCAACTCGGCCGCCGGCACAACCCCCGCCACTAAGTCGGCCTTCACCGAGACGGAACTGTCCACATACTCTTTCGTCGTCGCTTGCATGGGCGCTGACGGATCTGCCGGCAACGTGATCGGGCCCGTCATCGAGCCGCCCGCTGTCGACAAGTAATTTCCCGAGCCTATATTCGCCACCGCCTGATCCACGTACGACTTATTCGCAACCTGTCCTGAAGTCGTCGCCGTCGGCACGCTCGGCGCTGTTGAAAATGACTTCGCCCCGCTGATCGTTTCCGATCCACTCAGGTGTACCACCGAGCTGTCATTCGCCTTTGTCGCCAGTGCCGAATTCACGTATTGCATCGACACTGGTTGCGCCGCCACTCCCGATCCCGGAGTCGCCCGCACCGTCGCCAGGTTCGCCGGAGACGTCGTCGGCACCATCCAGTACTCGGTCTTCACTTCCCCCGGCCCCAGTTGGTACACCACGCTGTAATACACGCCCGCCGGAGTGGCGCCCGCATTCGACACCAGAGCCACGCTCAGCGCACCGCCTGCGCCTAATGCCACGCTCGTCGTTCCCGATGCGACCGCCACTCCGCCCGCCGTCACAAACGCCGGCCACGATATGATCAAGCTCCCTTGCGCCGCCGTCCCATCCGCCAGGTACACCGTATCCGCCACGGTGGTCGTTGCCGCCCCGCTCTGCGGCGTTGCTGCCATCATCGCAGGCCGCATTCCTAGCGCGACCAGCACCACTATTGCGCAACAACAAAGCCGCCCCATAGGGCGGCGGCCCAAGTAACCCATCGTCTCCTCCATCAATTCCGCAAATCCGATCTCAATCTCGGGGGACCTACCCTGCTTTCGCGTTTTGTGCGAAAGAGGGTGGGTACGTTCACTTCCTAAAAGTCCAGGTCTACGCCGATAAGGCGGGCGGGCGTCATCGCGAAGTTCTGCATTCTCACCAGCGAGGCGAGGGATCTCCACTTCCATGAAACCCGAAGAAGAGCATTTCGACGCTCGCTGTGCCCCTCTGTGTTGAAACCTTTATCCGCAGTCCCGCGATTCCAGAAACCGCTCCACGCTCTGCACATACACCTCGGCGAAATCCGCTACCGGACGCTTATCCTCAATCAATTCCCTGGCGTCGTCCAACTCCCACCCCATCGACCCCAGCACCGCCAGCGCCATCATCGGTGCCCGGTGCACTCCAGCCGCGCAGTGTATGAACAACTTTGAATCGTCCGCTTCCATCGCGATCCGCGCAAACTCTACTCCGCGCTCAAACAACTCGGCCGGCTTCGGCTTAAGGTCGTCATCCGTCTTATTCCACAGCACCTCAATCCCGTGCGGCGCCGCCAGCGGCGTGTCGTCGCACTCAATCTGCATGTCGATGATGTGCGTAATCCCTTCCTTTGCCACGGTCGCCATGTTCGACGGAGTCCATATCCCGCCCCCCACCGCAATCCGTTCCGTCAGCCAGGTAATGTCCATTCCACTCCTGCGTCCAGTTCCGGTCCGGCCTCGACCTGTGCCGCGATCGGGAATTGCGTCGTTCGCGATTTTCGGGCGGGAACGTTCCCCAACCCAGATTGCAATTCCACTCAATCGTCGCAAGCAACTCCGCCTAATTCTAAAGTATCGTCGAACGTCAAAATACAGGAGGTTGCCCCCAGCCTTGCCGGGTAGGGTCGGGACTTCCACTTCCTGAAACTCTCTCCGACAGTGCAGGAGAACAAACGCGGGTGCCCCACTTCTCGCGCGCAGTTTGCGCGAGACGTGGGGATTTTTCTGGCCAGCTCTCAATCGTCCAAGCAGATGCCAGGCGTCATCGTGAAAAAGTTACTCTTCGCTGGCTGCCCCAACCTCAACAACTTCCACCTTCTCTTCGCACGCCATCGCCTTCTTCTCCACAACTTCCAGAGGAGGCAGGATCACCGGCTCATCATCCGCATGCGGATTAAACGGCGTAACTGGAATACCCAGCCGGTGCATCAGCGTCTCCGCCAGCGATTCCTCGTACGCATCGCGCGACGTGTCTCCCTCGGCCGGCGGCGGATAAATCCCCGCAGCTTCCCACAGATACTTCGTCGGGGCCAATTGCCCCTTCTTCGCCTCTTCCGTGACAGCCACAACGATTTGATGGGTTGCGTGTTTCACCACGCTGGCGATATCTCGGCGCACTTCCACCACATCCAGCTCTTTCGTTGCCCTTGTCGCTCGTTTCTTCCCCGCCTTCGTTACACCCTTCCCCTTACACTTCCCCTTCTTCTTCGTCATCCGAGCCCCATGTCCCAAAAAGAATTGCAAAAAGTAAAGCCGGCTCTGGGCCGGCAATCGTGCGGACCCGTGCCCGCACGCCCAAACAACAAAAGGCGCGTCGTTTGGGACGCGCCTCACGAGAGTTTTTCTTGTTTCGTACTCTCTAAATCTAGAATAGCAAATCGCTAGGGGCAAAGTGGACATTTTTCAAAATTTATTTTTGCCGTCTTCACAATCACTTACAGAAAAATCGTCCTCTAGACCCCCTTGACAAGAATTTTTGCAATTCGAGTCCAGCCGCTCCATCAGTCCCAAATCGAGAAGTATCTCTGCTAACTGATCGAGCGCAAGCGGAGTAAGTCGTCTTACTGTCTTTTCATTGCAATGTAGAAGCCTTGCAGTTGCCCAACGGTCATGCTCCTGCAAGATATGGCGTGCGATCAACTGCTGTGAGAATTCGTCCAGCCGATCGATGCAGCGTTCCATGTCGTGTACAAAGATCACTCGATCCTCAAACGTGACCGCTGTATACGAAGTAACCTTTGCCCGAAAGAACTCTCGCCCCAACAGTGAAGGCAGCCGCCCCGTTTCAATCGAACACTGCATGTATCGTCGCAGCATTCCCACAACTCTCCCGCGGTAAGTTCGTCGTTGTCGCTCCTCCTCGCTTTCGCCGGGGCCTAATATCTCAAAGAATTCCCCGAGCGACTCTTCTTCTCCCTCCTCAACCTCTCCGGGGACAACACCCTCGGGGTGCCCCACCCTACTTTTCGCGCAGTCTGCGAAAAGAGGCTGGGGACTTTGACTTCCTACCCCGTTCAACAAATCCGCAGGCGCGTCTAACTGCGGATTCTTCTCGCTCACCCCCAACCCTTCCCCGACATCCGATCCAAAATCATGGGCTCGCATCCGCGCCAGCTCCGCTTCACTCGGCCCATCTCCACGACGCTCGCGGCCAACCAGACCTCCCGGTTTCTCCGCTTCAGCAACAAGTGTTCCGACGTATTCGCTCATGCCACACCTCCCGCCGCCTGCAGATCATCGTCTCCCACCCCATACCGATCCACCACGGTCCTGGCACGCGATGGCAACTCAATCCTGGCCGGTTTTTTCTTGGGGAGGGGAAGTTCCGCTACTTCGGCTTCACACTTCGCGCAGTAGACCAAGCCCCCGCCACACTCACGCACCCACAAACTGCCGCACCGCTCGCAATACTTCAACTCCACACGCATTTCGTTCTTTTCGTTACTATCACTGCCTATCATCACTCCTCCAAAAATTAAGAAAGTAAGACGTCCAAGTAACTAGGTACTCGCAGAAACAAAAAGCCCTGCGCCCGTTCCGCGTACTCGCTTTCGCGGAACCGAACGCAGGGCTCGTTTCTCTTACGATGACCTGCTTGAGCTATTTAATTGTTCTTGCTTTTAGAAAAAACGCCCCTTACCCGAGCAGAAACTCTCTACGCGCGCCTCCTTCGCCTCACAGTTTTTGCGCGCTCTCGTCGTCTCCGCCTGTACTTTCGACCCGCTGGCGGAAGTAACTCTCCTCATAGCCCGACTTCAGCACGCGTCCATTCTGCATCACTACGCTTACCCGTCCTGTGAAGCGAAGCGACAACAGCAGCTTCTCCATCGAAGCTGACAATACTTCCGCCTGCCGCACCTTCCGGCGGAACTCGACAAAGTCCCGTTCTTCGCTCGGATTGCTTGGATTACTCGCCATAGCGTTCATCCTTCGAGCAAAGTGGGCTGTACTTTGCGCCGATGTTATAGCTCTGAATTTTCTCAGTCAAGGTCACATGAACATTGAGAAAATTTACCTGTGGAAATCTTTTGGCAATTGCCTTGCTTCTGCCTGGCATAGGATTTTTTTCGCTTACCTCGTGGCCCTTCGCGTTTTCGGGGACGTCCCCACCGCGCCCCGCTAACTACCTTAAAACATTAAGCAAACGAATGTGCCTCTTCTTCGCGGATGGCAATTCCCCGGTGCTACACTACGACCATGAAGTTCAAAATCCTGCAGGATACCCTCCGTAACATCCTCTGGGATCGCATCGAGTCAGGCGACCTGACCGGCCTTAAACTCGCCCAGCAAACCGGATTCAAGCAAGCCCATATCTCCAATTTCCTCAACCGTAAGCGCGGCCTTAGCATCGAGGGTATGGACAAGGTCCTCCAGGTCCAGCACCTCTCCGTCCTCGACCTCCTCGACCCCTCGGAGGTCAACAAGCGCGCCTCCATCCTCCCCCCCAGCGCCGACGAGTTCGAAAACGTCCTCCTCGCCGCCCCCTCCGCCGCCACCCAGCCCCTTATCACCGCCATGCACGTCAAGGCGATCTTCAAGTTCAAGAAGACGTTCCTCCGCAAGCTGCGTCCGGACATGCAGGGCAACCGCAATGACTGGCTGCGCTTCGTCCTCATCAAGCTCGACCCAAAAGATGCCCCGGCCATGTCCCCGCGCCTTGCTCCCGGCAACATGCTCCTGATCGACCGCCATTACAACGCACTTACGCCGTATCGCAAAGGTGAGTTCAAT
>Ga0335070_10008355_pt1 | contig 12140 bp, 13 predicted proteins | sample Lox_Sample_13_FD_206722 | JGI IMG/M metagenome (GOLD analysis project Ga0335070, IMG submission 206722) | Soil microbial communities from Loxahatchee National Wildlife Refuge, Florida, United States - Lox_Sample_1.3 | ecosystem: Environmental > Terrestrial > Soil > Wetlands | place: USA...
GCGCTCCTGGCCAAGTCGCCAAGGCCGACCGACGCCCAAATCGACGACGCCATGTCGCCCATCCTGTGTCGCTGCGGGACCTATCAGCGGATCCGGGCGGCGATCCACCGCGCCGCCGCGGGAGGTGCCCGATGAAAACCTCTCGTCGCGAATTCATCAAGGTCAGCGGCGCCGCCGGCGCCGGCCTGGTGCTTGCGTTTCATCTGCCCTCCAGCCTGCAGGCCCAATCCGCCGCCAAGTCTTTCGCTCCGAATGCCTGGTTGCGGATCGATCCTTCGGGAAAGGTGACGATCACCTGCCACAAATCGGAGATGGGCCAGGGCGTGCGCACTTCGCTGCCCATGATGGTTGCCGAGGAACTGGATGTCGACTTCTCGAAGGTGGTCGTCGAGCAGGCGATGGCCGATCCGAAATATGGTCAGCAGTTGACCGGTGGCAGCACCAGCGTCCGTACCACGATGGAGAAGCTGCGCACCGCCGGGGCTACCGCACGTGCCATGTTGGTGGCGGCAGCAGCCAAGGAATGGGGCGTTCAGCCATCCGCGTGCCACACCGAGCCCGGTTTTGTAGTCGGGCCCGCGGGCAAACGCGCCGGCTACGGGGCGCTGGCCGAGGCAGCCGCCAAGCTGCCCGTTCCCAAGGACGTGAAACTCAAAGACCCCAAGGAGTTCAAGGTCATGGGGCGGCCACTGCCCCGGACCGATGTCGCCGACAAGGTGAACGGCAAGGCCGTGTTCGGCATCGACGTACGCATGCCCGGCCTGCTGGTGGCCACCATCGCCCGCTGCCCCGTCTTTGGCGGCAAGCTGGCGAAATTCGATGCCACCAGGGCGAAGGCCGTTTCCGGTGTCAAGCATGTGGTCCAGGTGCCGAGCGGCGTCGCGGTGGTTGGCGATTCGTTCTGGTCGGCACAAAAGGGCCGCGAGGCTTTGCAGGTCACCTGGGATGAAGGTCCCCACGCTGCCTTAAGCAGCGCCGGCATCCGCGACCGCTTCGTGGAGCTTGCCAAGGGGCCTGCACAGCTGGGTCAGAAAGAGGGCGACGCCACCTCCGCCTTGGCTCAAGCCACTCACAAGCTGGAGGCGAGTTACGAGGTCCCGTTCCTGGCGCATGCCACCATGGAACCGATGAACTGCACGGCCAGCGTCAAGCCAGGCAACATCGAGGTCTGGGCGCCGACCCAGTTTCCGGAGATGCTGCGCGAGACTGGATCGGGCCTGCTCGGCGTCAAGCCGGAGCAGATCAAGGTGCACATCACCTACCTGGGAGGCGGATTCGGGCGCCGCGCCGAGGCGGACTACGCCCTCGATGCGCTCGCGGTGTCGAAAGAGATCGGCGCTCCGGTGAAGGTGGTCTGGTCCCGCGAAGATGACATGCAGCACGATTGGTATCGTCCCGCGAGCCTGCATCTTCTGGCCGGAGGTGTGGATGCTAACGGCAAGCTGGTGGCCTGGAAGCACCGCGTGGTGGCGCCTTCCATCGGCGGCCAGCGCGGCTGGGTCAAGGAAGGAGCGCTCGACGAAGACGCCCTGGAGTGCGCGGTAAAGACTCCCTACGCCATCCCCAACGTCCTGGTGGAATATGTGATGGCGAACACCGGAGTGCCCGCCGGCTGGTGGCGCTCGGTCTATTCGTCGCAGAATGTGCTGGCCACCGAATGCTTCATGGACGAGCTGGCGGCGGCAGCCAAGCGCGATCCCCTGGAGTTCCGCCTGGCCTCGGCCAATGTGCGCACCGCCGGAGTCTTGAAGCTGGCCGCCGAGAAAGCTGGATGGGGCAAGCCCCGGGCTGGGCGCTGGCAAGGCATCGCGGCGGCATTCTCTTTCGGCAGCTACGTCGCGCACGTGGCCGAGGTTTCGATGGACGGCAACCTGCCCCGGGTCCACCGGGTGGTTTCGGCGGTGGACTGCGGCCTGTACGTCAATCCCGCCATCATCGAGGCGCAGGTCATGAGCGCGGTAGTGTACGGACTCTCCGGGATGCGTTCGGCCATCACTGTGCAGAACGGCCGCGTGCAGCAGAGCAACTATCACGACTTCGAGATCCCCCGCATGAATGAGGTGCCGGCGGTCGAGGTGCACCTGGTGAAGAGCAGCGAGAAACCAGGCGGGATTGGCGAGCCCGGGCTTCCGCCCCTGGCCCCGGCGGTGCTGAATGCGATGGCGGCAGCGACCGGAAGGCGGTCCAGGAAGTTGCCGCTCACCGCATGAACGGATAGAAACCGGTACTGCATTACAATGTGACGATGCTCTCCGCTACCGACACCCGGCAACTGGCCCAGGAACTCGACCAGGTGGCCGAGGGCGTCAGCTCGGTCGAGCAGCTGATGAGCATCGTGGTGGCGCGGCTGCGGGAGCGGCTCCCGCGCTACGACTGGGTGGGCTTCTACTTGATCGAAAAGGGCCGCGGCGGACAGCCCGACATGCTGGTGCTCGGGCCCTACATCGGCGCCGCCACGCCCCACAAGCGCATCCCGCTCGACCAGGGCATCTGCGGCGCCGCCGCCAGCAGCGGCGAGACGGTAGTGGTGGATGACGTCAGCAAGGATCCACGCTACCTCGCTTGCTCGATCCAAACCAAGTCCGAGATCGTGGCCCCGGTGTACGTCAAGGGGAAGGTCGTCGGCGAGCTCGACATCGACAGCCACACGCCCGCCGCCTTCAGCGCCGATGACCGCCGCCTGGTGGAGCACTGCGCGGAACTGGTGGGTCGCTACCTGGAAAAGACGACCGCATGAGACAGGTCGTCGCCGCGCTGTTCCTGCAGGACAACAAGATCCTCATCTGCCAGCGCACCCGGCATCAGTCCATGCCCCTGAAGTGGGAATTCCCCGGAGGCAAGATCGAGCCGGGCGAGCAGCCCCACGAAGCCCTGGTCCGCGAGCTCGAGGAAGAACTCGGAGTGGTGCCCGTGGTCGGGCCCGAGGTCGCCCGCATCAAGCATACCTACCGCAACGGGGCGGCGGTGAATTTGCGCTTCTACCTGATCGAGAGGTACGAGGGCGAGATCGACAACCGCATCTTCCGGGACGTGCGCTGGGTCGAGCGCCCCGAGCTTCCCACCTACGACTTTCTCGAAGCCGACCTGGAACTGGTTCGCGACCTGGCCACCGGCAAGATCGTTTGAGAGTCATTGCCCCCGCAGGGTGTAGAACCACGCGATCGTCAGCCCGATCATCACAACCGCAGTGGTCCAAGCGATCACATTGAACGCCCGGGAGTTGGTGTGCTTGCCCATCAGCTCGGGCTTGTTGATCAGCAATATCATGAAGATCAGCACGAACGGCAGCACCATGCCGTTCACCACCTGCGACAGGACGCTGAGCTTGACCAGCGGGACCTTGGGGCTGAGGATGACCGCCGCTCCGGCGATCAGCAGGATGGTGTACAGCCAGTAGAAGAACGGCGCCTCTCCGAACTTCTTATCCACGCCCGATTCAAAGCCCAGCCCTTCGCACACTGTGTACGCCGTCGAGAGCGGCAGGATCGAGGCCGCGAACAGGGAGGCATTGAACAGCCCGCCGGCGAACAGGATGTAGGCGTAGTCGCCTGCCAGGGGGCGCAACGCCTGGGCGGCATCGGCCGCGCTCTGGATATTGTGGAGCCCATGGACGTACAGGGTCGCGGCACAGACCACGATGATGAACCACGCGACGATCGGAGCGAAGATCGAGCCCACCAATACGTCCAACCGCGAAGCCGGGTACTCGCGCAGACTCACGCCCTTTTCCACGATCGACGCCTGCAGGTAGAACTGCATCCAGGGAGCGATGGTCGCTCCCACGATGCCGACCACAAGGTAGATGTACTCGGAGCTGTTGAAGACCTTCGGAGCGGGCGGCCGGACTGTCCCTACCAGCGCTTCCGTCCAGCTCGGACCCGAGATCACGCCCGCGATGATGTAAGCGATGTAGAAGAACGAGGCGAAGAGGAAGATCTTCTCGACGCTTTTGTAGTTACCTTTGACCACCAGCAGCCAGACCAGCGCCGCTGCGATCGGCACGCTGACATATCGCGGGACGTGAAACAACTCCATGCTGGTGGCGATGCCCGCAAACTCCGCGACCACATTCCCGAAGTTGGTGACCACCAGGGCCACCATCAGCAGAAAGGTAGTGCGCAGCCCGTATTCCTCGCGGATCAGGTCGCTGAGTCCTTTGCCGGTGACCACCCCCATCCGAGCCGACATCTCCTGGATCACCACCAGGGCAATGATGGTGGGGATGATGGTCCACAGCAGCGCATACCCGAAACGCGCCCCGGCGAACGAATACGTGTAGATGCCGCCGGCATCGTTGTCCACGTTCGCGGTGATGAACCCTGGGCCGATGACCGCCAGGATCAGCAGGGTCCGGGTCTTCCAGCGTCTGAGCTTGCGCCGCATCTTTGGTTTCGCAGATCGGATTCACAGCGGCAGCCAGAATAAACGCCCGCGGCGAGTCGTGCCAAATGAATTGGAGATCAAAGTTTGCTGCGCAGCAGGCTGATGACGTCGTCGGCGGTGATTACGCCGGTCATGCGGCCTTCGTCATCGACCACGGGTAGGGTCAGAAGGTTGTACTTGTCGAAAAGCTCCGCAACCGCCTTCTCATTGGCCCCGGCATGGGCGGAGATCAGCGGCTCCAACGCCAGCTTCTGCAAAGGCGTGTCGCTGGAGGCGATCACGATATTGGCCAAGGGCACCGCTCCCATCAGCTTGGCGTCGGGGCCCAGCAGGAAGATGGTGCTGAGGGTCTCGATGCCTCCCTCGAACTGCCTCAGGGTCTCGACCGCGTCCCGGACGGTGGCGTCGACGCCCATGGCCAGGTACTCGGTGGTCATGCGGCCGGCGGCGGTGTCCTCCTTGAATTCCAGCAGTTCGGCGACTTCCTCGCGTTCTGCCGGCTGCATCTCCTCGAGGATCTCTTCCGAGGTCTCTTTGGGAAGATCGCCGAGCACGTCGGCCGCCGCATCGGGGTCCATGGCCTCGACGATGTCGGCGGCTCGATCCGAGTCCAGCGACTCCAGGATCTTCACCTGCAGCTTGGGATCTACTTCTTCCAGCGCCTCGGCGGCGACCTCTTCGTCCAGGGTCTCGAAGACCGCTTCCCGCTCGGCGGGAGCGAGCTCCTCGACGATGTCCGCGATGTCCGCGGGATGCAGCTTGGCCAGCAGCTCGTGCTCGATCTTGAGCTTCACCCGCCGCGCCGGGTCGGTCTCGATCAGGTCCACGAATTCCCAGGGGATCACTCGCGGCGGGATCTTGTTCACCAGGGCACGCAGCGCGCCGGCCGGGACCAGCCCCTTGAGCAGCCGTCGGACCGCGCCCCGGGCGCCCACGTCCACGCTCGCCAGCTTCAGCTCCAGGTGCGCGTTGTGGCGCTCCTCCAGCAGGTCCACGTCGTTCACCCGGACGACCTTGCGGCCGTGCACGTCGATGATCTGCTGGTCGAGCAGGTCGCGCGACAGCAGCAGGAATCCCTCTCCGCCGCTGAAGGCCTGCCACTCCCCTGCAGGCGATGACGCCCGCAGGGCCTGCTTTTCCAGTCCCTGAAGGAGTCTGTGGGGCAGCACGCGCTCGCCTTCGTCGGTCTTGACAATCACCCCGGAAACACGGGTGGGGTGTTCCTGGGGAGAGATGGCGATCTCGCGCACTCGGCCGCATCTCCGGCCTTCCGGATCGAGCACCGCTGTGCCCAACAGCTCCGAGAGTGCGATCGTCGCCATTCACTGCGAGAATACAGAATCGCGCCCCGGTTGTCAGTCGCGAGATTGTGCTTACGCCATGCCTCCGCCCCTGCCTGGAAGGTCCGGCAAGGCCGAGATTGACAATTCCTCACCCCCTAGGCAAACTTACGGATTCCCGGTTACGTCCCGGTCTTGGGCGTGGGTATCCGGGAGACACTCGCTCGAACAGCAGGAAACGGTAAATCGTTTTGAAGATGACCGGTAACCGGGTCTCCTACACGCTCGAATCGACCTTGGAGAGCGTGAACAAGGCGGAGGAACTCTCGTCCCAGCTCGCAGCCCAGGCCGGCTTCGGGGAGGACGAGTGTCAGAAAATCTCCATGGCGGTGCGGGAAGCGGCGGTCAACGCCGTGCTTCACGGCAATGCCTACGACCCGAAGAAGAAGATGACCGTCTCCTACGAGAACACGGGCGGAGAGCTGGTCATCCGGGTCGCGGACCAGGGCAAGGGACTCGATGTAAGCCACATCCCCGACCCCCTCGCTCCGGAGAACCTGCTGAAGCAGTCCGGCCGGGGTATCTTTCTTATGCGTGCATTCATGGACGAGGTGCGGTTCCGCACCTTGGATCCGGGCAGCGAAGTAACCTTGATCAAGAAGGTGGCCGCCGGGGCGCCCGCGGACACCAAGGAGGCTTCCAAGTGACGATGAAGGCGAGTACACGGCAGATGGATGGCGTGACCATCGTGGACCTGAGCGGCCGCATCACCCTCGGGGAAGGCAGCGTCATCCTCCGCGACACGATTCGTGACCTGGTCGGCAAGGGCAGCAAGAAGATCCTGCTCAATCTCGGCGATGTCACTTACATCGACAGCTCGGGGATCGGCGAACTGGTCAGCGCTTTCACCACCGTCCGCAACCAGGGGGGCGAGCTCAAGCTGCTCAATCTGACCAAGAAAGTGCACGACCTGCTGCAGATCACCAAGCTCTACACGGTCTTCGACGTCAAGGACGACGAAGCGACCGCCATCTCGGCGTTCACGAAGTAAGCTTGGCGCGGGCCCGGCCCCTCGGGCCCGCCTTCCCTCCGACCGCCAGCCGGGATCGCATCCCCGTCCTCGCCGCGTTAGACTTCTCTCATGCCCAGAATCTCCAGGCTCGACCGCTCGCAGGTGGACGAACAGGTACAGGCGATCTTCGACGCCTTCATGAAAGAGCGCGGCAACATCCCCAACATGTTCCGCACGGTGGCGCACCGGCCGGCCATCCTCAAGACCATGATCGACCACTTCAAGAACGTCATGGGCACGGGCACGGTTGGCGCCAAGCTGAAGGAGCTGTTGTTCGTCCGGGTCTCACAGATCAACCACTGCGATTATTGACTGGCGTCGCACAGCGTCCTGGCAGGACGCCAAGGATGGAGCGAAGACCAGATCCGGCACTGCGGCGACTTCCGTCACCGGTCCGATTTCACCCCGCGGGAGAAGGTCGCCCTCGCTCTCGCCGAGCGCATGACGCACGATCCTCATGCCGTGGACGATGAGCTCTGGTCCGAGGTCCGGCGGCACTTCGACGAAGGCGAGACGGTCGAGCTGGCGGTCGCCATCGCGTTTTTCAACTACTTCAACATCTTCAACAACACGCTGCAGATGGAGCCGACGAAATGAAGCCGCTGGGCGGGGCGTCCGCGCCCCGCCGGCGTCATCCTGAGGTGCTTTACCGCCGAAGGATCTCGCGGGATGTGACACATCACAGACAAACCCCACCCGTCTGCGTACGCTTTCTGCCATGCGGGCGCTCGCGCTAGTTCTCTTGGCCACGAACTGTCTCGGCGCCTGCCTGCCGATCAGCGAAGCCCCCAACAAGCTGGGCTCCACCGTCTGCATCACCGGCAAGGTTGTGACCGTGCAGCGCAGCCCTTCGGGGGCTGCATGGTTCCTCAATTTCTGTGAGGACCATACCCGCTGCGCGTTCTCCGCCGTGGTGTTCACCCGGGATTTACGCGATGTGGGCGACATCCGCATGCTGGCCGGCCGCACCGTCGAAGTACATGGCGCGCTGCGCCAGTACAAGGGCGTACCGGAGATCGTCATCCGCGATGCGCGGCAACTCAAAGGCGAGGCCGCCAAGCTGCCCCCGCTCCCCAAGGAGTTCGACGTTGAAAAGAAGGGCCGCTACCGCGCCGGGCAGACCAAGACCAAGCACAGCACCAGCAGCACCGACGTCGAGAAACGGTGATCAGAACGGCGTGCTGTCCCCGCCCGGCATGCCGGCCCGCAACTCCTCCAGCGGGTACTTGGTCCCCCGCCAGATCACGCCGCCATGCCACAGGGTCAGGAAGGTTGAGCGCAGCAGGATGAAGACGAACGCCAGGGTGCTGATGGGATGGGCCAGGAAGTATAGCGGCGAGATCCTCGACCGGGTGGACATGCCGATGTAGAGGGCGAGGATGCCGAAGGTTGCGACTGCATAGCCCAGCCGCGCCCACCCATGGACCGCGATCAGCCCGACAAAGGGTCCCAGGTTCAGCAGGGCCAGCAGGAACGCCGCCCCCAGCGCCCGCGGCCAGCGGAAAAGCATGAGGGCGAACATGTTCTTGGTCAGGTTGCGCACTACCCCCATCCCGCCCTTGGCCCAGTGGATGGAAAGCAGGTCCTTGCCGAAGACGACGCGCTGTGCCAGGCCGTTCTCTTTGATCGCCTCGCCCAGCTTCATGTCGTCGATCACTGCCATCCGCAGTTTCTGGTAGGTGCCGACCTTCTCGTAGGCGCTGCGCCGGACCAGATTGAAGGCTCCCACTCCCATGTGATCGCGGGCGTCCGGATCAGCGACCTTCCAGGGACGATGGCCGAAAGCGAACAACGCCTGGAAGAAGGCCACCATCATCCGCTCTCCCGGTGACTTCAACTCCATGGTGGGGAAGACGATGAGGTGGTCGGCTTCTTCCTTAGCGACGTAGTGCAGGGCCCGCCGCAGCGCATCGGGCCGGAAGACTACATCGGCGTCGGTGAACAGGATCCAATCGCTCTCTGCCTGCCGCGCGCCCAGCCACATGGCGTGCGTCTTTCCCAGCCAGCCATGGGGGAGTTCTTCCACGTGCATCACCCGCAGCCGGCTCGTTCGCTGCTCGGCGGCCACGCGGTCCATGATCTCGCCGGTGGAGTCGGTGGAACGATCGTTCACCGCGATGATCTGGAGATTCGGATAGTCCACCGCCAGCAGCGACCGGAGCGTGGCTTCGATGTGCTCCTCTTCGTTGCGCGCCGGGACGACCACCGCGACCGAGGCGCCGGCCGGCGGCCCGTCCCACTCCGGCTTCGCGATGTCGGCGATCGTAGGCATGCCCAGGCCGGCATCGATCAGCCGATGCAGCCAGACAGCCCCCAGCGTCAAGCCCAGGACCCAGGCAAAGAGATGCATGTCAGGAAGGTCCCCCCACCAAGGCCATTCTACCTAAAAGGCTCCTGCGGTCCGTGCGGCGCGGGCCTTCTCGTCGTCCACAAAATGAAGCAGCGTCAGGCCGACGACAAAGAAGAAGATCAGCGACACGATCGCCAGCCGCGACGACCCGGTCACCTGCTTGATGATGGCGAACGCCAGCGGACCCCAGATCGAGGCGAACTTGGTGAAGACCGTATAGAAACCATAGAACTCGGCGCTGGCTTCTTCCGGGACCATGCTGCCGAAGTATGAGCGGCTGAGCGCCTGCGAGCCACCCAGGATCATGCCCACGATCACCCCCAGCACCACGAACTGGGTCGCGGTCTGCATGAAGTAGGCGTAGATCACCACTCCCGACCACAAGACCAGGGACAACATGATGGCGGGCTTGGTTCCCATCCACTGTGCCAGCTTGCCGAACAGCAGCGCACCGCCCACTCCGATGAACTGGATGAGGAGCAGCGTGCCCATCAGCACGCTGGGTGAAAGGTGCAATTCGACGGTGCCGTATGCCGTGGCCAGATTGATCACGGTCTGGATTCCGTCGTTGTAGAGCATGAACGCCACCAGGAACAGCACCAGGTGGCGGAAGTTGCCGACCTTCCGCAGCGTGCGCAAGGTGCGCGATACCCCGATGTGGACCAGCGCCAGGACCCGCGGAGTGTGCTCATACCCTGGCGGCATCGGCTCCGAGGCCCCGCCTTCCCGCAAGCCGCGGGCCGTGAACAAAGTGAAGCCGGCCCACCACAGCCCGGCGCTGCCCAATCCGATGCGCGCCGCCGCTTCCTGCGTCAACCCGAACCGGGCGTGGAACGTCACCAGCACCAGCGCCAGCGCGAACTGCAGGCCGCCTCCGACATAGCCGTAGGAATAGCCTTTGCCCGACACCCAGTCCATGCGTTCGTCGCTGGCGATCTGGGGGAGGAAGGCGTCGTAGAACACGTTGGCGCTGACGAAGGCGAACTGCGCCACCACGAAGAACAGCATCGTCCGGTACACCTCCCCGGACCGGCAGAAATACAGCAGCATGGCGAAGATGGCGCCCGTATAGGCGAAGCTCAGCAGGAACCGGCGCTTGGCCGCAGTGAAGTCCGCGATGGCGCCCAGCACTGGCGCGGCCAGGAAGGCAAGTGCGTCCGCGAATCCCACCATGAGACCCCAGAGGCTGTCCGGGTGGTAGTGGGTCCCGGAGAGCGTGACACCCTTCTCGCCGACCACTACGTTGGCAAAGTACACCGGCATCAGCCCGACGATGGTGGTGATGTAGGCGGAATTCGCCCAGTCATACATGCACCATGCGAAGACAGTCTTGGGATCGTCTTTCTGGGCAGACATGCGGCGGAAGGCGGGACTATATCACGCCACCGGCGTATTAGCTCTTCGGCCGCGGCCAGCGCGCTTCCACGGTGGTCCCGATGCCGCCTCGCGGGCGGAAATCCCCGGTCACCACCGCCCACTTCGGCCGGCAGGCCCGGACTACGTCTTCCAGCACACGATTCACGATGTTCTCCTGGAAGATGCCGAGATTGCGGTAGGAGAGCAGGTATTCCTTCAGCGATTTCAACTCCACGCAGCTCTTGTCCGGCATGTAACGGATCTTGAGCACGCCGAAATCCGGCAGTCCGGTCTTGGGGCAGACCGAGGTGAACTCGGGGATGTCGATGACGATCTCATACGCCGGGAATTGATTGGGCCAGGTCTCGATGTCCGGGAACGGATGGCTCAGACCGGCCTGGGCGTGCTCCGGCGTGTATCGCGGCGGCTTGGCCATGCCTCGATTCTAGCAGCCGGCCGCGCTCGCCCCGCGAGTCCCGTTTCCGATGTCGGGCGCGGGCCGACACAGGGCCGCGGTTGCTCCCGAACGCGTGACTTTCAGCCTCCGTGACGCATCTAAACCAAGTGCCTCCTTTTGCCTCCAAAGAATGGTATCTGGGCGCGAAAATGCGGCCTTTGCCTCGCTTTCCTGCCCGGGAATCAAGTGCGTTAACCGGGCGGAGTTCGAGCTTTCCTTCGTTCGACTTAGCTATACTTAAGGTTTTGCAGGACTTGTTGGCCGGCCCTGGGGCTGGCGAGGATTCATGAATAATCATCGCTTGATGGTGGTGCTCGGGGGTGCTGGAGCTGCGGTTGTGCTCCTGGGCGCCTTTGTATCCATGCGCCGCGGCGAGGTGCAGATCCGTGCCCAGCAAGCGGTCCGGGGGCCTATCGCCAGCACCATCTCCACCAACGGCAAGATCGAGCCGATGGATAACTTCGAGGCCCACGCGCCTGCTCCCTCCACCGTCAAGCGCGTGCTGGTGCACGAGGGAGACCGGGTCAAGGCCGGCCAGCTTTTGCTCCGGCTTGACGATGCCGGGGCCCGGGCCCAGGCAGCCAAGGCCTTGGCCCAGCTCAAAGCCTCGCAGGCCGACCTCCAGGCGGTAGGCACCGGTGGTACTCACGAAGAGGTCCTGACTTCCCGCTCCGAGCTGGTGAAGGCGCGGGCGGAACGTGATGCCGCCCAGCGCAACCTGGACGCCCTGACCCGTCTGCAGCAGCGCGGCGCAGCCTCCCCTGCCGAGGTCGAAACCGCCCAGGGCCGCCTCAAGAGCGCCCAGGCGCAAGTCACTCTGCTGGAGCAGAAATCGACCTCCCGCCGCTATTCCCGCCAGGAGGTCGCCAAGGTCCGCGCCCAGGAAGCACAGGCCAAGGCCGAATATCAGGCGGCTCAGGACCTGCTGCGCAGCGCCAACGTGACCGCGCCGCGGGATGGCATCGTCTATTCCCTTCCCGTGAAGCCGGGGGCCTTCGTCAACACCGGCGACCTGCTGGCCCAGGTTGCCGACCTGCAGACCGTGCAGGTTCGCGCCTTTGTGGATGAGCCGGACATCGGCCGCCTGGCGACGGGCGAACAGGTCTCGATCACCTGGGAAGGGCAGCCGGGACGCACCTGGGACGGCGCCGTCACCCGGGTCCCCAGCACCGTGGTCGTACACGGCGCGCGCACCGTCGGCGAGGTCACCTGCAAGGTCAACAACGCCGATCTCAAGCTGCT
>Ga0335070_10008356_pt1 | contig 12139 bp, 14 predicted proteins | sample Lox_Sample_13_FD_206722 | JGI IMG/M metagenome (GOLD analysis project Ga0335070, IMG submission 206722) | Soil microbial communities from Loxahatchee National Wildlife Refuge, Florida, United States - Lox_Sample_1.3 | ecosystem: Environmental > Terrestrial > Soil > Wetlands | place: USA...
TGAATTGGCCCAACATCAGATATGCTGCATACCCAAACGCGGGATGGCCGAAAAGGATCATCGCCTTAAAGCTCGCTCCGGGGACGAAGTTGAAACCTCTGACCGCGTCCAGGACACTTTTAAAATACGCCCCGCTGTCGCACATCGGGATGATGGTCAAGTCGGGTGCAGATAAAATCACGTAGAGAAGTACTACCCAAATCTGGGGGTGGTCGATGATGGTTCTGCGGAGATTGACATTGCGGATCGCGTTCCCCTTGAAGGTGAGGATTGCGGACACCCCCAAGAAAAATACCAGGATGATCTCGCCGACGACAAAGTACGGCCAGGCGGATTTATTTGTATGCGGAGAAATGGAAGCCAATGTCCAGAAGAGGGTTAGAAATGTGAGTACGATGGTTGCCTGCCATGCGATCTTGGAGGCAGTCGATCGAGTCCGCCAAGCAACGCGGACCTTCCTCTCGTCTCTGCTGTCACCCATTGGTCATCCTCTGTTTGCGGGGTATTTTAGAACCACCGGCGTGCAACTATGCCCAAGTATAACTCACCCCTCACATCCGCCGGGTATATAACTTTTTCAGGGCAGGAGGCTATTACTGTTCCTTGCGTAAATTTCTGAACTGAAGCCGCCAAAAAGCAAATGTGGATTCAATTCATAAGCGCAACACACGCGGTTGAAAGAGAGGCAAGCTGAGACAGCATAGGCTCTACGACCGCCAAGTCGAAGGATCGCTGATCAGAACCCACACTCAGCTTTCCCGGAATTAAAGATACCAGATTTATGCCTCGAAGAGATTGGGGAAAAACGACCATTTGAGATTAAATATTTCCGCAGTACCCTGGAGGTCGAAAAGTGTATTCCAATCAAAAGGCGGTTGGACAAGCCGCCTTTTTCCTAGCGTAAGTACTTCCGGAAGAATTTGGTCACGCGCTCCCAGGCGTCTTTGGCCGCCTTGGGCCGGTAGGATTTTGGGTCCAGGTCACGGAAGAAGGCGTGTCCCGAATCAGGATATACGATCACCTCATGCTCCACGCCGACCTGGTCGAGCAGCCGGTCGAATTCCTGGATCGTGCCGGCCGGGATGGAGACGTCCTGGTCGCCGAACAAGCCCAGCACTGGGCATTTGAGGTTCCCGAGTTGGTCGAAGAGCTGCTGCATCCCGCCGCCGTAGAAGGTGCACACCGCGTCCACCGGTCGGCTGATTCCGAGCGCCAGCGATACACGACCGCCGAAACAAAATCCGACGCTGCCGACCTTGCCGCTGCAGGCGGGATGCTGCTTGAGACCGTCGAATGCCTGCTGAACCTCCGCCGGCGCACCGGGTCCGTATTTTTGCACCAGCACCTGGGCAGTTGCCCCGTCGCCGAGCTGGGCGACCTCGCCATGATAGAGGTCCGGTGAAAAGACCAGGTAGCCGACGGCGGCAAAGCGGTCGGCGATGTTTTTGGTCTGCTGGTCGAGGCCCCACCACTCCTGGATGACAATCAGGCCAGGCCAGGGGCCTGCTCCTTTCGGTTTTGCCAGATAGCCAGGGACCGTGCCAAGCTCAAACGAAGCACCCATATGACCTCCTGAAGGTATTATTTGGATCATCCTGGTAATAATTCGGTCGATGGTAATCGCGATTGGATCAATCTGTCAAGCGTCCAGACATCCCGGATGCCATACTGAAACGGGCGGGATGATGACTGCTATAAAACTTGTTCTCCACACGACAGGATAATTAATCTTCGCTTCATCTGGATTATATATAATTGCGCAATTCCATTCTTATAAGACAGGAGGAGGATAAATGGCTTTCATCCAGCGCGTTATTCATGATCTGCTTTATGTCCATCCGATCCACACCCTGATTGTGCATTTCCCCATCGCCCTGACCGGCGCGGCCTTGTTTTTCATTCTCCTGGCGCTGTGGCGGCGCAGTAATACCCTGGAGCAGGTCGCTTTCGCCAATATCTCGCTGGCGACGGTCAGCACCCTGGTGGCTGCCCTCACTGGCATCCTGGATAACGCCCGCTTTTACAATGGCCAGGCACCCAACCATGCGGCAAAGATCATTTTGGGATCGACCCTCCTGATAGTCACGACCGTCACCGCCATCGCCCGCTGGCGGGACAAGGAACTCTTCAAAGCCGGGGCGAAAAAGGGTTTCTATGTCGCGGCCTATTTTGTCAGCTTCGGGCTGGCGGCCACCCTGGGTTTCCTGGGCGGGATCATCTTGTACGGTTTCTAATAGAAAGGAGAAAAGATGTCTATTCATAATTTGGCCGGGAGAAGTTTGGAACAGCGGTTTATCCGCAGGAAAATTCTGGGATTGGCATTATTCGTTGTCTTGGCAGTCATACTGACGGCCTGCGCCGGGCAGTCAGGGACAACTGCAAATCCAAGTTCAACCACTTCGGGGGGTCAGTCCACAGCGAATCCCACCGCGCCTGCCGCTGGTGCCCCAACTGCAGCTTCGGGCAGTTCTTCTGCAGCCACCGTCAGCTTCGCCAAGGACGTCGAGCCCATCTTCCAGAGTCGCTGCGTCAGCTGTCACGGCGGGCAGCAGACCCAACGGGGTTTGGACCTGACCAAATACAGCAGCGTGATGGCCGGGTCGACGAACGGCGCCGTGGTCGTTCCCGGGAATCCCGATTCCAGCACTCTTATCCAGATGGTCGTTCAAGGGAAGATGCCCAAGCGCGGCCCCCAGCTTTTGCCAGGCCAGGTTCAGGTTCTGACCGACTGGGTCAAGGCCGGAGCACCGAATAACTGATTTTTGATACGCTGGTAGAACGCAAATTCATACCGTTCATACCGGATGATCGGTCACGTCCATTCAGCGGTTATCGTCATCTCCCAGAGGATCACAAACGGCACCCGCGCAGAGTGCCGTTTGTCTATTCCTTGCTTGATGCAATTTAATACTTATGGAAGCGGTGTTGGAGTGGAGATTGAAGGGGTGAACTCCGGGGTGTAACTCGGGATTTCAAGCGACGGGAAATTCATAAAGGACGAAGATCCCGAATAGCTACCTCCACCCGAGCCGACCGCGCAGGCCCCGACATCCTCATGCACGACGCAGGAAGTCAGGTCTCCGGCTGCCAGCGAGCTGACCAGCGAGGGCAGATCGCTTTCCGAATCGGTCAAGAGAACCAGTGTATTGCGTGTCGCTGTGTGCTGATAGAGCAGCAGGCCAATACCCGCCCTGTTGATCGTCCCAAAATCCGGAAGGGTGATCGATTGGGGATCATCCATTCCCAGGTCGAAGGGCTCGAGGTATGGTGCGAGGTCTTCTCCGGGGCTGATGATTCCCAGCACCAGACGGTCGGTACTTGAATCCGGTTTGGGATTGAACTCCAGCTTGATGTCAGTTTCTTCTATGGCTTTCTGCAAACTGGCTAACGATCCCAGGATGTCGGTGCCTAGCTGCAGTTTGCCGGTTGGCACGACGGACACAGTCCGGTCAAAAACGTAAGGAAAATCGGCGATGACGTGGGTGTGCGATCCGCTCAGGGCAAAGTCGGCAATCCGGCCGATCAGGAGGTTGTTGTCCGCCACGGTGTTGTATGGCGGGACCAGGAAGCTGAAATCACCGAATACCAGGACGTTGCCGTTCCCGCTCAGCGCGGCAGCGACCAGACCGCCGCCCGCATCGGTATTGGAGGAGAGCGTTTTGGCGTCACCCAGGATGAGGGGTGTACCGCCTTCCGTCTGCATGGAGTGGGCGCCGTAGAAAACGACCTGCGACAAGCCATCAGTCAAAGCGTGTCTGCCAAATTGCGTAAAAAAGATGTTGCGGAAATTGCCCTCGTGCTTGTCCAGGTTATAGAGGTAATCCTTGTTCACCGCGACACCATAGGGTGCCAGGACTGGGTTGAGGTAATCCACATCCGGCTTGGAGTAGGTCGAGCCGGTGGAATAGTCGATGCTGGTCAAGCCGCGCGTGGGATCAGCGAAGACAATCAGTCGTCCACCCTGGGACACGAATGCCTTCAGCTGATTGACCTCTTCCGCGGAGAAGTAGGTGGAAGGGGAAAATATGAGGTAGGCACTGGCGTACCTGAGGCGGGTAAACAGGGATGGGTCCCCGGTGTCCACCTCGACCCGCGCCCCCCGTTTCGTCAACTCGGAGATAAAATTCTCCACCTCACTCGGGACGAATTGGTTGCTGTGATTATCGTCAAGGACGACGACCTTCCCAGAAGTCAGGGTCACGTTTTCCGGGGCGGGCGTTGAAACGGGCGGCTGGGGGAGGACATTGGCAGCATAATCCGGCTGTTCGACCTTGGAGTGACTCGGCAGGCCGTGATAGAACCAAACACCGCGTAACAGGGCTGGCAGGATCAAGACGACCATTGCGATCCAGTAGCGGTTGCGTTTGAGGATTTCCATGTCGTCCTCCTTATTTTTCCACCGGCAGCGGCGGGATGTAGAGGAGGTACAAGCCCGGTTTGGTGGGATAGCTCAGGGTGATACCGTCCTTGGTCTGATAGAAGAAATTGGTTGAGGCGAGGACTTGTGCATAGGCCGGCACCGCTAGGTCGACGGCCTGATAGTGGTCAACATTGGCGAGATGGGCAGCTTTGGCAGCCGCGTCCGTCGGGGAGCCGAGGGCGTCGATCAGGCCGACGCGTAAGGCCTCGCTCCCGGGCCAGATCCGCCCGGTCAGGATGATCTCCGGCCCGACCTTGAGCCGGCTGCCGCGTCCGAGCTTGACCGCCTGATAGAACCCCTGCTTGATCATTTCCATTTCACGCAAATAAGTGTCGCGCGGTTCGCCCCACAGCTTGTACGGGCCGGTCGAAACCGTGCTTTCGAAGATGGCGGGGTTATCGGGCAGGTAACCGATCACGCCCACGTTCCCGACCTCCGACGTCGGATTGGCGATGATATAGTCCGTCCCGCTGGCAAGATAATACGCCCCACTGGCGGCCATGCTGCCAACCGAGGCGACCACCGGCTTGACCCTGCGCAGCGCTAGCAACTCCTGGTAGATGGTTTCGGTGTCTGCCACGGTGCCGCCCGGACTGTCCAGGGTCAGCACTACGGCGCGCACGCTCGCATGTGTCCGGGCGTAATCGAGCTGGGTGAGGATGTATCTGGCGCTGTACGTATCAATCGGCATGTCCAAATACACCACTCCAATAACTGGTCGCGGGATCGCAGCGGCGATCAGCACGCCGACGATTAGCGGCAGGGCAACCCAGAGCAGGATCATACGGACCTGGTCCCAACTGATCTCCCATTTGCCAACTTTCATAGATATCTCCTTTGGTTGGAATCGTGAATCGGAGGGAATGCCTCCAGAATAGTGCAATTGACTTTTTTTGTCAATCAACCTGTGCAGGGCAATCCGTTTCTGGAAATCCAGCCTTTTTAGATGAGTTTTCGTCCCCAGCTGAAGTTCGGACAAAAACTTGTACATTCACTCCGGAGCTCGCCGACCGGGTAGGCCCCCTTCGTGGGGAAGGCCGAGAAATTTAGTGGAATCTCCGCGGTCTCAGCGATCCCGGCGGTGATAATCAGCCTAAGACCCGTTTGTCCGAACTTGCGCCTGCATTTCAGTCTCCAGCCGTTGACAGCCTCGCCTCCCGCAGGTATAATATCGTCCGCTTCTGCCCCGGCAGCAGTCTGCTGGGGCGGGTGCTTGTATCCCGGCTTCCCCGCCCTTCAGCGTAAGGCTTGTCCCGAGCTCGTCAATGGGTCAAAAACCGTATCGCGGGAGCTGCGGTGAAGCGAAGACCAGGAGAGAAAATGATGAAGTACGCAATCGTGGAAAGCGGCGGCAAACAATATAAGGCCGTCGAAGGCAGCATGCTCGAAGTGGACCGGCTGCCGTTGGAAACCGGCGCGAGCGTAAAGCTCGAACAGGTCCTGCTGGTGGCGGACGGAGAAAGCATCACCGTCGGAACACCGGTCGTCATAGGCACTCCCATCTGGACAAAGGTCGTCGAACATTTCAAGGGCCCCAAGGTAGTTATCTTTAACTACCGGCCGAAGAAGCGCATTCGCGTCAAGACCGGTCACCGGCAGAGCTACACCCGTTTGCTGGTCGAGCAAATCGGTGGGGCGTCACTTCTGCCCAAGAAGGAACCGGTAAAGGTGCTCGAGGCTGTAGGCGAAAAGCCAACCAAAAAAGGAAAGGTTGAGCCGAAGGAACATAAACCGGCAGAGGCTGAAGCAAAGGCCGAGAAGAAACCTTCCGCGGCAGCAAAAAAAGCTCCTTCGAGGGCAAAACCTGCCACCCAGGAGAAGAAACCGGCCGCGAAAGCCAAGGCCGCACCGGCCAAGTCTGCGCCGAAGGCAAAGCCGACTACCAGGAAGACAACCACCAAGAAACCGGCCGGGAAATCTTCGACGAAGAAGGATTAGCGTGAGGTAACCATGGCACACAAAAAAGGTGGAGGCTCCAGCCGCAACGGACGCGACAGCCAGTCCCAACGCCTGGGCGTGAAGAAGTACGCCGGCGAGTTTGTGCTTTCAGGTAACATTTTGATCCGCCAGCGCGGCACGCGTATCAAGCCGGGATTGAATGTCGACGTTGGCAAAGACGATACCATCTTTGCGACGATGGACGGCGTGGTCGTATACGACGTGGTGCGCGGACGAAAACGCGTCAACGTGTTGCCGGCCGAAGATAAAAAGCCGGCGAAAGGATAAATGACATGAAGGAAGGTATTCATCCGACCTATTACCCGGATGCCCGCGTGACCTGCGCCTGCGGGAATACCTGGACCACCGGATCGACCCAGAAAGAAATCCGGGTTGAAATTTGCTCGAAGTGCCACCCCTTCTTTTCCGGGGAAGGCGCCCGCCTCATCGACATCGAGGGGCAGGTCGACCGCTTCTACAAGAAGCTGCAGGCCCGCCAAACCTATGTCGATGACAAGCGCTCCCGTTCTCAGGCGCGCGTTTCCCCGAAACGACCCATCGCGGAACTCGAGTTGAGTACCCGCGCGGTGGCAGCTCTGGAAAAAGCCGGAATCACCGAAGTAGGTCAATTCCTGGACAAGTTGAACCAGGGTGAAGAAGCCGTGCTGAGCATCGAAGGCTTTGGACGCAAATCGCTGATTGACATTAAGAAGAAATTGCGCAGTCTGGGCTATCCCCTCCCCGAGACGGCCGAAACTCCTGCCGCTTAGGGCTTGTCGAACGCCAATTATCGGTTAAACTTACGGGCAGATGCAAAGTGCATCTGCCTGTTTGTTATCCCATCCGTGAGGTGGTGCGATGCCCTCCCACATCCCCGGCTCAATCGAGGTCATTTGCGGTTCCATGTTCAGCGGCAAGACAGACGAGTTGATTCGCCGTCTGCGCCGTGCCACGATTGCGCGCCAAAAGGCGTGCGTCTTCAAACCGGCCATCGACGTACGCTATGCGGTCGAGAAGGTCACATCCCACGCCGGGACGGATTATGATGCTATCCCGGTCGGACGGGCTGCTGACATCCTCGCCCGTCTGGAGGCAGGCACAACCGTGGTGGCGATCGACGAAGCCCAGTTCTTCGACGATCAGATCGTCCAGGTCGTCGATGAGCTTGCCACCAGGAATCTGCGCGTGCTGGTGGCCGGCTTGGACACAGACTTCCGCGGCGAGCCGTTCGGGCCCATGCCGATCCTGATGGCCAAGGCCGAGCGGGTGGACAAGCTCCAGGCCATCTGCATGGTGTGTGGCGAGCCGGCCTCCCGGACACAACGCCTGGTCAACGGACAGCCGGCCCGCTACGACGATCCGGTGGTCATCGTCGGCGCCGCGGAAATGTACGAGGCACGCTGTCGCGCCCATCATGTAGTCCCCCGCTAGAAAGAGGACGTACCATGTTGAACTTGGAGGACGAATGCAGGACTATCACGAATTCCTTGCCGAGATCCTGATCGATGAAGCTGCCTTGCAAGAGCGCGTCCGCGAGCTGGCAGCCGAGATCGATCGCGACTACAAAGGCGAAGACCTGCTCTTGATCTGCATCCTGCGGGGTGGGATCGTCTTCATGGTCGATTTAATGCGCCAGCTCACCATCCCGCATGCCATGGATTGCATGGCACTGACCTCTTATGGAGTGGGGGCGCGCTCCACGACCGGCAACATCCGCATGAGCCTGGATCTGCAGACCAACATCGAGGGCAGGAACGTGCTCCTGGTCGAGGACATCGTCGACAGCGGGCACACGCTTTCCCACGTCCTCCAGATGCTCCATACGCGCAACCCGAAGAGCCTCAAGGTATGTGCGCTGCTCGATAAGGCCGAACGCCGCGAGGTGACCGTACCGATCCACTACCGCGGTTTCAGCATCCCGAACAAGTTCGTCTTCGGCTACGGCCTGGACCTGGATGAGTACTACCGCAATCTGACATTTGTTGCGGTGGTCAACGCGGACAAATACCACCCGCCATCGGCCTAGCAGGAAGGTTTTATGCAGGATTACCGTGATTTTATCGACGAGATCCTGGTCGACGAGCAAACCATTGCCAAACGCGTGGCCGAGCTCGGCGCCCAAATCAGCCAGGATTATCAGGGCGAGGAATTGCTGGTGGTGTGTCTGCTGCGCGGCGGGCTCACTTTCACCGCCGATTTGAGCCGCTCGATGACTATACCGCATACCCTGGATTGCATGTCCCTCGCCTCTTACGGCGTCGGGCGCTATGCCACCAGGGGCAATGTGCGCGTCAACCTTGACCTGCATACTAATATCGAGGGCATGAACGTGCTCCTGGTCGAGGACATCGTCGACAGCGGGCGTACGCTGGCCCACGTGCTTGAAATGCTGCGCACGCGTCACCCGAAGAGTCTAAAGGTCTGCGTGCTCCTGGACAAGAAATATCGCCGCGAAGTCCCCGTGACCGTGGATTACGTCGGCTTTGACATCCCCGACAAGTACGTTTTCGGTTACGGGATCGACATCGACGAGCATTTTCGCTATCTGCGTTTCATCGCCTCGGCTGATCTGAGTAGATATAAAAAGCCCGCCTAGATTTTGGCGTACGGGAGGAGGGGATATGGCGGGAGAGGACCAAAATCCATATGCCGGCCGTTGGGTCGCCCGGGTGCGCGGCCAGATCGTCGCTCAGGGCGGGACGCCCGAGCAGGTCCGGCGGGCTGCCCGGAGCACGCGCTATAAAGAAACGCTCGAGATTGTTTTTATGCCGACTTACGAATCGTTGACCTTTTCGTCCTTGGTGGAATCCGTCCGGGCGGTCTTGCCGGATAACCTGACCATTTATCTGGTCGGCGGAGCGGTGCGGGATGCGATGCTCGGGCGGGTCAGCCACGATCTCGATTTTGCCCTTAGCCGTAACGGCATCCGGACGGCCAAGCGGGTTGCCAATGCCTTGAAAGCCGACTTCTATCCCCTCGATCCAGAGCGCGACACCGGGCGGGTTATCGTCCTGGCGGAAGACGGCACGCGCACCTTCATGGACTTTGCCACCTTCCGCGGTCCGGACCTGGAAGCCGATCTGATCGGCCGCGATTTCACGATCAATGCCATTGCCATGGACCTCCATTCCCGGGAGCTGCATGACCCTCTCGGCGGGGTGGTCGATTTAAAGGACAAACGACTGCGCGCCTGCTCTCCGTCGGCTTTCAACGACGATCCTGTGCGCATCCTGCGCGGCGTCCGACAAGCGGCAGGGTTCGGCTTCCGCCTCCAGGCGGAGACGCGCCAGGGAATGAAGGCAGCGGCCGGGCAGCTGGGAAACGTCTCCCCCGAACGGCTGCGTGACGAGCTCTTCCGCATCCTTGAAGGCCCGCAGCCGGCAGCCTGTCTGCGCGCCCTGGATGAGCTTGGTGCACTGCACAATATCCTGCCGGAGCTCTCCGCCCTGAAGGGGGTGGAGCAGCCTGCACCTCACGTCAGCGAAGTCTGGACGCACACGCTGTCTGCCGTTCAACATCTCGAGTCCATCCTGGTTGCCCTGACTCCCGATTATCACCCGGAGGAGAGCGCCGAGGACCTTTTTAATGGCCTCCTGGTCCTTCGCCTGGGACGCTACCGGCGGAAATTGGCCGAATATTTCGGCACCCCGCTCAACGTCAATCGTTCGATCCGCGGCTTGCTCTTCTTGACCGTCCTGTATCATGACGCAGGCAAGCCGTTTTGCAGAACCATCGACGAGCATGGACAGATGCGCTTCCTTGGTCATGACCAGTGCGGGGCCGAGCTGGCTGACGAACGCGCCCGCCAGCTTTCCTTGAGCAATGACGAAATAGAACACATGGAAATCGTCATCCGCAATCACATGCGCATCCATTATCTGGCCGACCGCCTCGTCAAGGAGAAGAAAGCGCCTTCACGTCGGGCAATTTATCGCTTCTTCCGGGACGTTGGCCAGGCGGGCATCGACCTTGTCCTGCTGGGATTGGCGGACTGCCGGGCAACCTACGAGCAAAGCCTGTCCCAGGAGACCTGGTCTGCCTATCTGGATGTCTGCCGTACGCTGCTCGAGAACTGGTGGGAGAAGCCGCAGGAAAGCATCGCCCCTCCGGCGCTCATCAATGGCAATGATTTGATGAAGATTTTCGGCATTTCCTCCGGTCCGAAACTCGGTGAGCTGCTCGAGGCGGTGAGGGAGGCGCAGGCGACCGGCAAAGTGGGCACGCGCACGGAAGCATTGGAGCTGGTGCGCGCGATGGTAAAGTAGTTTAATTGTTAAATGTTGAAGAGGTGAATATGAACATGGTTGTTTTTGACCTCGAGACCCAGAACCTTTTCCAGGACGTAGGCGGGCGTGACCCGGGGCGGCTGCGCCTTGCCTGTGCGGTGACCTGGTCGACGGTGCGGGACGATTTTGCCGTCTACTGGGAGAAGGACGTGGCTGCGCTGATTGCCGAGCTGAAGTCAGCGGACCGGGTAGTCGGCTTCAATATCAAAGGTTTTGATTATGAGGTGCTCAAGCCTTATGCCCCGAACGAACACCTTAACCATTTTCCCAGCCTTGACCTGATGGACAGCCTGTACCGCAGGCTCGGCTTCCGCATCAGCCTGGATTCTGTGGCGAAGGCCACCCTGGGAGCGGAGAAGACGGCCGATGGGATACAGAGCGTGGCGTGGTACCGCGCCGGTCAGCTCGACAAGGTCGCCGAGTACTGCAAGGCGGACGTGGATCTTACCCGCCGGGTCTTTGAATTTGGCCGCCAGAACGGTTTCATATGTTATCTATCCCGCCTGGGGAGCAAGCAAAAAGTTCAGGTCAATTGGCAGGTGTAAGATGCACAAGACTTACCTGAACGGGATCACGATTGCTTATGAGCGCCTCGGACGCGGAACACCTTTCGTCTTGCTACATGGGTACCCGCTCGACCATATCATCTGGCAGCCGATCGTGTCTTTGCTGCAAGATCGCGCCGATTTGATCCTGCCGGATTTACGCGGTTTTGGGGAATCCGAAACGACCGCAGCTGGCTATTCCCTGGCCGACATGGCCGCCGATGTGGCCGGCCTCTTGGATAATCTGAAGATCAAACAAGCCGCCCTCGCCGGCCATTCGATGGGTGGTTACATTGCACTGGCTTTTGCCCATGCTTACCCGAAGCGCATCCTCGGTCTGGGATTGGTCGCCTCCCAAGCCCTCCCCGATACCCCCGACCGCCGCCGTGGACGATACGACACGGTGGAGCAGGTCAAGTTCCATGGCGTTGACGTCGTCGCCGATGCGATGCCTCCTCGCCTGACCCCAGCCCATGAGCTCCAAGCCGTTTTGCGCGAGATGATCCTTCGCCAACCTCCGGAAGGAATGATCGGCGCATTACGGGCATTGGCCGAACGGCCGGATGCCACGCCCTATTTATCTGGTTTCGACTTTCCGGTTACGATCGTCCATGGCCTAGAGGATGTGTTGATTCCCATCGAGCGCGCTCGTGAGGTCCAGTCCAGTGTGGCTCAGGGCTATCTGATCGAATTGAACGGCGTCGGGCATATGCCGATGATGGAAGCTCCTCGCTTGACCGCTGAAGCATTGATAACTTTGGTTTAGTAAAAAATGACCAGGATTGCCGGTGCCCCATTCGGGCTGGAAACCTGGTCGTCTCTGATCACGACAGGCAATCACTTCACGACTTCTCCAACGACTGCGGTATCCACCAGGACCGGCTCGTAGAAACACCGGCAGCCGTGGTCGTGGCTGCAGCCTTCGTGAGGCAGACTTGGCACCTTGTTTT
>Ga0335070_10008358_pt1 | contig 12138 bp, 11 predicted proteins | sample Lox_Sample_13_FD_206722 | JGI IMG/M metagenome (GOLD analysis project Ga0335070, IMG submission 206722) | Soil microbial communities from Loxahatchee National Wildlife Refuge, Florida, United States - Lox_Sample_1.3 | ecosystem: Environmental > Terrestrial > Soil > Wetlands | place: USA...
CCCGATCGGCGCGCCATTTCCAGCGGGCCGCCGTTGCCGGCCGACCAGATGGCGCAGCTCACGCTGCGACCGCCGGAAAGGATCTGGACGCCGATAGGATCGCTCGCACTCAGGCGGATTTCCTGCCCGCGCGGATCCGGGTTCTCGAGATGGTAGAATTGAGGAGGGCTTCCCTGCCCCCAGTCGAGCTCCAACAGGAACCAGGCGTTGATCTGCGGGTTGAGGTTGATGAGCTTCGCTTTGCCACGGCGCCCGCTCGCATCTTCGGCATCGATGGCATCGGTGCGCCGATACGGCTGCAGCTCGACGATCGTCTTGGCGGCCTCAGCGTCGTACTCGGCAGCCTGACGCGCGAGGAGCGCCGGATCGAGCGGGTCGCCGCGAGCCGCCGCGGGGAGCAGTGGCGCACACAGCGCCAGCGCAAGGGCCAGTCCCGTGATCGCAAGCTGCGCCCGCACGAGCGCCACCCCCTGCGGGACCCCGGCGGCACGGCAAGAGCGAGGTTTCCCACCCGAAAGGCGCGCTCGATTGCGGATCGGACCCGGCTGCGGCATCCCGACCCCGCTGCGCCGCCTTGGACCGTTCATGTCGCCGCCAGTGCCGTGACCGCCATGAGAATGCCAACGGCTCGGCTGACCCGATCCGTCAGGGCGAATGCGAGCGGATCGCCGTTGATGCGGCCACGGCCCGCCAACAGCCACATGCGGATCAGCCAGTACATGAGCAGCACCAGGACGACCCAGGCCAGCTCGTAACGGGGATGCAGCGGATGCTGGACGACAAGATGAATGGCCAACGGCAGCATGGCCAGAAGGCTGGAGAGAGCGCCGCAGATGGCCACCATGCCGCTATCAGCGACCGGATAGGCACGAACCCGCGCCCCCGACCCGTGGAACGACCGGATCGTCACCATCTCGGCGTATCGCTTCAGCAACGCCAGCCCCAGGAAGAGGAAGAAGCAGGAGGCCAGCAGCCAGATCAGCGGTTCGATCCCTACCGCGACGCTGCCTGCCACGACCCGCAAACCGTAACCGACGGCGAGCGCCAGCACATCCAAGCCGCCGAGGTCCCTGAGCCTCAGGCAGTAGACCACCATGAGCGCCACATAGAGCGCCGTGATAGCCAAGAACGGCGAGGGTTGGAGGATGCTTGCCAGAGCGGCAACCAGGAGGAGCAGCGGCACCATGGCGAGCGCATGGCCGACCGGCAGCCGGCCGGATGCCAACATGCGATACTTCTTGTATGGGTGGCGCCGATCATCCGGCAGATCGAGCAAGTCGTTCAGCAGATAGACCGCCGAAGCGCAGAGGCTCATCACAACGAAAGCGAGAAGGGCATGGGCGAATCTCAAAGCCTCGTAGAGCTCATGCGTGGCCAAGAGCGGCAGAAAGACCAATCCGTTCTTGAGCCAGTGATGCGGGCGAAGGGCGTGTAGATAGGCGGCCAAAGCCAGCGCCGGCGTCTCGACGGGTTGCCCGGCATCACGGCTCTGCCCCGGATTTTTCGATAGGGTGGCCGCCGACGCTACAAGGATGACCCTGCGCGCGACCATGCCGAGTTCCCGATCCCGCCCGCTCTTGCCGACATAATCGAAGCCCTTCTCCCCGAACACAGCGACAAGCCGGTCACGCTTGCGCGGTCCCGTCAGATTGACGGCTCCATCGCTCGCCAGCACTTTGTCGAAGAATCCGTGGAACTTCGCAACCTCGCGTGCGAGCGTTTCGTCGGCGCCGGTCGCGAGAACCAGCCGACGTCCGGCCTCCTTCTCAGCCCTGAGAAAGGCGAGAAGTTCCTTGTTGTATGGAAGCGTGGCGATATCGGGCATGGCCTCCATGGCCAAGCGCCGCTTGAACCAGGCGCGGCCGCGGGCCATCCAGAAGGGCAGCCGAAGCAGCTGCAGCGGCTTCGCCCTGGCAAAAACGAGGCAGGATTCGATCAGCGTATTCGTGAAGACGAGCACGCCGTCGAGGGCGACGACCAGCGGCACGGCGCTTTCGCCCCGCTGTGAAGCGGCACTCCGCAGGCCGGCGTCAGGCAACGACGACGCCTCCGCTTGCCGCGTTCGAGGGAACGTTGCCACGGTCGAAAGCGTCTCCGCCCGGTTGCGCTCCTCCATTCCGGGCTCCGCACGGCCTTTGGTCGATCGCCGAAACCAGGCGCGAATGCCGCCCGCGCTGTTGTCGCCGGATCCTAGAAAAACCACCTGGCAACCTCCAGAGCGCCCTTCTTCCACACCGTTCGATGGGAGGTGCCGAAGTGGCGCGAGATCTCGTCGCGGTGCGTGACGTACCAATCATAGTTCCGGATCAGGGCTTCGCGGGTGGAGTACTTCGGGGTAAAACCCAACCGGTCGGCGATGCGGTCGACAGAAACGAAGCTGTCCCTTCCCGCCGTCTCGTAGATCCATTCATAAAGCGGCGACAGATGCAGCTGCTCGAGCAGCCGCAGGGCGGCGACCGCCGGGCCAGCGGGAATGCCGACAACCCTTCCGCCGTGGCCGGCTCGGTCGAGAACGGCCTGGAAGTTCTCGCGCATGGTGCCGAACGCTGTCGCACCGACATTGAACGTATCGTCGACGACGTCGCGCTCAAGCGTCGCGCAGAGGTAGATCGCCTCGCAGAGGTCTTCGACGTCGAGGAGCTGGTACGGGTTGTCGCCGCGGCCCAAGACCGGAAAGTTCCGGCCCTCATAGGCCCACTGATAAAGCAGCTCGAAAGCGCCCAGCCGCTCGGGCCCAACGAAGCTTTTCGGGCGCAAGATCGGCATGCAGCGCCCCCGGGCCCGGCTCGCCAAGCACAGCTTCTCGGCATCGATCTTGGATTGCCCATAGGGCCCTACGCCTTGCAGCCGATCCTCCTCGCGGATGGGGTGGTGATCGGGCAGGCCATAGACGGAGGTCGAGGAGATGTTGATGAAGCGCGGGATGCCATGGCGCTGCGCGGCGTCGACAAGAATCCCGGTTCCCGCCACGTTGGTCGAATGAATCTCTTCCTCCAAACTCAACGGAAGTGCTGCGGCGCAATGGACCACGATCTCGATCCCGTTCATGACGCGGTCGACCGCCGTGCGGTCACGGACATCGCCCAGGACCGCGTCAACCACCTCGCGCTCTGGATAGTTGAATGGTGCGATGTCGAGCGACCGCACTGCCTGGCCGCGCCTCAGCAGGAAGCGACATAGATTGATGCCGAGGAAGCCCGATCCGCCGGTGACGAGGTAAAGCAAATCTCTCAGGTCCTGCGCCTAAAGCCGCCCGGTGTCTCCACGCGGCGGCTCAACACACGTCATCCGCCGTCAATCGCTAGAAGCCGCAGCTTTGGCGTCGCGCCGAAGATGCAGAAACTCAAGAGCCGGCGTATGCCAAGTGGGGAGCTACTTGATATTTTCTTATAGCTTGCGGCGCGACCGTGACACCATGATTGTGAATCGGCACCGAAGTGGGATCCTGGCTGAATTCACGTCTGTGATTTGAAATTGCTGGCGAAATTGACGACGCGATGGGGTCCTTGATCGGCGTCCATCAGGACCTCATCCCGAACGAAATCTCAATTATATATCAGTGCGTTGAGGTTGATGTAAGCTGGAGTCCTGCTTCAGTGCTGATTCACACTTTGAGCCGGATTACAGAGCAGAAGATGGCCGACGTGGTTCTTGAAGCCCTGCCTCCAATCGTCGCCCGCGGCGTCCAATTTGCCCTTCTTGGCAGGGGCGAAGCGGAACTGGAACGCCGGTTCCTGGATGTCGCGTCGTCATGGCCGGGTCAGGTCGCAATACGCATCGGATACGAGAAGCCCCTCGCGCACCGCCTCCAGGCGGGTGGCGACATCTTGCTTCATCCTTCGCGCTTCGAACCCTGCGGCCTCTCGCAGCTCTATGCCCTGCGTTACGGCACCTTGCCTGTCGTGCGGAAGGTCGGCGGGCCTGCAGACACCGTCACCGACGCCGAGGGTGAGGCGCTCCGTATTGATGCCGCCACCGGATTCTTGTTCGACGGGCCCACTGCGCGCGCCATGCTCAGCGTCCTGGATCGCGCCCTTGCGCTTTACCGCCAGCCGATCGCATGGCGGAAGCTGCAGCATCAGGCGATGCGGAAAGATTTCGGGTGGGATGCGTCGGCCTCGCACTACCTTGCGCTTTATCGCCGGCTAGCGCGCGAAGGCGCCGCGGCCGACGCCGTGGAAAGGAATGAAACCGAGTTCGCCAGCGCGGCAGAATGAAACTTGAGGCGTGCGGGGTTGTGCGGCCGTGCAACATGAGAGCAACCGGGCCGGCAGCATGGTCTTGAGGGAGGGATCGAGCATGACGGGTGAGCGGAACCCCATGATTGCAGAGCGTGCCTACCACATCTGGGAAATGGAAGGCCGCCCGGACGGCAAGGACATCGACCACTGGCTGCGGGCGGAAAGGGAGCTCGCTTCCGAGATGGCTCAGCAGGCCGTCCCCGCCGCCGCGAAGGCACCCAAGACCCGACGGCGCAAGAAATGACAGAGTGGACATAAAATGACGCAACCCATTCGAACAGCCATCTTCCCTGTGGCGGGCCTCGGCACGCGTTTCTTGCCGGCGACCAAGGCCATGCCCAAGGAGACGCTGCCCGTGGTTGACAAGCCCCTCATCCATTACGCCATGGAGGAAGCGCGGGAGGCCGGCATCGAGCAGTTCATCTTCGTGACCGGAGGGGTAAATCCGCGATCGAGGATCATTTCGACAACGGCTACGAACTCGAGGAAACGCTTGCTGCACGCGGCAAGACCAAGGTGTGAATCGGCATCGGAGTGGGATCCTGGCTGAATTCACGTCTGTGATTTGAAATTGCTGGCGAAATTGACGACGCGATGGGGTGCTTGATCGGCGTCCATCACGACCCATCCCGAACGAAATCTTGATTATATATCAGTGCGTTGAGGTTGATGTAAGCTGGGGTTCCGCTTCAGCGCTGATTCATATCCAGCAGTCAGATCGATGAGAAACGTATGACACCAGCGCTCTCGAGCGAGGCCGAAACTGAGTCTGCCAAGATCGCCGCATTCCGCGAGCTTGCCCGCGACCTGCGATGGACTTGGAGCCATGCGTCGGACGCGCTTTGGCGTAAGATAGACGAGCGGACCTGGGAAACAACGCGCAGTGCCTGGCTGGTCCTGCAGGCGGTGCGTCGCACGCGTCTCGCCGAGCTGGCCGAAGATCCGTCCTTTCGCGCCCTGGTCGAGCAGACTATTGCGGCGCGCAAGGCATATCTCGAATCATCCGACGCCCGCGCATCCGCTGTGCTCGCCCGCGGCGTTCCTCGCGTCGCCTATTTCAGCATGGAGTTCGGATTGGGCGAGGCTCTGCCCCTCTATGCTGGAGGGCTCGGCATCTTGGCTGGGGACGTGCTTAAAACTGCAAGCGATCTCGGGCTGCCGATCATCGGAATCGGTCTGTTCTACCAAAGCGGCTACTTCCGTCAGCTAGTGGATGCCAACGGATGGCAACAGGAAAGCTTCCCCTACAACGAGCCGGCAAGTCTCCCGATCGAGCCGGTGCAAAAAAAAGATGGTGATTGGTTGCATATGGAGCTGGAGTTTCCCGGAAGGGTCTTGCGGCTTCGCGTGTGGCGCGCGAATGTCGGCGGGATCCCGCTCTACCTCCTCGACAGCAACGATCCGCTCAATTACCCCGCCGATCGCGGGATCACGAGCCAGCTTTACGGCGGTGGTCAGGAGATGCGGTTCATGCAAGAGCTTGTGCTGGGCGTCGCCGGCTGGCGCCTGGTCGAGGCGGTCGCAGCAGACGTTGAGATCTGCCATATCAACGAAGGCCATGCGGCGTTCGCTGTGGTCGAACGGACGCGACAGTTCATGCTCCGTACGGGGCTGTCCTTTCGCGAGGCATTTTCGGCGACCCGAGCCGGCAACGTCTTCACGACGCATACGCCGGTCGACGCGGGCTTCGATCGTTATCCACCGGGGCTCATATCGCAGTACGTGCCCAACGTTCAGCGCTTGAACGAGATGGGGTTGACGTGGGAAGAAGCGCTAGCATTTGGCCGGGCTCATCCGAACGATCAGAGCGAGCCGTTTAACATGGCGTTTCTGGCGATGCGAGGCTCGCTGCAGACCTTCGGTGTAAGCCAGCGGCACGCCGCGGTCAGTCGTCGCATCTTCGCGCCGCTCTTTCCGCGTTGGCCAGAGCGGGAGGTGCCAATAGGGCACGTGACGAACGGGGTGCACGTCCCGACCTGGGATTCGCTCTGGGCCGATCGGATCTGGACCGAGTGCTGCGGCCGAGAGCGGTGGCGCGCGGAATCTGCAGCGCTCGGTGACGCGATCGCGGCATTGACCGATGAGCGCCTGTGGTCGCTTCGCGCCGAGGAGCGTGCAGATCTGGTGAAGTATGTTCGCGGACGTCTCCTATGGCAGCTCGGCGCTCGCTCCGCGCCGCCAGAAGCCATTACGGCAGCGGAGCACATCTTCGACCCGAATATTCTGACGCTGGGCTTTGCCCGCCGCTTTGCCGCCTACAAACGGCCCAATCTGCTGCTGAAGGATGCGGAGCGCCTGGCGCGCCTTCTTTCCGATCCGCACCATCCAGCGCAGCTCGTCGTCGCCGGCAAGGCGCATCCGCATGACATCGAGGGGAAGGCGATGATCCAGGAATGGGTGCGGTTTGCGGCTCGACCTGACATGCGCAGCCGCGTCGTGTTCCTCGAGGACTATGACATCGCCCTGGCGCAGCAGCTGGCAGAGGGCGTGGACCTTTGGATCAATACGCCGCGCCCTCCGATGGAAGCGTGTGGAACAAGCGGGATGAAAGTGCTGGTCAATGGAGGCCTGAACCTCTCGGTCCGCGACGGTTGGTGGGCCGAGGCGTACCAGCCCGGGCTCGGCTGGGCACTAGGGGAGGCGGTCCTGCAGCCGGGGGCATCGGCCCGCGACGATGACGACGCCGAGAATCTTTATGCGCTGCTCGAACGGGAAGTCATCCCCGAGTTCTACGATCGCGATGCGACCGGGCTCCCGCGCAATTGGATCCAGCGCATCCGGCACAGCATGGCGACGCTGACAATCGCCTTTAGCAGCAATCGCATGATGCTCGATTACGTCGAGCGAGCCTACCTTCCCGCTGCGCGCCGGCTGCGGGAGCGGACGGCTTCCGCTGGTGCGCTTTGTCGTGATCTGGTCGCGTGGTCGGACCGGCTGCAACGACATTGGGGAGAGGTGCGGATCGGCCAGCCCCGTACCGCGCAGGACACCAACGGCTCGGGCTTTGTTGTTCCAGTATATCTCGGCGAAATCACGCCTGATGATGTGCGGGTCGAACTCTACGCCGATCCGATCGATGAAACGAGCGCGCCGGCGGTGGTCCTGCTCGACCGCGGCGACGCGATCGCGGGCGCAGCGAACGGGTTCCTCTACCGCGGGAGCGTCTCGGCGGCACGGTCGCCGAATGACTATACGGCCCGCGTAATACCCGCTCATTCCCATGCGGTGGTGCCGCTTGAATTGCCGCTCATTCAGTGGAAAGAGTGGCCCGATCGCTGACGGCTTGAGCCGCCTGGCAGAGAGAGACCGATATGAGTGCTGTAGTCCACGTCTCCGTGGCTCACCAACGCTGGAATGTACATCGCAAATCTAGCTCTATGCAGACGGCACCGATCGCGAATGATTTCCCTGGCAACTGCGATAGCGCAGAGCATCAACCGGCAGCGAGAAGGCCGGGGTCGCTAGGCGGCGGGATGGATAATAAAGGCGATAGGCCGGGAAGCGTGGGCACCAGTCTGTGAGCACGCGTTATGCGGAGCCTTGCGCATCGCCCGCTAACACCGAGCCGTTCGCGCTCCTTTTGAGCCAGCTCGCTTAAGTCTTTCAGCAGCATAGCATCACCCGTAAGGCCGGGGAGCATAACGGGCGTGCGTCGTCCCACCAACAAAATGCCGGTATGGGGAAAAGGATCGCGAAAGACCGGGCTGCTCGACCCGCAACGCTGCGAATGCGCCATACGCGAGAGGCGGGCTCCCATGGGCAGGAGTCAGCCGAGCCGATAGCTGGACAACGTGAGCCCCCCGAAGAAGTTCGTGTCGTGATACACGACCTGTCCGCGGTCATGCTTCGCCGCGCCGACCGCGGCATGAATCGGCATAAAATGATCCTCTTGCGAATGAACCACTCGTGCGTGGAGAGCGCACTCCCCAGATGCGTGCCTTCCGCCAGGAGGTGGAGGTCGAAATCCGACAGAACCGGCGGAAACCGGTAGGCATCCTCGATGTCGCTGATGCCACCTTCGGTTTGGATGCGCAGGCGATAAGGGAACCGCGAGGTTCCGGGCTCGAGATATCCGGCAAAGAGCCCCGGATGCCCGATTGGGAGTAATGGGGCGACGATGTCGCCCGTGGCAGCACGGAGAAGGCAAACCGCGCTCGCCTGTGGCAGGAACGCGCGCACCGCAAGCGCGCGGGTCTGCTCGCCCCGATGCATGCCCAGCACCGAAAAAGGATCGTGGCAGTCACCAGCGACGATGCCCCGGCATGCTGCCTCGGCCAGATCGCCGGCAAGCCGGTCGGATGCCCTTGTGGAGCCGCTATCGGATATAGGCTTCGGACGCATAGCGGCGCATCATGCGCTGACTGTTGAAGTAGCTGGCAATCTTGCTGATCGCTTGCTTCATCATCCAGGTCCAGCGCGCGCGATCGTTGTGATAAAGCGGAAGGACGACGGTTTCGAGCTTGTCATACAGTGCGTTTGCATCCCGGGAGCAGGACGGGGCACCGTCGCTTTGGCCGATTGCCCAGCCCGTGCCCCCCCTCGATGCAGGCTTCGATCCACCATCCGTCGAGGGTGCTGATGCTGAGAACGCCGTTGAGCGCGGCCTTCATGCCACTGATGCCCGACGCTTCCATGGGCGCCTGCGGCGTGTTGAGCCAAAGGTCCGCGCCCGCTACTAGGATCTTCGCCAGATCCATGTCGTAGTTGGGCAGGAAGACCGCCGGAACGGCGCCTTTCAGTGTTCGGATATGGCTATTGATCTCCTCGATCAGGCGTTTGCCTTCACCGTCGCGGGGATGGGCCTTCCTCGGATGCTTACGCGCGCCGCATGGCCTCAAGGCGAGCCTGCAACAGCGGCTGCAACGCCGAGACAATCACGAGGAAGTGAATGAAAAGGCTGAAGAAATCTGTCAGTCGCGCTCCATCTGCCTAACAAATTAATGCATGATTGGAGGCCGGTCCTTTGAGATGGATCAATTGGAGCCAGCATTATTGTTGCTAAATGTTTCCCATGAGCGATTCCGTCGGGCCTGCGCCGGCCACGTGGCGCGACGTGCCGCCAAGTATTTGGGCGCTTGGCATCGTTTCCTTGCTGATGGATGTTTCTTCCGAGCTGATCCACAGCCTGCTTCCCGTCTTTCTTGTGACTGTCATCGGAACAAGCACGGCAACCGTGGGTCTGATCGAGGGAATCGCTGAAGCAACGGCGGCAATCAACAAAGTGTTTTCCGGGATGCTTTCGGACCGCATCGGGAAACGAAAACTGCTCACCATCATCGGTTATGGTCTCAGTGCTCTCACAAAGCCGGTATTCCCGCTTGCAAGCACGGCAGGGGAAGTGCTCGCGGCAAGGTTCGCCGATCGAATAGGCAAGGGTATCCGCGACGCACCGCGAGATGCGTTGATTGCCGATATCACACCGGCTGCCGTTCGTGGGGCGGGTTATGGCATTCGCCAAGCGCTCGATACGCTCGGCGGTGTTGGAGGGCCGATGCTTGCAATGGCGCTGATGGCGCTTTACGTCGACAATTTCCGCGCGGTGTTTTGGTGGTCCGTTCTGCCGGCAGGGCTCGCGGTGCTCGTTCTTGTGGTTGCCGTGCGAGAACCCCCGAGCACCAAGAAAGCGCCCGCTGGTAGTTGGCCCATCCGCAAACAGGAGTTGAAGCGCCTGCCCGCGGCCTACTGGATCGTGATTGCGATTGGGGTGATGTTCACGCTGGCGCGATTTAGCGAAGCGTTCCTCGTCCTCAAGGCGCAAGCGGAAGGGCTGGCGCTTGCTCTCATTCCTCTTGTCTTTGTCTGGCTGAATAGCGTCTTTGCTCTGATGGCAACGCCGGCCGGAATTCTGTCCGACAAGATCGGACGGATGAAGGTGCTGTTCGCCGGGCTCGGCGCGCTGACGCTTGCCGATCTGGTCCTGGCATTCGTTCCGGGTCCTTTGGGTATAGCAATCGGTGTAGGCTTGTGGGGCCTTTACATGGGCCTGTCTCAAGGTCTGTTGTCGGCGCTCGTAGCCGATACGGCGCCTGAGGACTTGCGAGGCACTTCTTTCGGCCTCTTCAACCTGCTGACGGGAGGCGCTTTGCTTGTCGCCAGCACTCTCGCCGGATGGCTGTGGCAGACCTACGGCTCCGTGGCGACCTTCCTGACGGGCGCCGCGTTCTCGGCTATCGGACTTCTCATCATGGGCGCCGCCATGAACACTAAGGTCGAGACCCATTAGATCCACCGTACGATAGCGGCCACGAGGCAGACGGAGTCGTCCGTTAAGAGCTCGGCACTCGCTGCGGCACAGGCGGTTTGGGCGGGATTGAAGTAATCGGGATTGCAAGGAAGGGCGGTTCGATGGCGCGGAAGCTTGCGATCTCGGAAGCGTTTTGGGATTCCCGGCGGGTCTCGATCCGTGATTCTCTGATCGCATCGAGGAGGCTTTCGATGCGACCAGGCAAACAGGATTGGACGGGCGAGCATGATCTGTTCCGGGCGCGACTCGATCAGATCATCAACTTGAAGCACGAGCTGGTGCGGCTGGCTCAGACGATCGACTGGTCATGGATCGACACCGAGCTGGCGGGGTGCTTCAGCGAGGAAGGGCGGCCGGGCCTGCCGACCCGCTTCATGGTCGGGCTGCTGCTGCTGAAGCAGATTTACGGGCTGTCGGACGAGCAGGTCTGCGAGCGCTGGGTCTACGACCCCTATTTCCAGTATTTCACCGGGGCGGAGTTCTTCGCCCATGAGTTTCCGCATGAGCGCTCGGGCATCAGCCACTGGCGCAAGCGGATCGGGGGGAAGCTCGATGCGCTCCTGGCCGAGACGCTGCGGGTGGCGCATGCGAGCGGAGCCCTCAAGCCCCAGGATCTGGCCCGGATCACCGGCTCGGCCTCTTGCGCCCGGCCGGCGACAGCCGGAAGCGCGCCTGGCTCATTCCGTCGCTTCTTGCCGCTCTGCGTCCGCCGCGATCGGGCCGCTGACGGCTGCGCCACTGCAGGGCCGCCTCCGCACCTCGAGAGCGGCGCAGCAGGCCTATCGTCGGGAAAGTAACAGCCGCTCGTTCGCAAAAAGCAGAAGACGGTAGCCGGCTACCACCGCCCGCGGTTCTCCCGCGCGACGATGGCAGCCGTCCGAGCCGCGCAACCCCGGGCGATGAAGGGGGCGGTCAAATCCGCAAGTCCGCCTGCCTCTCATCGCATTCCGCAACCCACATATAGGATGGTACACCTATACCGACCCTCCAATTCTCGCCCGCCGGCCGCTTGCCGGCCCGCAAGGCCGCAAGCGCAATTGGAATCATAACGGCACGGGTTCGAAACGCAGACCAAAACTTTCGGGAAGATGGATCGGGAAGGGTCGAGAGACATCAGTTTCGTGCACGGCGCGCAGGCGACTGGCGTTCACTTGGCTTTCATTGTGCTGCTGGCCATGGCCAGAGCTTTCTCAGCCACGGCGTACGCCGCTCGGGGATGGCCAAGCGCCTTCGCTGCCGCTCGCAACCGCCCCAGCCGCTGAGTATCCGCCAGCAGGCGCGAGAGCTTGTGGGCCAGTGTCACCAGCGAGTCGGCCTTGATCGCGGCCCCGTTCTCGAGCAGGTAGTCGCTGTTGCGCGACTCCTGGCCGGGGATCGGGTCCATCATCACCATGGCGCTGCCGCGAGCCAGGATCTCGGCGGTCGTCAGCCCGCCCGGCTTGGAAACGACCACGTCAGCCGCTGCCATGAGCTCGTCCATCGCGGTCGTGAAGCCCAGCACCTTTGCAGCGTGCCGCGCCGGCGGTTTGATCTGGTCGAGCCGCGCCTTGAGCGCCGCGTTCTTTCCCGCGACCGTGACAAGCTGGAGCGGCGCTTCGATCGACAGGATCGTCTCAAATACCCGCTCGATCGGCCCGACGCCCAAGCCACCGG
>Ga0335070_10008359_pt1 | contig 12135 bp, 14 predicted proteins | sample Lox_Sample_13_FD_206722 | JGI IMG/M metagenome (GOLD analysis project Ga0335070, IMG submission 206722) | Soil microbial communities from Loxahatchee National Wildlife Refuge, Florida, United States - Lox_Sample_1.3 | ecosystem: Environmental > Terrestrial > Soil > Wetlands | place: USA...
CCTCATCGCCAAGCCGGTGAGCGATGGCTTTACCCGATCCAAGCAAGAGCGAAACAGACAAATGCGAGACGTCGCGTCCCCAGTTTTTGAAACCGCAGACCTATCTGGGAGTCGTCATCGTCTACAGGATTACAAGGGCAAGGTCGTCCTTGTAAATGTCTGGGAGCCGTGGTGTGCGCCGTGTCGTGCGGAAATGCCTGCACTGGACCGCTTGTATCAAGAACGCAAGGATCGGGGATTCGTGGTGCTTGGCATGTCGGACGAAAGCATTGCATCCCAAAAGAAGTTTCTGACAGAAGTTAAGGTAACCTATCCACTTCTCATTCTGACCCGAGATGTCCCGAGCCTATATCGCGACATTGCGCGCTATCCCGAAACCTTTCTGGTTGATCGCGAAGGACGCCTCCAATCCGCGCCCGATCTAGGGCAGCCGTTCGAGAAGCTTGAGGCAAATGTGGACGCCTTGCTGGCCAGAGATTCGTCGCACTGAACATTCTTATGGGAGACATTGAACGATGACTCGCAGAGACTTCCTGGTCCTTAGCGCCGGAGCAACGGGCGTGGGCTTTCGCTTGGAGCGGAGGGCGCCACGTCAGGCATCCAGTCCAGGGGCAGCAAGGCGACCGGTGCTCGTCCGCTCTGGCTTTACACGCACACCCAACGGCGCCGACGAGCGCGCGCCTTCGCCGTCAGGCATGTTCGATACCGAGGTTGTCCGCTCCGCCGATTCTGAGGGGCGCCTTGCAGTCTTCGTCTTTCCCCCAGGAGAACATCACCCCTATCTGGACGCCCCGCTGCACGTACATCACGAGCAGGATGAATGGATCTATGTCATGACGGGTGAATTCGTCGCCGAAGTTGGCGGCGAGCGCATGCGCTTGAAGTCCGGCGATTCTTTGCTGATGCCGATGAAAGTCCCGCACCGCTGGAGCGTAGCGCAGGATTCTCATTGTGGCGCAATTCATCTCTACACACCCGCCGGATTGATGGAAACAGAATGGGCGTCTGTTGCGCGAAGCGAAGATCCGAAGAACCAGGAAGCGCGGAAAGCGGAGTTCGAACGACATGGGTTGACTCTTCTTGGAGAGGCACTCCGCAGAGAAGAGATCGATCAAGTCCGCTAATGCTGTAGGCAACGTTGCGATTCGGGTGATACTCACGCTCGACTGATCGAAGCCAAAAGGAGACTAGAACTCGTGAAGTACAAACTGGCAATCGCGATCACCGTACCTATCTTCTTCGTTCTTGTGACAGTTTGCGTCGCGGCATCCGGGACTCCACAGAGGATCGGACCGGGCTATGACATTGAGATGAGTCGCATGATTCCCCTCCGGGACGGCGTTCAACTTGAGGCCTGGATTTTCAAGCCTTCTGGGCTCCAATCGAAGGCACCGACTGTTCTCTGCCTGACGCAATATGAAATCGACGGCATGACGCCCGGGCGCTACTTCACGGAGCGCGGGTACGTATACGCACAAGTATATGTGCGAGGCCGTGGACGGTCAGGTGGCGAGAAGAGTGAGAACCTTGGCCTGCAGGTCGGACGCGACGGATACGACGTGGTGGAGTGGCTCGCAGCCCAACCTTGGAGCGATGGTCACGTTGTGATGTATGGCGCGTCGTTCTTTGGCATGACGCAGTGGCGAACAGCCGCCCAGGTTCCGCCGCACCTGGCCGGCATCGCGCCTTATGTTCCGATCTACCCGGGCTGGGACGTGCCGAACACGAATGGAATTCCGCAGGCATGGTCGGCGGTGATCATGGGAGACGTTTCGGGCCGATCCCACAATACGAACTTTGTTGACAGCGATTACTGGCAGCAGAAAATGCTGGAGCACTACGCGCACTACCGTTCTTTCCGAGAATTGGACGATGCCATCGGGCTCGCGCAGGACGACTGGTGGATGAGCGACGACCGCGGCCGACGGATTTCCTTCATGAAAATGTGGCTCGATCACGTGGGCGACGAAGCCTTCAATCTGGCCGCAGAGCCGAAGCCAGACGATTTCGCCCGCATGAACTTCCCTGTTCTGACCGCTACCGGTTATTTCGATGACGATCAGCCCGGTTCCCTTCGCTACTACCGGCGTCACATCGCCTACGCGCCGCGCGCCGCCGCACAAAAGCACTTCCTCGTTATGGGGCCATGGGATCACATTGGCACACACCATCCAGTGAAGGAGATCGAAGGCCTCGCCATTCCGCAATCGGCGGTTCTCGATATGGATAAGCTGCGCGCGGACTGGTACGACTGGGTTCTCGGTCGAGGTCCCCAACCGGCACTTCTCAAAGACCGCGTTACGTATTTCATGATGGGTGCCGATGAGTGGCGATATGCCCCGACACTCGAAGCCGCTACGTCAGGCGAAATGAGGTTTTTTCTTGAAGGAACGCCGGAAGATGTGTTTCACTCCGGGTATTTGAAGGCCGCTCCTGCGGGAGCAGAAGAGCCTACCGTTGTGGTGAGTGATCCGCACGAACTACCCGAACTGGACGTGGCGAAGTACGCAGCAAATGAGAATCTGCTCAGTCAGTTCCGCGCTTACCAGAAGCGGGCGATCACATTTCATTCGGAGCCTTTTGCCCGCGACACTGAGATAGCAGGACAGATGCGGCTAAACCTTGTCGTACAGTCCGATGCACCGGACTTCGATCTCTGGGCTCAAGTACTAATGGTTCTGCCTGACGGCTCTGCAGTAAAGCTGGGAGAAGACATTCGCCGCGCTCGTTTTCGCAATAGCTACTTCAAGAGCGAGTTGTTGAAACCGGATCAGGTTGCCGAGATTCCGTTCGAGTTCTATTGGATGGCTCGCAGAATTCCCGTAGGAGCGCGCCTGCGCCTCACCCTTGCCCCTCTGAACTCGCCCGCGTACCAAAAGAATTACAACACCGGCGGACGGATCGGCTACGAGCGCATCGAAGATGCTCGTATCGCCAACATCAAAATCTTCCACGATGCTCAGCGGAGTAGCTATTTGACTCTGCCCCTCGCCGCGCCAGCCGAAGCAATGGCTAATCACTGATTTGCCAACTCGAAGCTGATTTGACACTGCGCTCAGCAATCGCCGTTTTGCGGAGGACGTGTGGATCCACTCCGGACATGCGGTTCTTTGTCCCAATACGAGGGCAAGCTGAAGTGGTCCCCGAGATCCCGGCCAATCGCGAAGTCCGCTATCCAGCCGATTCTCAGCAGATTCATGATTGCGTTTCGCACCGCCAAAGAGAGCCGCGATTTCGGAGCGAAACTGCCGGCGAATTTCAGGGCAGATCGTTGCTTCCGCCGGACAAATGCATCGAGCTGCGCCTCGTATCGGCGAAACGCCGCCTCATAATCACCAGCAGCGCGGTACAGCTCACCTGCCAAAATGAAGGCTCCAGCCATCGCGATTGCCGAACCTTGTCCCGCGAGTAGCGAAACACAGAATGCCGCATCGCCCACGAGAGCGACACGACCCCGGCTCCATGAGCTCTCGGCGGTTCCCATCTGTATTTGGCTCACGCGATCGAAGTACACCTCATTGACAGAATCGAGTGCGTCTAGAATCTGCGGGCACTCCCAGCCGCTTTTTCCAAACCGCTCCCGCAGAGAGTCTTTTTGCGCGGCAGGGTTATCAGGTATCGCCGGTGATGGGTCTGCATAGATGAACAAGAACATGGTGCGGTCTCCGCGCAGCGAAAACCTTCCGACCTGCTGCCCCACTTCCGTGTGCATTAGGTACACCAATTCGTCTCGCGGACGATATCCCGGAACCTCAAAGGCGGCAACTTTATAACCGAGATAGTGCTCAAACTGTTGCTCCGGACCGAAAGCAATCTCGCGAACCCGAGAGTGGAGGCCGTCGGCTCCGATCACGACATCGAACTCGCGTTTGGTACCCGATTCGAAGCGCACCTGAACGCAATTGGGGCGATGCTCTATACCGGCAATGCTGTCATTGAAAACAGTCTCGACGCTGCCTTCGATTTTCCGGTAGATCAATGCTGCGAGCTCGCCGCGCGGGATGCTTATGTATCGCCCTTTTGCAATCCGGACAATCGATTCAACCGAAAACCCTGCAACGCGCTTTCCATCCCGTCCCACGACTCGGACTTCGCCTACTGTATAGCCCTCGCGCCGAATATTCGGCAGAAGTCCCATTCGCTCAGCGACGTCGAAGCCGATGCCCCAAAAATCGATGACGTATCCCCCCGTGCGAAGCGTCGGCGCGCGCTCCACGATAGTTGGCTTGAAGCCGAATTCGTGTAACCAATATGCCAGCGTCGGACCCGCAATACCGGCACCTGAAATCAAGACCCTCATAGTCTTCACCGACTGTTTACCTTATCCTTGTGGTGTTCACAACGATGCCACTACTCGTGGGCACGTGCCTTTACGCTTCCATCAAGCCGACCGATGGCCATGAAACCTCCATTCCGCTCCAAGCAGGAAGTCACAATCGATGCGCCTTTAGAAGAAGTGTGGTCATTCAGCATGGATTTGACGAAAATCCCGACCTTCCACCCACGCGTTGTCAAAGTCGATTTGCTTTCCGGAAAAGCCCATCGTAAACCGGGTGTTGCATATCGGTGCCACCTTGTTGGCGGAAAGCACACGTGCATTGAGAAAGACATAGAAATCGTTCCGATGGAGAAAATTATCACAGTGCTGCCGGAAGATACCTTTGGTATCAGCAAGATTCTGTCTGACTACGTGGTCGAAACGACCTTCCATCGCATGAGTGATTCTTCTACGCGGGTGCAAATTAGCCATTACTACTCGACGAACACTTTCAAAGCCAAGCTCCTAAATTTAATTGCGAGATGGAAAATCGGTCGCGAGACTCAGGCCATGCTGAAGGCAGTTAAGACAGTGATTGAATCGTGACACACAACAGTTTGTGATCAGGTTGCTCAGTCACCTTCAGATGCTGCCCCTGGTCACCCCGGACCGAAGGAGATTCGCGGGCACGGAACTGGGCTAAGGGAGGGATCGCATTCTCGCGACAACTTGCAGGTGCAGTACAACCCATGTTGGTAAACGGGGATGCGGGATTGGTTTGCGCGCCAGGCGAACATATATTTCTGTGCGCTTCGTTTCACGGAAGATCGCAAGCTTCGTATAGTCGCCGATCCAGCGCGTCAGTGCGAACTTGATCTGGCCGTGCTTGAAACGTCAATTTGAGACTCCAACGACCTTGCGACTCGACAGATGATGCTCGACCGCCTTGATCATGTAATCAGCCACGTTCGCTCGCGAGATTTTGAAGCCGAGGGCGGGAAGGTGCCCTTCTCGTACGCGGTACTTCCCTGTGTAAGGCCCATTTGTGAGTTCGGGCGGTCGAACCATGGTCCAGTCAAGCCTACTTTCTGCGAAAATCCTTTCCATAGCAGCGGAATCCGCGACAACTCCTGGAAACAATAATCTGCCCAGTAGGTAGGTTGGCGGGATGATCGAGTCCTTGAACAGAAACGCAACAGATTCCCCGACAACTCGCCTCGTGCTCGTCTGTTCCATCGCGCTTTGCAGTGCCGTGGCGAATTGCTCTAGAAGGTGTGCGTCTGCTTTCGAGATCGGTAGGCGGGCCGAATGCGGAGATGACTGCGTCGTGATTGTCAACTATTTGAGCGAGTTGTGAACTATCCAGCAGATTACCCTCCCTTACCTCAATGGGACCTATAAAGGAACTGAGACGCTCTGGCGATCGAACAAACGCTGTCACGGAATGGCCCCGCTCTACAGCCATTCGAACAACTTCCAAGCCTGTTGCCCCGGTGGCGCCCAGCACGACCACTTTCAAGCGACCGTGCTTTGTAGCGAGACTAGATTCTCGTGCAGCACTCTCCATATAACTTTTCATATTAGATATAGATGACTATACCCAATTAATGATGCTAGAATCTTGAGGTTGCCAAAAAAGAAACAGCGTACGTACCGATCCGCCACTCGCGAGCGTCGGGCTGCCGAAACCAGGCGTCGGATTGTCGTTGCGGCTCAGCGACTATTAAGAGATGAAGGCTTCTCTGGAATGACTATTGACGCGATTGCAGCGAAAGCGAATGTCTCGGTTCCGACGGTATATGCGGTCTTCAAATCGAAGACGGGCATCCTCACGGCTGTTCTCGATGAGTCCATGTTTGGATCTGATTACGAGGAGATCGTGCGATATGCGCAAAGCGCAACCGATGCCGAAATCCGTTTGCGTCGAGCGGCTGCGGTCGCGCGGCAGATTCGGAGCGCTCAAAGTGCCGCCTTCGAATTGATGAGAGGAGCAGGTGTAGTCGCGCCAGAGCTGGCGAAACTCGAACGCCAGAGAGAACGATTGCGTTACGAAAGAGAGGAAAGTGTTATCACCTCTTTGAAGGATTCAGGAAAGCTCCGGCCAGACCTGAACCGTCAGAAAGCGCGGGACATTTTCTGGATGCTTACCGGAGGAGACGTATATCGCATGCTTGTGGGCGAGAGACGGTGGGCAGCGGAACAATATGAAAGTTGGCTCGCCGACACTCTCGTTAAGTTACTGATGACCAGAAGGGATTGAACTGAAGCAGGGACCATGCCAATGTTGTCGCCGTCTGCAGACCATATCTTTCGACTGCTAAAACGAGGCAAAAACAAGAACATCCGACGATGAATTCGCACACAGTTGCGCGTGGTGGCGGTCTAACCAGCACCCAAGTGACCGTTCAAACGGTGCTTCTGATTATCGTTTTGTTTGTCGGTACCTGGCTAGCTCTTTACAGAGTTCCGTGGCATGTGTCTGGGGACCCATGCCTCCTTGCCGCAGCTGCTTCGGGAGTCATCGTCACTTGCCTGTGGCTAACCCGCTGGCACCGATCACGGGGACTGATCTTTGAGCGAAATCTGCTTGCAGGATTTCTCGTGTTCATGCCGCTTGTCTATGTGGCGCGCTACCTGTTCGCTTCCGGTGGCCGTGCGGCGAACCACTGGTTTTGGGTAGAGATTCTAGGCACAGCCATGTTTGTCGCCCTTGCCGTGCTCGGTCTGAGACGCTCGCCCTGGTTTCTTGCTATTGGAATGGTACTCCACGGAATAGCGTGGGATAGTTGACACTACCGGAACTCAACTTACATCCCAGACTGGTACGTAATTGCCTGTCTGGCGGTGGACCTCGCATTTGGTGCATATTTGGCCGCGCGTGTCCCTGCATATCAGCGGGCAACGCGCATTGAGACGCAGAATCTTGAACGCCTAACGAGGGGTGGTGCCTCAATGGCGTGCAGGCTCGAATAGCTCAATCGGATTGCCATCGGTATCTTCAATCTGAATCTGTTTACCGCCAGCGCCTACCTCCATTTCATTTCTAAAATGCAGACCCGACTGTTTCAGTTCAGCAATGCGCGCAGGCAAGTCCTGCACCTGAAGAAGGACACGGCCTTACATATCGCAAATACGTGCCTTGCCAGCATTCGGCCAAAGCCGAACCCCTTGAGCCTTAGCGCACCCAAACTTTAGGATTTAATAGCAATGCCCAAAATGATCCTTTTACTTTTCGCACTCACAACGGTTGCCGGTCAAGCCGCTCAGGCGCCATCTCTACCGGGCCCCGATCCGCGTTATAACGCCGATCTCTTACTGGTGGTTGCTCATCCGGACGACGAAACAGGAGGCGTAGCGGGCTATCTTGCGCGTGCCATTTACGACCATCATCGGCGGGTGGCGGTCGTCTTCGTTAACCGTGGCCAGAGTGGTGGAAATGCCGTTGGTGCGGAAGAAGGCAACGCCCTTGGGTCGGAGCGTGAGATCGAGGGTAGAAGCGCCCTCGCGTCTTTCGGAATCGCAAATGTCTGGTTTCTAGACACACCAAATGTCTCATCGCAGAACGTGATGAACTCGCTCGAGCGCTGGGGCCATGGAGCGGTACTCGAGGAAGTTGTGCGCCTTGTTCGCTTGACGCGTCCAGAAGTGATTCTTACCTGGTTACCGGCATTCGTTGCTGGCGAAAATCATGCTGATCATCAAGCCGCTGCAGTGATTGCGACTGAAGCCTTCGACATGGCAGGCGATCCGGCCATCTTCAGCGAACAGCTCGTGCGCGATCACAGCGGCGGGCAATCTGGGGAAGGACTCCTAGCTTGGCAACCCAAAAAACTCTACTACTATACCGATGCAGATGATGCATTAGATTTTGATCAAGATAATCCCATTCCCTCGCCCTATCGCGAGAACTTTCTTGATGGCGCCGGGCCTCAATACTCCCTGACTGATCTCCCGCCATCTCAGCACAAAAGCTATGCGGCCCTTTCGGCTCAGGAAACGAGTTTCTATTTGACCCAAGAGGGCCGAATCGGGAAAGAAGCAGTAGAGTCCAATAATTTCAAAGATTTCGAGTATCCGCTCCGCTTGATTTTCGGCAAATCGCTCGTCGGAGGAAGTGTGACGGGAGATGTTTTTGAAGGCATCGCTCCAGGATCGATTTCTTGGAGAAGCATTTCTCTACCTGACGAGGACAAAGTAAGAGGAGTCTCACTCGAGCTAGGCGGCCCGTGGAAGTTCTATCAGGAATTCTGGAAGATCCACAATATCGAGCACCTCGCCGACTTACTTCCCGTTCCTGAGATGGCAATTCGGTCGGACGTCGGTTATTTACACTTTTCTCTCCTAATTCACAATAACACTGAGACGCCTCAAGAGGTTACTATCAGATCGGCCCTGCCGGAAGGCTGGACGGACAAAAGCGGGTATAGCTCCTATTCACTTGCCCCCGGGCAAACCTATCCTGTTCGCTCCGTGCTTGCGCCATTCAATACTTCCAAAGAAGCGTGGCGCGAAATTAAGTGGAGCCTGCAAGTGAACGGCCATGAAAGCAGCTCCGTCACGATGCGCCTACATATGGGAGCGCGAGGCGCCATGTCGCCGTAGAACGAGCGATCGGTGCTCTCTGTGATGACGTTTCAGTCGGGGAGCTGGATTGATCAGCGGCATCCCCGCGTCATTGAGTTCGGGTTCACCCCACACCACAGGGTCTTGGCCTAAAAATGCGAGAACGCTTTACGAGTCACTCCGAGTTGGATGAATCATTTGAGTTTTCAGAATGTGCAACTCTCTCCGAAAGCACGACAGGAGTCATTGAATCTGGTTCGATCACATTTAGCTATGCTGACAGTTCGTCAAGCCCAGAATTCTAGTTATGGCACCGGAAATCTTGAAAGGAATGGGCTGGGCCAAGAAATAGGGTTGGACGGTCGAGGGAGGCTTGGGGTAGCGATCGCAGGCTTTTCTAGGATACTGCACCGTGCCAGGGCGAGACCGTAGTCATCGTTTGCTGTGGTGGAAATGTGTTGCCTGAGATGGCTATCGTGATGTGAGAGTCGTTTTGGCGACCTGAGCTTTTGGACCGTCGACCAGAGGAACTTTTATGAGGACATGGACACACAGCTTAACGGCAGTACTGGTGATCGCGTTGTCGGCAGGCGGTATCCTGCAGAACGCTAGCGCAGAGGACAATGGTCTTGAGCGCTAGCTCACCCTGATGTGGGAGTAGTCGCTAGGATCAGGAGCGCCAATGATTCACTCTTGCGAAGCATGACAACTCGCGCACAGCAGATGGACGATTTCCTCGCGAGGCTGGAAAAGCAAGTCTGGGCGATCTGGTTGCCAATTGTTGCTGGCGCTGCTTTAGCATTGGGCTTCGTCTTGGGAACATGGTTTGGCAACGTGAGGCAATCATCACCCGAAGCGACGAGCGCAATCCAGTCTCAACAGCGACCGGCGATTCAGGATGAACAATCCAAGGTTGTCCATCAACAGCAGTTGAAACATCGGTGATACAACACGTCCCGAAGAACGAATCAATCATGCCTAATACCTGGTTCACTGCCGACTTTCATTTCGGACACAGCAACATAGTCCGCTACTGCAACCGTCCGTTTGGAGATGTCGCGGAGATGGATCAAGCGATCCTGGACCGTCTGAATAGCTCGGTGAAAGCCAACGATGTTCTCTACTTCCTGGGAGATTTCTGCCTTGGAGACGAAACCCGAGCGCTAGCGTATCGGAACGAGATTCGCTGTAAGAGGGTGTTTGCGCTGCCTGGGAATCATGACAAGCAAACACGCAAGCTAACCGATGCGTTTTCTTGGCTGAACAACCTTGCAGAAATATCTATACATGGCCAGCCCATCGTGCTCTGTCACTATGCCATGCGGGTCTGGAATCGCTCCAATCACGGGGCATGGCATCTATACGGGCATTCTCATGGGAACCTCCCCGATGTGCCCGCTTCACTTTCTATGGATGTCGGAGTGGACACTCATGATTTCCGCCCGTGGCACTTCGACGAAGTCAGGGCCCGTATGGCCGAGAAACTATAAGGAGCGCCCCTCTGCGGAGAATTCCTCGACGTTGTGTATACCCGACTGAGCGCCGGCAACTTTTTCAGAGTTCAGGTGCTCTTTGGAACCTTCAAACATAGTGTTGAGAAATCTAAACTGTCACTTTAGAGTCCTCATCCTGATTGTCATATCAACGAGGTTCGCGCCAAGAAATGGCAGTCTCCCCTAGCCCAGACTTACCAACTTCTCTGGCTCCCAAAACGTGCGCTTCAATTGCTAGTTGCTTATTAAGACATAATGCCATATTCTTTAATAACCAAAACGCTTATTAAAGGAACCCTTCATAACGCGAGTGGTCACTGAAGACAAGTCGAGGTTGGGGACCTACGTGACAACGACGGTCACTGGAGAACCGGTGCGGGCCTTTATCCCGCCAGGGCTGCCGCCGAATCCGCCCTTGGAATTGGCAGGGCTGTATCAGCATCTTGACCGTGCCAACCAAGCGCTGGGCAGACTCGATGGCCTGACCACCTTGCTTCCGGACACCAAATTCTTCCTTTACCTCTACGTACGGAAAGAAGCGCTGTTGTCGTCTCAAATCGAGGGAACGCAATCGTCGTTTTCGGATCTATTGCTGTTTGAAAATGACGCCGAACCCAGTGTTCCGATAGACGATGTCGAGGAGGTCTCAAACTACGTTGCAGCGATGCAACATGGTCTTCGTCGAATCGCGGGCGGATTTCCCCTTTCGCTCCGGCTGATCCGCGAGATTCACGCCATTCTGCTACGCGGGGGACGTGGGGCGAACAGAACTCCGGGCGAATTCCGCCGGTCGCAAAACTGGGTCGGCGGAACTCGTCCTGGTAATGCTGCATTTGTTCCGCCTCCGCCAGAGAGGCTCATGGAGTGCCTCGACAGTCTTGAACGTTTTTTCCACGACGAGGAACACAAGTTGCCCATCTTGGTTGAGGCCGGATTGGTTCACGTGCAGTTTGAGACCATTCACCCCTTCTTGGATGGTAACGGCAGACTCGGGCGCCTGTTGATCACACTCCTGCTTTGCTCCAAGGGCGCGTTGCGCGAACCTCTCTTGTACCTCAGCTTGTATTTCAAAACGAATCGCGACCGGTACTACGGGTTGCTTCAGCGTGTAAGAACACACGGCGCCTGGGAAGAGTGGTTAGCGTTCTTCCTGGAAGGCACGGAAATCACAGCTCGCTCTGCCGCTGAAGCCGCGAAACAGATTCTGACTCTTTTCGCGAAGGATCGAGATCGCATTCAGGCAATCGGACGCGCTGCGTCTTCTGCATTGCGTGTTCATGAGTACTTGCAGAAAAAACCACTGGTCGGTATTGGTTTTGTCGCCGAGGAGCTTAAACTGTCCATCCCGACGGTGACGGTTGCCTTGGATCACCTGGTTCGCCTCGGCATAGCCAAGGAGGTTACCGGAAAACGCCGGGCCCGCGTCTTCGGATACTCACGTTATCTGAAGATCCTGAGTGAAGGAACAGAACCCCTCCAGTAGTAGCGACCTTCGTCATTCCGCATTCGAACGGTAGTGAGACACCGACCGAACGAGATCGAACCCTGTTCGAGCTTGTGTGAAGAACATCCGAATCACCTCGGGCTTATCGCACCGACCTAAGCCGAAGGCTTAGGGACACTCTGAATAAGCGTTCGTCTTAAGTCGACTAACAACAGTGCTCAGGAAACCTCGCCGCCGGTTCGGGTCTCGCATGCTATTTCTAGTCAGCGCCGCCGTTGCAACCGCGCGTTCAGAGCGGAGCCAGACGAGCCTACGCTACGGCGAGCAGTTTTCTGCGGCTCACAAACAGATTTACCAGCGCACAGGTCACGAACAGC
>Ga0335070_10008360_pt1 | contig 12134 bp, 12 predicted proteins | sample Lox_Sample_13_FD_206722 | JGI IMG/M metagenome (GOLD analysis project Ga0335070, IMG submission 206722) | Soil microbial communities from Loxahatchee National Wildlife Refuge, Florida, United States - Lox_Sample_1.3 | ecosystem: Environmental > Terrestrial > Soil > Wetlands | place: USA...
GCATCCATGATCTCGATGAGCCGCGGGAGCCCGAGGGTGACGTTGATCTCGGCCACGCCGGCGTAGTGGAAGGTCCGCATGGTCATCTGCGTCCCCGGCTCGCCGATGGACTGAGCCGCGACGATCCCCACCGCCTCGCAGGCCTCGATCCGGGTGTTCTGGTACTCCCTCACGATCCGGTCCAGGATCCTGGTGAACTGCTTCTCGGTGACCGACCGGTCGCCGAGGAACTGCTTCATCTCCTCCTTCGTCCGGTCCGGAAGTTCGGAGGCCGCAATCCGCTTCTCCATGGTTTCCTTCATCTAGACCTCCTCCTTGAGCTCGCTCTCGATGATCCCCTTCACGTCGACCGGGCTCCCGAACGAGGACTTGGAAGGGTCGGTGCCGTCCTCCCCGTACCGGAACTGGATGATCCGGCCGCCGGTCGTCCTCACCGTGCCGTCGTAGGCCACCTTCAGGTCCTGGAGGGCATTGATCATCCGCCGCTGGAGGTACCCGCTCTGGGAGGTCCGGACGGCGGTGTCCACGAGCCCCTCGCGCCCGCCGATGGCGTGGAAGAAGAACTCCGTCGGGGAGAGGCCGCTCTTGTAGCTGTTCTGGATGAAGCCGTGGGCGGCCGCGCCCCGGTCCCCCTTCACGAAGTGCGGGAGGGTGCGGTCGTCATAACCCCGGACGATCCGCTCCCCACGGACCGACTGCTGCCCGATGCACCCCGCCATCTGGGTGAGGTTGAGCATCGAGCCCCGGGCACCAGAGACCGCCATGACCACGGCGCTGTTCTCGAGGCCGAGGTGCCTGCCGGCGATCTCGCCGGTCCGGTCCCTGGCCTTCCCGAGCACCTGCATGATCTGCATCTCCAGGGTCTCGTCGAGCGTCCGGCCGGGCATGGGCTCGAGCTGCCCGTCCTGGAAGATCTTGATCCGCCGCTCCACGTCCGTGGCCGCGCTCTCGAGGACCTCCCGGATCTGGCCATGCTCGGTGCGGGAGAGGTCCTCGTCGTCGATCCCGAAGGAGAAGCCGTCGAGCATGATCGCCCGGATGGCGAGCTTCGTCATATCGTCGATGAACTCCGCGGCCTTCCTCATCCCGTACTGGCGGATGATGCGGTGGAGGATCTGGCCGTCGAAGGCCCCGATTGCCTTCTTGTCGATGGTGCCCGAGACGAGCTTCCCGTCGAAGATCTTCACGTAGGCATCCCGCTCGCACTCCTCCTGCTTGCAGGTCTCGCAGCTCGCGCAGGATGAGGCCTTGAAGACCATGTTCAGCTCGGGTGGCAGGATGGCCGAGAAGACCTGCTTGTTGGACCAGAGCTTCTTTCCGTCCTCCTCCTTGTCCGGCTCCGGCATCCGTTCCAGGGGGAAGTGCATGAGGAGGTAGATGACCTGCGACTTCGTGAAGTGCCGGAGGCCGTGGGTGAGCATGAAGATCCCCGACACATGGTCATGAATCCCACCAATGATGGGGCCCCCGAACCGGGGCGAGAGGATGTTCTCCTCCACGGCGAGGAGGATCTGGGCCTCGGCCTTCGCCTCCTCGGTCTGGGGCACGTGGAGGTTCATCTCGTCCCCGTCGAAGTCGGCGTTGTACGGCGGGCAGACCGCCGGGTTGAGCCGGAAGGTCTTCCCCTCCATCACCCGCACCCGGTGGGCCATGATGGACATCCGGTGGAGGGAGGGTTGCCGGTTGAAGAGGACGATGTCCCCGTCCCTGAGCTGCCGTTCCACGGTCCAGCCCGGCTCGACCATCGCGACCACGGTCTCCAGGTTCGCGTCCGAGAGACGGAGCCGCCGGTTGTCGGGCCGGATGACGTAGTTCGCACCGACCGGGGCATGAATGTTCGGCCGGTCCGGCCCCTTCAGGATGAACTCCCGCATCTCGTCCTTGTTAAAGGGCGTCACCCGGACCGGGACGGTCATCTCCCGGGCGACCGCGAGGGGCACGCCGACCTCGGTGACCTTGATGTTCGGGTCAGGCGAGATGACGGTACGGGCCGAGAAGTTCACCCGCTTCCCCGAGAGGGACCCCCGGAACCGGCCGTCCTTCCCCTTGAGCCGCTGGGAGAGGGTCTTTAACGGCCTCCCGCTCCGGTGCCGGGCCGGCGGGCAGCCGGCCACCTCGTTGTCCAGGTAGGTGGTGACATGGTACTGGAGGAGCTCCCACAGGTCCTCGATGATCAGGTGGGGGGCTCCTGCGTCCTGGTTCTCCTTGAACCGCTGGTTGATCCGGATGATGTCCACGAGCTTGTGGGTCAGGTCGTCCTCCGAGCGCTGGCCGTTCTCGAGGATGATGGAGGGGCGCATGGTCACCGGCGGGACGGGGAGCACCGTGAGGATGGTCCACTCGGGCCGGGCAACGTCAGGGTTGATCCCGAGGAGCCTGAGGTCCTCGTCCGGGATCTTCTCGAGCCTCGCCCGGACGTCGGCGGGGGTGAGCTTGTGCTCCATCCTTTTACCGTCCTCGGTCCAGATCTCGGAAAAGGTCGTGGGCTTCTCGAAGTTGATCTTCAGCTGCTGCTCGCCGCAGTGAGGGCACTGCCGCTCCTTCTTGATGTCCTTCTCCTTCAGGATGTCCCCGCCGGGGGAATCCTCCTCGGAAGAGAGGACCTTCTCGATCTCGACCGGCTCGAGGAGGAGCCGGCTGCAGGCCCGGCAGGTCACCCTGAGGAGCTTCCGGATGAGCCGCGTGTACCCGACGTGGATGACCGGCTTTGCGAGCTCGATGTGGCCGAAGTGGCCGGGGCAGTCGGAGGCCTTCTGGTCGCAGGTCTTGCACCTGAGGCCCGGGTCGATGACCCCGAGCGCGAGATCCATGAGCCCCTGGGGATACGGATACCCGTCCTCGTCGTAGGTGTCCGCCCAGATGATCTTCCTCACACTCATCTTCCTGATCTCCTTTGGCGAGAGGAGACCAAACTCGATCTGTCCTATGCGTTTTGGACTTGGCATCTCCGCACCTCCTACACCATGTCCTGCAGTTTCAGCCTCGGGGCAATCCCCATGGACTTCATCTCGTCGAGGAGGAGCTTGAAGGCATAACTCATCTCGACCGGGTAGATGTCCGTCTCGCCGCCGCAGGCGAGGCACCGGGTGATGTTCTGTTTCCGGTCGAGCATCGCGATCATCCCGCAGTGGGCGCAGACGTACTGGACCACCTTGTCTGACTCGTCGAGGAGCCGTTCCTTGAGGGCCATCGCGGCCCCGTGGCCGATCATGACATCCCGCTCCATCTCCCCGAACCGGAGGCCGCCCTCACGCGCACGGCCCTCGGTGGGCTGCCGGGTGAGCACCTGGACGGGCCCCCGGGAACGGGCATGCATCTTCGAGGAGACCATGTGGTACAGTTTCTGGTAGTAGATGATCCCGACGTAGATATCGGTGGCAAAGGCCCGTCCCGTGATCCCGTCGTACATCACTTCGCGGCCGGTGTGGGAGAACCCGAGCTTCTTCAGGGATGCCCGGAGATCGACCTCGGACTCACCGGAGAAGGCGGTGGCGTTGATCCGCCGCCCCTCCATGGAGCCCACCTTCCCTCCGAGCATCTCGAGCATGTGCCCGATGGTCATCCGGCTCGGGATGGCATGGGGGTTGATGACGATGTCGGGGGTGATGCCGCTCTCGGTGAAGGGCATGTCCTCCTGCGGGGCGATGAGGCCGATGACCCCCTTCTGCCCGTGCCGGGAGGCGAACTTGTCCCCGACCTCGGGCACCCGGAGGTCCCGGGTCCGGACCTTCACGAGCCGGGCGCTGTTCTCCCCCTCGGTGATGATGACCGTGTCGATGATCCCCCGCTCGTTCGAGCGCATCGTGACCGAGGTGTCCCGCCGCTTCTCGACGGCGATAAGTTCGCCGGATGGCTCCTCAAGGAACCGGGGCGGGGAGGTCTTCCCGATGAGGACGTCCTTTTCGTAGACGATGGTCTCGGGGTTGATGATCCCGTCGGCGTCCAGGTGCTGGTAGAACTCGGCACCGTGGGCACCGGTCACCTCCTCGTCCGGGATCTGGATCTTGTCCACCTGTCCGCCGGGGTACCTGCGCTCCTCGCCCTCGTAGGTCCGGAAGAAATGGGACCGGCCGAGGCCCCGGTCGATGGCCGCCTTGTTGAAGATGAGGGCATCCTCGATGTTGTACCCTTCGTACGAGAGGATGGCGACGACAAAGTTCTGGCCTGCCGGCCGGTCATCGGAGCCGATCGATTCGGACGTGCTCGTGTGGACGAGGGGCCTTTCTGCATAGTGAAGGAGGTGCCCCCGGGTGTCGGGCCGGAGCTTCATGTTCGCGGCGCCGAAACCGAGGGCCTGCTTCACCATCCCGGCGCCCATGGTGACCCGCGGGCTCGCGTTGTGCTCAGGGAAGGGCACGTGGGCCGCGGCGATCCCGAGGATCAGGGAGGGGTCGATCTCCAGGTGGGTGTGCTCGGGGGTGATGTCCTTCTCGTGGATGGCGATGTAGAGGTCCTCCTCCTCCTCGGCATCGATGAACTCGATGAGCCCTCGCTTCACGAGGTCATCGAAGGGGATGAGGCCCTCCCTGAGCCTCGCGGTATCCTCGGAGGTGATGAGGGGCTTCCCCTTCTCGAGGACGATGAGGGGCCTCCTCGCCCGGCCCCGGTCGGTGTGGATGATGACATCGCCGTTGTACGCCTTGAAGGAGACGTTGATCTCCGTCGGGATCTCCCCCTTGCGGCGCATCCTCCGGAGGTTACCGACGAGCTCCTTTGGTTCCTCGACGAGGCCGATGAGGGCGCCGTCCACGAAGACCCTCGACTTTTTCATGCCGTCTCCCTCCGGATCTGCTCGACGCCGAGGGTGTAGAGGAGCCTCGGCACCTCGGAGTCGTCGTCGACCCCGCGGCTGATCTCGACCATCTGGGCGAAGTTCTTCACGAGGCCGCAGTTCGGCCCCTCGGGGGTCTCGCTCGGGCAGATCCGGCCCCACTGGGTCGGGTGCAGGTCACGGGCCTCGAAGTGGGGCTGGGATCGGGAAAGAGGGGAGATGACCCGGCGCAGGTGGGAGAGGACCGACATGTGGTCCACCCGGTCCAGGAGCTGGGAGACACCGGTCCTCCCGCCGACCCAGTTGCCCGTCGCGAGCGGGTGGAGGAGCCGCTCGGTGAGGACGTCGGCCCGCACGGCGGTCGCGATGGAGAGGTCGCGGTGGCGCATCGACGCCCGTTCGAGCTGGTACTTGATGTCCCTCGTGAGCCGGTTCAGGGAGATCCGGAAGAGGTCCTCCATCAGGTCGCCGGCGAGCTTGAGCCTTTTATTCGCGTAGTGGTCCTTGTCGTCGATCCTCCGGCGGTTCAGCACGAGGTCGAAGCAGGACTCGGCCATCCGGCCGAGGAAGTGGGCCTTTGCGAGCCGGACGCCGTCGACCGCCGCCCGGTGGCCGGGGTCGCCCTCCTTGAGGGTCGCGGGCATCAGGTAGTTCAGGTGGGGGAGGAGGTAGTTGTCGAGGACGAACTCGGCCCGCTTCTTCTGGTAGTCCCGGGTCTGGTTCGGGGCGAGCTTCTTCCCGACGTACATGATCCCGCTCTCCACCGAGTCGCACTCGCTCTCCTCGAGGTTCTGCATCATGAAGGTGAGGATCTCCTCGTCGGTCGAGACGGCCTCGACGATGTCATGGTCGGAGGCGAGGCCGAGGGCCTTCATGAGGTCCACGAACCTGAGATGGCCTGCGACCGAGGGGAAGGAGACCTCGAGGAGGTTCTTCCGGTTGCGCTCGACCACGACGAGGGCCCGGTAACCCCGGAACTGGGAGAAGACCTTCGCGACGTAGATCCGCTCGTTGTACCGCTCGGTGAACTCGGTCATGATCTTGTTGCTCGCGAGGTCCTCGAGGGTCATCAGGACCCGCTCGGTCCCGTTGATGATGAAGTAGCCGCCGGGGTCGAGGGGGTCCTCGCCGTGAGCGACCCGCTCCTCGTCCGAGAGCCCGAAGAGGTTGCATTTCCGGGATCCGACCATGACGGGGAGCTGCCCGATGTTCGCGATGACCGGGTCCTGCCGGGTATCCCCATGCAGGAGGGTCATGGTGAGGTAGATGGGTGCAGCGTAGGTGAGATTCCGCAGCCTCGCCTCGCTCGGGAACAGGCTCCCCTGGGACCCGTCGGCCTCCCGGACCACCGGTTTCTCGACGGTGATGGTCCCGAGTTCCACCCAGACCGGCACCCGGCTCTTGCCCCGGGAGTCGATGTCCGTCTGGATGATCTTCTGCTCGTTTACCACCTTCTGGAGGTTGTGCTCGAGGAAATTGTTGAAGGAATCGAGCTGGTGGCGCGATACATGCTCCTTCGAGAAATAGACCCTGGAAAGTATACCCCTTTCGATCAAAGCGGTTCAGTCCCCCTCACTTCTTCGGCCGCTTGATCACGAGACGGAAGGACTCGGCCCTTCCCGCCGTCTGGCTCTCGCGGACGATCCCGATGACATCCCCCGGCTTGGCCTTGATGGCCTTCACCGACGGGTCGTCGTGATAGATCTTCGGCAGCTGTTCCAGCGTGAGATGATACGTCGAGAGGAGCGCTGTGATCTCCTCCCCCTCCATGATGCGATGGTCAGGGACCATCATGTGCTCGAGAACATTGAATGTGGTCAAAAGATCCTCCCAGGAGAGTGGATTTCCCTGTCCCCCGAAATGAGATTACCGGTCGTGTTCAGATCCATCACCGCTCTCGGCCACAGGTGCAACCTGTGGGAGCGGGCTCGGGGGGATTTGAACCCCCGGCCACCTGGTTAAAAGCCAGGCGCTCTACCTAGCTGAGCTACGAGCCCCCGCACCCTCGCTCCTCTTGGCATTATTACAATGCGAGGTAACTATATAAACGTTCTCTCCTGAAACCGCGATTCCCGGGAATGACGGAACCGGGCAGCCGGATCATGGGTGCGGGTGGGGCCCCGGGACCTCCGGGAGACCGGGGGGATCGGAATGTTTATTTTACTGCGCTGGTTACCAATTTGCGGGATCGGGGCTGAAAAGCAGTCCCCGAAGTGTGGCGAGGCGTTCGATGGGACATGAGCCATCCCTTAAGTCCATGACGGGTTCCCTCTCTCTTGTCACCCGGTGGATCTACTTCGCCATCGCCATTGTCCTCGCTCTCCTTGCCATCATCTCCTTCATCGATATCGCCCAGGCATTCCTGGATATCGGGAAAGACCCCGACCTCACCACCGGCATCCTCAATGTCCTCCATGCGGTGCTCCTCACCATCATCATCGTCGAGATCCTGGAAACCGTGATCGTCTACTTCAGGACGAACCGGGTCCTCGTCCGGCCGATCCTCATCGCCGGCCTCACCGCCATGGTCCGGAGGATCCTCTTCTACGGGGTCGAGGCCATCCAGCCCGTGGATCTCCTCGTGGATGCCGTGGTCATCGCGGTTCTCACGGCCGCAGTGGTACTCGTCGGAAAGGAGGAGTGCCAGGATACGAAGAGCAGCTGAAAAGGGATTTTTTCCGAAGTTTATTTCTCGTTCAGGACCCGGTCGAGCTCGGACCGGATCTGGCTGAGCCGGCCCTCCTGGGTCTTGATGCTCTCGGACATGCTCTTCATGGCCTGGGAGATCTTCGAGGAGACCTGCTGGTTGGAGTCATAAATGTTGTATGTTGTCTCGAGGATCTTGAGGAGCCGGTTGTTCACGTCGACGCTCTTCGCGAGCCGGGAGTACTCGTCGATGATCCCCTGGTCGAACCCGGCCTTCCTCGCCTCTTCAACGTCGAGCTTGATGGTGTTCCGCCGCTTGAGGACATGCTCGATGGTGTCGTAAAGCTCCCGGTGGGTGATGGGTTTCAAGACATAGTCCTCGATGTACATCCCGTAGGTCTGGGCCTCCTCCGGCGAGAGCTGCTTTGCGGTGAGCATGAGCACGGGGATGTCCTTCGTCTCCGGGTTCCGCTTGATCTGCTCGAGGGTCTCCCAGCCGTCGATGGGCTCCATCATGATATCGAGGAGGATCAGGTCCGGCTTGATATTCTTCAGGATGTCCAGGCACTCGAGGCCGCTATAAGAGGCCACGGCCCGGTATCCCCCCCGCTCGAGCATGGTCACGAAGACGTCGACGATGAACGGGCTGTCGTCCACGACGAGTATGGTATACATTTCAGGCTCCCCCGGCCCGGGCAATGGATGGCGAGGTCTTGCCGATACTCATAAAACAGTCATCACCACATGTTCGAGGGTCATTGCCATGCATTCGAGTGTGATACCCACCGGGATTCCCCCGGGCAACCTCCGGTTGCCGGATGGGGCTGGATTGTTCCCTGAATAAATGATCACTGTTCCGTTCGGTAATAAACTTATTCTTTTCCCCATTTGCCTGCCATGATTTCCTTTTTGACCCCAGGTATACCCCGTCTTCATTTTCCGAAACGATTAAGATACCCGGGACGAACAAGTCCGGGGTCCAATCGGGGATGCAGCGCCGGACACCCGTCCCGGGCCGGAAAAAATCTTCCTAATTCTCCGCTGAATCTCTCCCTAAAAGGAAGAAACCGGGTTCCGGCCGAGGGATAGGAACAATAACATTATTTAAGTTCGCACTCCAGCTATTTACCATGCAGCTCCCCCGGGGGAAGTTCCGTTCTGTCATCAAAGGGGTGGCGCTGAATTCCCTGATCCAGGAGCTTGCTGAGGTCCGTTACACCGGAAATGTCACCATCACCCTGAAGCCGGAGGTCATCACCCTCGTCATCCAGAGGGGGCGGTATATACTCGCTGAGTATGGCCCGCTCCGGGGGGATCTGGCCTGGGAAGCGATGGCCGCCCTCGGGGAGACCATCATCGATGCCATCCTCTCGGACTTCTCGGAACCGGATCTGAAGCTCGCCCTCGAGTTCAACGACGAGTGCCTCCTGCCCTCCCCCACACCGGCGAGGATACCAAAGGCTCCCCGGGAAAGGCCGAGGGAACCCCCGCCGGTCGAAAGGCTGGCGGAGCGTCAGGTAGAGAAACCGGTGGAGCGGCCGGTGGAGGAGCTCGTGGAAAGGCTGGTCCGGGGGTCCGTCGGGAGATCCCCGGAGGGGAAGGCGAAGGGACCGGCGGAGATACCTCCCTCTCCCCGGGTCGAACGCCCTGCGGTTCCTGCCATCGGGCCGTCTCCCGGAGAGGGGAAGATCACTGACGGGGAACCGGCAGCGGGGGAAGCTCCCGTCACGGCGCAGGCCTGGACAAAGGTGGACATGGCCCAGGCAATCGCTGCTGGATCGGAGCTGGCCGGAGGGGAGATCCCGGCCCCCGACGGGTATGACGAGCTCGCCCTGCTCCACATGGAGATGTCGGCCCTGGACGACGTCGACGTCGAGCACATCGCGACGAAAATCCGGAAGAACGCGAAGGGGATCGTGAAGAAGCTCCACCTCGGCCACCTGATGACCGAGAAGGAGGAGTAAGAGGAAACCTGATATGGCGACCGAGTTCGAGACCATCGTGGAGACGCTCCTCGTGATCCTCACCGGGACCTGCATCGTGCAGGCGATCCTGGCAGGGCTGCTCCTCAGGCAGATGAAGCGGATTTCCGAAAGCCTCGGCGGAGCGGCACCTCCGAGGCCGCGGGCCCCGGCCCCGGCGGCAGAGCCGGCACCGGTCCGACCGGTCCCATCCCCGGAACCCGGGATGAGGGAGCAGCCCGGAGCCGTCCCTGCCCCCGTGCCGCAGGTCCCGTCCGTCGAGATCCTCGAGGGAAGCCCGGACATCCAGGGGAGCATCCACCGGCTCGCGGATAAGTACGATCTCTCCGACTTCATCATCGCGACCCTCGACGGCCTTGTCGTGGTCTCCCTCTATCCGGGATCCTCCGACGATGCGGCCAGGTTCTCAGACCTCTACCGGAGAAAGAGGAAAGCGGATGCGCCGGGAGTGACCTTCCTCGAGATCGCCTACCAGGGCGAGTCGATGCTCGCCATCGCAAGAAGCGAGGTCCCCATCCCTGCCGAACAGCTCAAGGGAATTGGCGAGGATGCCCGGAAAATTCTGAATTGGTGGCTTTAATGGGGACCGGCAAATATTATATGAATTTCGAGCCAATGACAGAGTAAGAGCAAACTCGAATGATCAGGGCATATACCATCGCATCGGGGAAAGGGGGTACGGGGAAGACCACCTGCACCATCAACCTCGGGGCCTCCCTCGCGAAGCTCGGCCTCGAGACCTTCATCATGGATGCCGATATCGGGATGGCGAACATCGGCCTCCTCCTCGGCCTCGAGGATGCCCCCATCACCATCCACGAGGTCCTCGCCGGGAAGGCAAAGCTCGAGGAGGCCATCTACGACGGGCCGAACGGGGTGAAGGTCCTCCCGAGCGGCATCTCCCTCCAGGGGTTCCAGCTCGCGAACCCCGACCGGTTCAGGGACATCATGAAGGATCTCGTGAACCGGTGTGACTACCTCCTCATCGACGCCCCGGCCGGGATCAGCCGGGACGGGGTGATCCCCCTTGCAATCGCCGACGAGGTCATCCTCGTGGTCAACCCCGAGGTTTCCTCCATTGTCGACGCCCTGAAGACCAAGGTTCTCACCGAGGTGGTCGGGGGGCACGTGGCCGCCGCCATCCTGAACCGGGCCGGCTCCGAGCACACCGAGCTCATCCAGAACAAGCTCGAGAAGACCCTCGGCGTGAAGCTCATCGGGATCATCCCCGAGGACCCGAACGTGCGGGTGGCGGCGGTATATAAGACCCCGGTGGTCATGAAGTTCCCGGGGAGCGATGCATCCCGCGCCTTCCGGCGGATCGCGGCCCACATCGCCGGCATCACGCCCGAGGAGGGCGTCGAGAAGGCTACAGACGGGTTTGTCTCCCGGTTCGTGAAGATTCTCTTCAGGGGGGCAAAATGACCACCGAAGAGCTCTATACGGTAGTCGTCATCTTCCTCCTTATCTTCATCCTCTTCCAGGTCTTCCTCATGTTTCTCATGAGGGTCCGGATGCGGCAGCTCCAGTTTGAGATCGAGCAGGGCTCCTCCCGTGTCGACCTCTCGGACATCGAGCTCGAGGCCCTCACCCGGAATGTCGAAGCCTTTAAGAGGTTGAAGATCTGAACCCCCCGAAGGTGAAAGGAAGGTACATAAGGTACCGGGTCTCATGAGAGTGGAGGGGCCATAGGGTAGCCTGGTTATCCTAGGAGACTGGGGGTCTTCTGACCTGCGTTCAAATCGCAGTGGCCCCATCGCCGTATTTTGGGGGGGTTCCCGTGAAGATCCATAACCGGTGCTATGACTGTCTTCTCGGGAGGATCGTGTACGAGTGCCGGCTCTCGACCTCCGATGAAGGAAGGATCGCCCACGTGCTCTCTGATTGCCGATCCCTCCTCGACAGGTACCGACGGGCCCCCCACCCGGCATCACTCGTCGCGTCGGCAGTCCACCGGCGGGCATACGACCTGCTCCGGGATCCGGATCCCTACCGGCGGATAAAGGAGATGAGCACCGGCGAGGCGATCAGGGCCTGCCGGGCCGTGAGAGGCACGCTCAGGGGATTCCGGGACCATGCCCTCGCGAGTGCGATCGCAAACACCTTTGACTACGGGGTCTCCTCCCACCGGGTCACCGATGATTTTCCGGCGTTTTTTTCAAGCGAGTTCAGGAAAGGGTTCCTCATCGATGACACGGGAAGGATGGAGCAGCGGGCAGGGGAGGTCGTGTACTTCACCGACAATGCGGGGGAGATCGTCTTCGACCGGCTCTTCATCGGGTATCTCGCGGGAACGGGGTCCCCGGTCACCGTCGCCGTGAAGGGTGCGCCCATCCTGAACGACGCGACAGTCGATGATGCGGAGAGGGCCGGGCTCCGCCGGTTTGCCCGGGTGACCACCACGGGAAGCGGCGACATCGGGGTGGACCTCGAAAAGATCCCCCGCGATCTCCGGGAGGCCATGGAACGCTGCACCCTCGTCATCGCAAAGGGGATGGCGAACTACGAGGCCCTGACCGAGTACGAAGACCTCCCACCCGTCGCCTTCCTCATGGCGGTGAAGTGCCCGACTATCGCCGAGGAGGTCGGGGTCCCCGAGGGATCCCTCGTGGCGATTCTTGAAGATTGAACTCCATTCCGGATGAACGTTTGGTTACTCAAGGACGCTCCTGGGGGACTCGCCTCATGCTTCGCCTTCGGCTCATCGCACCCTGATGGGTGCTCAATACTCGGGG
>Ga0335070_10008361_pt1 | contig 12133 bp, 8 predicted proteins | sample Lox_Sample_13_FD_206722 | JGI IMG/M metagenome (GOLD analysis project Ga0335070, IMG submission 206722) | Soil microbial communities from Loxahatchee National Wildlife Refuge, Florida, United States - Lox_Sample_1.3 | ecosystem: Environmental > Terrestrial > Soil > Wetlands | place: USA: Florida...
GGTCAGCAGCATTGCCGTGGCTCCCAGCAGGGCCGCTTTCAGCATGCTCAACCATTCGAAGGTGGCGCTGACGACTACACCGGCGAGAATCAGCCAAGCCAACCAGGCGCGATCGTGGCGTATCGGCAGATAATCCGAAACCTGGCTGATCAGCAGGAAATCGGTGGAGTGACGGTGGCGTTCCAGAAACGGCGGGCGCACGTCCAGCAACAAGGTATCGGAGGGTTCCAGACATATCTCGCCGATCTTGCCTGCGATGCGCTGCCCATTGCGCGCCACGGCGATCACCGAACCGCCATAGACCATGCGAAAACGGCCCTCTTTGATAGTCTTGCCGATCAGGGCGCATTGGGGTGACACGACCGCCTCGACCAGCACGCGCTCGCGGTGCTTTTTGTCTTCCAGGTTGAATGCATGATCCGCCGAGGGTCTAAGCCCCTTGATGCGCTGGAGTTCGACCACGGAATCGCTGACCCCGGCGAACACCAACCGGTCGCCGGCCATGAGGCGCTCGTATGGTCCCACCGCCGCCAGTACTTCATCCCCGCGCTCGATTTCGACCAGGTAAAGCGCCTGCAAGTGGCGCAGGCCAGCCTCTTCGATGGACTTGCCCACCAGCGGGCCGCCTTCTTCCACCATCATCTCGACGGTGTACTCCTTGGGATTTTCAAAGATGGCGCTGGCCGGCAGGCGTTCGGGCAACAATTTGGGGGCGAGCAGCCAGATATAAGCCACGCCCAGCGTGGAGCAGGGAATGCCGACCCAGGCGATGTCGAAAAGTCCCAGCGCGGGTTTGCCGCCATGCACGAGAAGGCCGTTCACGATCAGATTGGTGCTGGTACCGATCAAGGTAATGGTGCCGCCAATCACGGCGCCGTAGCTGAGCGGGATCAGCAGTTTAGAGGGCGAGATTTGCAGGCGCTTGGCCCAGTTCAGCACCGCGGGCAGGAAGATCGCCACCAGCGGCGTATTGTTCATGAAGGCGCTGACCGCCGTCGTGGGAAGGACCAGTCTGGCCAGCGCGCCACGCAGGGATTTGGGACGCCCCAGCACATGCTGTACCAGCAGATCCACCCCGCCGGTTTCGCGGATGCCTGCCACGACCACATACATGAGGGCGACCGTCATCATGCCTTCGTTGGAAAATCCGCCAAGCGCCTGCTCCGGCGTCAATACGCCCAAGCTCAGCAACACGACCACGCCGCCCAAAAGGACAAGCTCCGGCGCGGCCTGCGTGAACAGCATGAAAAATAGGCAGCCCAAGACCGCGGCGACCGCCAGCCAACCGTGTTCGCTCATTCGCCAAGCACCTCGATTGCAAATTTGGGTGAATACCAAACCCCATTCATTGTAAAGATCGTCTCGATTGTTGGAAGGCTGGGCTAAAGTCCCGGTTACGTCTGTTGCCATTCGGTACCGGGGCCCCGTCTGGAACCGAACAGCCTCCTCACCTATTCAGCCTGCCCTCGATCTTCTGCTTGTAGTTCAGAAAGTGGACGGTTTGCAGTTGTTCCGCCGCGTCGGCACCCAGAACCACGGGCGGTACGTCGATGTCGGTGATGTAGATCGGGTAATGATCCCCGCTCCGGCGGAGCTGAAAAATGTGCTCTCTCACCTGAGAGAACAGGTCATCGCCCGAGTCCATCGAGGAAAACTCTCGTTCATTGCAGAAGATGGAGTAGGTAGTGCGGCCGGATGCTGATTCCAGGCCGAAGACACGGATGTTGAGCTTCCCACCGTCGCCCGGTTCGAAGTCGGGGCGGCTCATTTCGTATCCGCCCCTGGCGTCTCGTTCCATCAAATAATATTCAATGCCCTGCGCCGCGGTCACATAACGCTGTTGAACGGCGTTGAGGAACAGGATATAGGGATCCAGCAAGAGCTGAATGCTAACGGCGGGATGGATGCGGTGGAAGAGACTGCCTCGTTCGTCCAAGATAAAAACCTCCGCCTGCTGCCGCCTCGGGAGGATAAATATCTGGATCAGGCCCCGTCGGTTTTTTCCGTAGATCGAAGGCAAGGGGGACGCATCCAGAGCGGTGCGATCGAAGAGCACCGTGCCGAATTTCAGCCTAGGTGCGGCGAGTTCCGCGAGGAGACCAGATTCGTCTGAAACGTTCCGGTAACGGATGACGCCTTCTGTTTTCTCGAAAACGAAAAATTCGGTGCCGCCGCGTACGATGTAACGCGGCGAGTTGAAATCCCGGAAGGCGTCCGCCAGATCTCGATACAGACGCTGGACTCTCAGGGTAATGCTGCGCGATCGGTTAGAGCTGAAGCTGAAGCACTCCAGGGCCGGCGGTGTTTCTGGGCCGCCGGATCGGTTCATGAGCGCGCAAATGCAGTCGAACAGTCCAGTCAAACCCTCGTGGCGATAGACTAGAACTTCCTGCCAGGAGGTGAGATTGACCTGGTCGATGCTTTGAATCAGATTTACCCGGCTGGCGCCGAAGCTCAGCGCGTCGAAGCGACTGCTGGCGACCTGCAGACCATCCTTGCGCCCGATCTCGAAATCGCAACCGATGTTGACGAACAGCGCCGAAGCCTCGATGCGGGCAGGATGGGCGTACGCGTCTAGGCTGTCCACCCGCGCGCCTCGCCGGCGCCTAAATCCGGCGAGCGCATTTAAGTTGTTCCTCAATTCCGGTGTGGTCAGCGCACTGTCCAAGACTTGCAGCGTGATCGCCCTGTTTTCCCGGTAGAAGCCGTTGAAGGCCAACCAGGTCAGAATTTCCGCCAAGCTCCGCGCCTTCTTCAAAGGCTCGGCGGTTTGCGCAGCCTCGTGTCTGATCCTGCCGGCATAAAGGGCCCAGCCGTCGTCCCCGTCGGCGAGGCGAATTTCATGCAGAACGAAGTCCTCATCCCCGATCGACTCGGGGCCGTCGTTGCCGAGCATTTCCACTTTGCCGGGCTTGCGCTCCAGCGCGGCATGGAGCCGCCGACCGAGGAGCATGGTTTCGTCGTTCTGGAGAGGTTTGGGCTCCACGTGCTCGCGGGCAAAGCGATTAACGCTCTGGTAGCTCCGGGTCAACTCGCGGTCGATGAGTTTTTGCTCTTCCAACATTCGCCCAATAGACCAGCGACGGCGCCCGTCCAAGTCCTGCAAGTGCTGGCGTGACCAGCCCCAGGCGTCGATCATGGCTTGCAGCGTTTCGCGGCGCGTGCGTTTTTCCTCGGTCGCGACGGCGGGCACGGAGAGCGTCTCGTTGATCTTGAGATAGAAACACTGTCGCGCCAACTCGAGCCGTTCCGATTCGCGGCGGTTGGACAAATAGTCCTCGACTTTGCGGTACATGAGGATGTAGGGATCGAGCTCACAGACTTCCAGGTTGCCCGAGTGAACGGCAGTTTTCAGCCGCGTGCAGAGCCATTCCGGATTCGGGTACTCGCTGGCGTAGCTTTCCATCAGCATCAGCTTGAGCAGGGATTTGTGCGGCGCGTCGATGGCCTTGTGCAGATGCCACAGGGCGCCACCCAAAAACTCTTGCGCCGAGACATTTTCCATCCCCCCCAGGTCGATGATCTCGCTGGCATTAATGAACCGTTTTTCCTGGAGGTGACGTAGGTACGCCTTGTATTGCCCATCCTGGTCCGGCGGCACCAGCCACCAGGCGGGTGTGCGCCCGGCGATGTAGAGACTGGTGCGATAAAACTCCTCGAGCAGGAGATGGTGCTGAATGCTGCCGCAACTCTCGGTGGAGATCGGCCCGCCCACGCCCTGACGGAAGTCTTCGGAGTTGATGAAGAAGATGTGCGCTTCCAGCCCAAGACTGGCGGCCCAAGTTTCGATCGCGACCGCCTTTTGCCGCAGTTCTTCCAAACCCTCTGCTTCCAGATTGGGCTCATGACAGAGCCAAATGTCCAGGTCGCTGTTTTTGGAATAAGCGATGCTGCCCACGCTGCCCATCAGATAAAGACCATGGACAGCATAATTTTGCCGCGCCCGCCGCTTGAATTCGAAGCTTTTGGTGAGCCGTTCGGCGCAAAGTAGCGTCTGGCGACTGGGGGAATAATCGGCGACGCCGGCGGGCGTTTCCAACGAGACAAATCCCGGCAGCAAAGGATGGCTGGTGTGGAACAACAGCGGCAGAAGTTGGAGGAAATCCCTCTGCCGCGGTGTCAGCGACGCCTGGATGCGTTGCAGTTGGAGCTTGTGCAGGTTCTGAAAACGCCGGATGACGGCCAGCAGGTCCTTTTTGTCTATTTCTTCGCCGGGCAGGCCGAATTTGATGGGACGCAGGCTGTTCAGGCTCACGAAGCGCAATTAGGCCGAGTGGGTATATAACCGTTTGAGCAGCTTGCGGGCATCGTCGCCCTGGCGCCAATCCGTCGCCGCGAGATCGAGCGTCCAACCCTCGGCGCGGCTTGTCAGTGCGACCCGGTCGTGCTCCAGTTTCGAAGTCAGTTCTTCTGCATCCTTGAGCGAAGTTTCCGGCAGGATCAGAAGGAAAGTGGTCGAGTCCAGTCGGCCGATCTGGTCGGCCCAGCGAAGTTGCGCGTTGAATTCCTGACTAATGGCGCGGAGCGTGATTTGCGGTTCCTCAGCGCCTGGGGGCGGGGTCAGGGTGAGGCGGATGACCGAGAGTGTATTGCCGTAACGCCGGCTTCGGCTGATTTGACTGTCCAGGGCGTGTAGGATGGCGTTCTGGTTCAGCAGACCGGTTTCCGAATCCTTGGTATCCAGTGCTTTCACTAACATCTCCAGTTGTCCGTGCTCTTCCTCCAGCCGCAGCAGCTTGGTGATGTCCTCGAAATAATGCGCCTCCGACCCATCTGACAGCGTTTGCCGCCAACGGCGCAACTGCTGAGTTTTTCCATCGCTCAGGCTGAGGGCGAGTTGCTCGCTGTCCTTTTCGAACAGAGCGGCGAGTCCTGGGGGGACCGACGGATCCGCTCTCCTCAGCCCGACGAGTTTTTCCCAGTCGGTGTGCAGGGTTTCTGCAAGGCGCGTGTTAATCCAGGTAATGCGATCATCGAGCAGGATCATCACGCCCCAAGGCGCTTTGTCTAGGGCATCGAATACGATTGCGGAGTCGAGATCGGACATGGCGATTTCCCCTTCGGCATGCGAATGTAGACCACGCGCCCATCTCGCATGGATGCGGGATGCGCGCGCGGATCATCAAAGCATAGACGAAGAAGGCGCTTTTCGGGCCGGCTAGGTCTTGGCTTGGGCGTCTTCGCCCGGCCAAGCTCCGGGGAGGGAATCCTCGGACTTGCCGAGGAAGGAGTGGATGGTTTCCAAGGCGCGATCCATGAGCGGTTTGCGTGCCGGGGGAACGATCCGGGTTTCGCCCCTTTGCATTTCCTTCGCCAGCGTCCGCAGGGATTTGACCGCCAGTTGAATGCCGGCCTGATTGACGAAGATGTAATAGGATGTTTTCGGGCTGTACCAGGAAAGCTTCGCCCTAAGTTTGTTGTTCTTTTGCGTATCGGTGAACTCGAACCACGCGCCCAGCTTGGTGTTTTTCAATTGTTCTATGATCGCCAGCAGTTCGGGGTCGGCTTGCTTCATGAACGGATGCGGGCGGGCCTGGGCGGGCTCCACTTCCACGTCGTCCCAGATGACTGTGCGGGGGGCGTCGGGGCTCTTCGTCGCCGGCGCGGCTTGAGGTGTGGGGGCCTTGGCCGCCATTTTTTCCGAGGGTCCGTTTAGCATGGCTTCGTGGCAGGCGGCCAACTCCTGGAGCAGACAGTTGGTATTGACCTCTGGATCGCCAATCATGGCGAGGCCGCTTCGGATCGATTCCTCCAGACGCGGCAGTTTGTCGCGCAACTGCTGACGCTCCGCCTCGGATTCCTTGGGCTCTATGCTCCAAAGCACCTCATCCAGAACGACCAGAGCCTGTTTCCATTCCTCGCTGTCCTGTCCGTTTCTCAACAGGGCGAGCACCATGAGATTAGCCCAAGGCCCCATCAGCAGGTCTTCTGCCGCTTTGGGAATGGTCCGGTTCCAGGTCCGGTCGACGATTTCCTGGGAGACGCTTTGCCGCGCTTCCCGCAGGCGCTCCCGTCCCTTGGCTGTTTCCACGACGCGTTTTTCGACAATCTTCGACCGCCGGTTGAAGTTATCGAGAAAGCTGTTGAAATCGTCGAGCAATACCGAGAACAGTTCGGTATTGTCTTCAAACTTCTGCAAGATCTCTTCGACGGTGGCTTCCATCTTGGCGAAGATGCCTTGCTCGTCGTTGTCGCCGGTATTGCACAACACACCCGCCTGGGTCATCGCATTCAAAAGGCGGCGGGCCGGATGCTTGCTGCGGAAAAAGAATTTCTTGTCCAGCAGTGCGACCTTGAGGATCGGGGTGTGAAGGTGACTCAGCAAGGCCTTGACCGAATCTGGAAGGGTGTTGTCGTTCAAGATGTACTCGAAAAGCATGCCGACCAAATCGATGATGTCTGCATCGGCCGAATTGACCTGCTGTTCCTTGACGATGTCGGCCAGCCTGACCAGTTGCTCGGAGAACGCCTCCTTGACTGCGTTCAGCGATTGATGAACGGAACGCCGCTCGACGAACGGCGGGGCGCTGGTCTGGAGCTTATTTAGCGTGGCCAGCAACTCGGGGAAATTGGTCTGGAAATGGGGCGGCGCGGGAGTGGATCCCGATCCATCGCCATGGCGCCGGGCGAGCAGCGCCTGAATGCCCTGGAATATTTCCTTGTCCAGGGAGGACTCTTCCGGCACCGTTTCTCCTTGCGCTTCCTCTGTGCCCGGTCTCTCCGACTCCCCGGCTACTTGGACTTCGGCTGCGCCCGCCGTTTGCCTTTCCGCGGGTTTGTAGCCGATGGCTTCCAGCGATAGATTGGGCAGGATGCCCGCCTTGATGAGCGTGTCGTTAAAATCGTCGTAGATCTTTTCCGCCTGGCCCAGCACCTGACGGTCAAATTCGCGGATCACGGCGATTTTGATCTTGTGGCTGACGGGGATATCCAGAATGTCCAACGCGGTTTGCAGGGCGTCGCAAACCTGGGCCGGGGAGCCCGGTAGGGCCGGATTATATTCACCCAATTTAACGCCGCCGTTGACGATGGCGAGGCGGTGGTTCAGTGCAAACAGCTGCGCGGAATATTGGGTGTTGGCGCCATGCAGAACAGTGCTGTAGGCCAGGGAAATCTCATAGTCTTCCTTTTCGACCAGACTGAGCTTGTCGACCTTGCGCGTTTCCCCGCCGCTCCTCAAAGGCTCGGACTTTCCCGCCGCGAAATTGGTGAATCCCCGGGCGAGCTCGGTGGAAAATGTGCGCTCGATGTTGGTCTGCCGCAGCAGGATTTCATGCATGACCTCGAAACAGTGGTTCCGCGCCGCATTGGTTTCGGCATTTTCGGCCAGCCCCAGCATGAAATTGTCCATTTGTGCGAACAACGCGTTGAATCGCTTGGCGAACTGGTCCACGATGGCGTCCTGACAGGTCTGCAGGACGTCCCGATAACGGGGTAAAGCGCCCGGGCGTTGGTCGCGTGCGAGGGTATCTTGACGTTCTGAATATTGCATAATCATCGCCATCCGGTCAGGCTTCAGGCTGCATCGAACGGGTGGCATGACCGAAACACCGTCGGCCATTCGTTCGAGCGCGGTTTCAAACTTACAGCGAAAGCGGTTTCATGGCCTCGGTTTAGGCTTATGGGCGACCGACTTGGGCGCTGGCGATGGTCGCCGGCAAGCCATGAGGGTGCAACAGGCCGACCCGGTAACCGAGTAGCAGAAGCAGGAAAAGACCGATGGACATGGTGATGCGGAAAGTCAGCGCTTTCACCGTCCGGGGCGAACGGTTCCGGTCTTTAAGGAGATAAACCAGGGCGGTGCCTAGGCTGGCGACAATCAGAATCAACACGAAGACGATCAGGATCTTAGCTGGCATGGTCATTCTCGGTTGGCGTCAATTAAGGAAGCGCTGATTGAGTCATAGCTTCCTGGGTGAGGGGATCCGCCTCTGACAAGTCCCGGATGGACATGTTCAGAATTCCCTTAATAAGGAGCCGGCCGGTTTTAACCAGCCAACCCCTATGCCGAAAGCGAGTAAATCGGATTGAAAAATTATAGCTTCAAACCGGGATGGATACCTTCTATTTGTGTCATCGTCCTATTCCCCTTGTTCCTGCTGCTCGGCGCTTGGCAATTGCACCGGGCGGACGAGAAAAAAGCGCTGATGGCCCTGCGCGAGCAACACCAAAACGAGCCGCCCATCGCGCTCACGGGCGAGGGACTGACTCTGGAAGGAAACCGCTATCGGCGCGTGGTCGTGGCCGGAGAGTATGACGTCGGACATCAGTTTCTCCTGGACAACCAGATTTTCAAGCAGCAAGCAGGATATCACGTATTGACGCCGTTGCGGATCAATGGTTCAAGCTTGACCGTCCTGGTGAATCGCGGCTGGATACCGGCCGGCCGGGATCGCACCCGACGGCCCGATCTCGCCATCACGCAAACAAAGGTCCGGATCGGCGGCTTCGTGGACAGATTTCCGGGTGTCGGCTTCAAGCTCAAGGGCTCCGAAATTCCCTCCCCGGGGTGGCCGGCGCTGGTGCAACTCGCCGATAGCGAACGCCTCTCGGGGAGGCTTGGTTATCGGCTGTTGCCTTATCAGGTATTATTGGACGCTAACGAAGGCGAGGGGTACGAACGCGCTTGGCAGCCCCCCAGCCTCTTGCCGGAAACAAATCAAGGCTATGCCCTGCAATGGTTTTCCTTCGCCCTGGTTCTGGTGTTCCTGTACGTCTGGTACGGCTATGAACGGAAGCGGCCGGAATAGCATCGTTTCTGAATCCGACTCATTGGTATTTCGCGAACTTGATAACAACGACTTCAAACATGCAGCGCAACCGGTTGGTGATTCTCCTCATCGCGCTGATTTGCGTGGTTCCCTTCGCCATCGCCTGGTACTTGTCGAAAAATCCCGAATTGGTCGAGGACCGGCAGAAAAGCAATTACGGTCATTTGATCGTGCCGGCACGGCCTTTCGAGTACGCCGATTTCTTCCACGCTCCGATCACGCCGGCAGAAAATCTGCCGGAAATCAAGGGCCGTTGGGTTTTGGTGCAGATCGCATCCGGCCCCACCTGCCAGGACCTGTGCAGGGAAACCGCCCACAAGACCGGTCAGCTCCGACTCATGTTGAACAAGGAAATCCCCCGCGTGCGGCGGTTGCTTTTGCTGCCGGACCCGGCGGATTCAGCGTCGATCAAGGCGCTTGCTGCGACCGATCCCACGCTTCTGATTGCCGGCCTTCCCGAGACCTTGCGCCGGCGTCTGCAGGACGCGGTGGGCGAGCCTCTGGCCGACGGTATGGTGCTGCTGATGGATCCTTTCGCCAATCTGATGATGTGGTATGAGCCGGGTTTCGATCCCTATGGGGCGCTGCGGGATTTGCAGCGCCTGCTCAAGGCTTCCCAGATCGGCTGATAGCCCGGATTCCGGCCCCATCGGCATTTTCACGACAACAACAAGACCCCCATGTTCAGACAATTAACCCTGTTTTGCGTTTTTTTGGCATTCTGCGTGATCGTTCTGGGCGCTTATGTCCGCATTGCCGACGCCGGTCTCGGTTGCCCCGATTGGCCGGGTTGCTACGGCCAGGTGGTCGTCGACTTGCCTGCCACGATTGCCGGCGATGCCGCTAAAGCCTGGAAGGAAATGGCGCACCGCTATTTGGCAGGAGCTTTGGGCTTGTTCGTGCTGATCCTGGCCGGGCTGGCCTGGCGGGTCAAGGAGCGGCGCTTTGCGGCGGTCGTCCTGTCGCTGTTGACGCTGGCGATGGTCGGCTTGCAGGCTGCGCTGGGCATGTGGGCGGTCAAGCTGCTGGTCATGCCGGTGGTTGTCGCCGGCCATCTGCTGGCCGGGTTGATGACCCTGAGCCTGTTATACGGGCTTTATCTTACTCAGACACCCGGCGCTTCGCCCATCCCCGATGGCAGCCGCGGCCTCAGGTGGGCCGCCCGGCTGGGCCTTTTGGCGCTCATCGTCCAGATTGTTCTGGGCGGCTGGACGAGCGTCAACTATGCCGCGTTGGCCTGCCCCGATTTTCCGACCTGCCTCGGTAGCTTCAATCCGCCGGTCGATTACGCTAGAGCCTTCAGTTTGCCGCATGATCTGGGCGTAAATTATCAGGGCGGCGTCTTGTCTTTATCGGCGCGCGCGGCCATCCACTGGACGCATCGCGTCGGCGCGGCGGTGGTGTTCGTGTTTCTGAGTCTGCTGGCGATGGGCATCAGCTCCAACCGCAGCGCCGCCCGCTTGAGCAAGGCGGGCGTCTTGCTGAGCTTCTTGCTGTTGGCCCAGATCAGCCTGGGGATAGCCGCCGTGCTGCTGCGCCTGCCGGTGGTGGTGGCGGTCGCCCACAGCGCCGTCGCGGCGTTGATGCTGTTAAACCTGGTTCATGTCAATTACTTCCTGCGCGCGCCGCGAGGATTAATTCCCGCACGCGAAGTCCTCGAGCCGTCGCCGCAAATGGCCGCGCCCGCGGTCCCGCCGGTAATCGAAATCCCGACCGTGCCGACCCCTGAACGGCTATTCAGTCGCCTCAGGAGCGGACTCGGCAAAACGCGCACGGGACTTACCGGATTCCTGAGCCAACTGGCGCTGGGCCGGAAGGCCATCGACAAGGCCTTGCTGGAAGACATCGAGGCGCAGCTTCTGATGGCCGACATCGGCGTCGCCGCGACCGGCGAAATCATCGCCGATCTGACCGACGGTCTCGAACGGAGCCAGCTTAACGATGTAGGCGTGCTCACCGGTCGCCTGCGGGAACATTTGTATGAATTGATCGAGCCGTGCAGCCAGCCGCTGCAGATCCCGCGCGAAACCCGGCCCTTCGTGATTCTGGTGGTCGGCGTCAACGGCGTGGGCAAGACCACGACCATCGGCAAGCTGGCCAGGCGTCTTCAGAATCAAGGCCACAGCGTGATGCTCGCCGCCGGCGACACTTTCCGCGCCGCCGCCGTCGAACAGCTTCAGACCTGGGGCGACCGCAACCGGATTCCGGTCATCGCCCAGCATTCCGGCGCGGATTCGGCCTCGGTCATCTTCGACGCCGTGCAGGCCGCGCAGTCCCGCGGCGTGGATGTGTTGATCGCGGACACCGCCGGCCGCCTGCATACCAAATCCAATCTGATGGAAGAGTTGCGCAAGATCAAGCGTATCATTGGCAAACTCGATGAAACCGCGCCTCATGAGGTACTGCTGGTGCTGGACGCAGGCACGGGGCAGAATGCCATCTCCCAGGCCAAGCAGTTCAACGAGGCCGTGGGCTTGACCGGCCTCGCCCTGACCAAGCTGGACGGCACTGCCAAGGGCGGCGTCATTTTCGCACTGGCCAAACAGTTCGGCATCCCTATCCGCTATATCGGCGTCGGCGAGGGCATCGACGACCTGCAGGATTTCGACGCACGGAAGTTCATCGATGCTATCTTTACCGAATAGGGGCGGATATGCCCCCGGCCACTGTCTAATCCCTGTCAGACGCTAGCCCGTGCTGCAATTCACCCACGTCTTTAAGCGCTATCCCCAAGGTGGAGAAGCCTTGGTCGGCGTCAACTTCCGACTCGAGCGCGGCGAAATGGCTTTTCTCACAGGGCATTCCGGGGCCGGCAAGAGCACGCTGTTGAAACTGATCCCCATCATCGAGCGCCCGACCCGCGGGCATATCATGCTCGACGGACAGAACCTGAGCCGGTTGCCCGACCGCGATATTCCCTACGTCCGCCGCAAGCTCGGCCTGATTTTCCAAGACTTCCGCCTGCTGCACGACCGGACGGTGTTCGACAACGTGGCGCTGCCCCTGATCATAGCCGGCTTCGGTCAGGCCGAGATCGGACGCCGGGTGCGGGCGGCCCTGGATAAGGTGAGGCTGTTGAACAAGGAGAAGCGCTATCCCATCGGGCTGTCGGGCGGCGAGCAGCAGCGGGTCGGCATCGCCCGGGCCATCGTCCACAAGCCGCCCATCATCCTGGCCGACGAACCCACGGGCAATCTCGATCCGGAACTGTCGGCAGAAATCATGGCGCTGTTTAGCGAGTTCAATCAGGTCGGTGTCACCCTGCTGATCGCGAGCCACGATCTGGCCCTGGTTTCCCGCATGGGCGGCCGGTTGTTGCGCCTGCATCAGGGCAAGCTGATCGAAGGTGGCGAAGAATGAGA
>Ga0335070_10008362_pt1 | contig 12133 bp, 8 predicted proteins | sample Lox_Sample_13_FD_206722 | JGI IMG/M metagenome (GOLD analysis project Ga0335070, IMG submission 206722) | Soil microbial communities from Loxahatchee National Wildlife Refuge, Florida, United States - Lox_Sample_1.3 | ecosystem: Environmental > Terrestrial > Soil > Wetlands | place: USA: Florida...
TTGAGCACCTCCGGAGCCGAGATCGGTTTCTTCGTAATGCTCGTTGCCAGCGCGAACTCCTCGAGTACTTCAGGAATCGTCATATGAAAACCTCCCACATGTAAGAATCCGCGGGATCGCCCGCGGCCCCTCTATTTCACCCGTATCCCGTGACTGAGGCCTTCGGCCGTCGCCACCCAAATGTCGTCTCCATCAAAATCGACGCCCAGCACGTAGTTATGTGCCGGCGCCGTCGCGGTTTCCGTTCGCGTTACATTTCCCGTCGCATCGCGCACCAGCATCTCCGGCTTGTGCGTGTCAAGCGCCGGGCGGTAGACCGCCCAGTTCTCGCCGTCGTAGTAAGCGAGACCCTTGTCGGTCGAAAACCATGCGCGATTGCCGTCCACGGCTTTGACCTGGTTCAGAAAGTTGCTCGGCAGCCCGCTATCTTTATCCAGAAAATTCTTCCAGTTACGCCCGTCGTAGCGGCTGGCGCCGAAATAAGTGGCCACCCAGAGAATTTTGTCCTTCTCCACGTAGCTGACCGACGTGGTGATTTCATGGATCAGGCCCTGGTCTTTGTACAGCACCATTTCGGTCTCGCCGTCCGGGTCGTTGTAGTCTTTCCAGCGCTCGGTTTTCGCGTCGTATTCGAGCACGCCGCCACCCCACACCGCGTAATACACCTTGCTTGGCGTGGCGTTAACGCCATAGGTCCAGATTTCGTACATCGGGGTATTGCGCTCATTGAACAGGCTCCACTGACCCGTGCGCGAGTTCAAGCGGCAGCCCCCGGCTGCGGTGGCGACCCACACGTAATCTCCCTGGACGGCGACGCCGTAGACTACGTCGTTGGCCAGGCCGCTGGTGAGCTGCGTGTAAGTGTCGAACCGGCCGGCGGAATAACGGCTGAGCCCGCCCATCGTAGCGATCCAGACGTCGCCCGTGCGTTTGTCGGGCGCCACATAGAGCACCGCCCGGTGTGCCAGGCCGTCTTCCGGACGGAACACTTTCCACTTGCCGTTTTCGTACAATCCCAAGCCGTTTTCCGTCGCCGCCCACACACGCTTCCCATCCACCGCGACATTGAAGACATGGTTGTCCGGCAGTCCGTTTGCGGTGGTGAAATTCTCCCAGCGATATTCAGGCATGTCCGGGCGGCCGCCGGTAGCGGCTGCCGCCGGAATGAGAGCCAGCAGAAATACGAGAATCGTCCTCATAACGTCTTCAGGTACTCAATCAAATCGTTGAGCTCGTCTTTTTGGAGGTCGTTCGTCACTCCGTGCGTGTCGTGGGGATTGAAGACCGTCCAGATTTCCTCAAGCGACCGCGCCGAGCCATCGTGCAGGTAAGGCGCCGTCATGACTACATTCGTCAATTGCGGAACATCGATCAGGGGCGAGCGGTCGGTCGGCTTGCCGGAACCGACGTCCGTCAGTTTCTGGTTGGTGTAATGCGGCCCGGAATGGCACACGCCACACTGATTGCTGGCAGGAATGGGCGTGCCGTCCTTGCGACGCGTGCGTTCGAAAATAGCTTTGCCGCGCTCCTGGGATGGAGTCAGTTCGCCGTTGCGATAACGGTTCGGCCTCAATGGAATCGACTTGATGAAGCTGACCAGATCATTGAGCTGCTCGCCGTCGTAGCTTTGCGAGCGGTAAAAGAATTTCTCGGTCCGCGGCCCGCACTCGGTCTCTAAATTCGGATTGCCGCCGTTCCATTTAAACGGCGCAGTGTCGGCAACGTCCTCGAGCAGCCGGTTATCGACGTAATCTTTGCCGAAACCGTCCGGCTCCAGGTCCCACGACAGGCCGTCGAAGGTCGCTTCGATGTGACAATTGGCGCAGCCGAAGTGTCCGTGAAAACCGAAGCTCGCGCTGAAAAAGAGACGCTCGCCGCGACGCTCCGGCGTCAACGTAGCCGGCCCGCCTAGCGAGAGTTCGCCGGTTACCCGGCGAGCCGCGGTGTCGATGACGGAAATCGTGTCGCCGGTGCGGTTCGCCACATAAAGCTGCTTCCCGTCGGGCGAGAGCGCCAGGCCCTTAGGACCGTGGCCCACTGGTATCCGCGCCAAAACGTAATTCGCCGAAGCTGAAAGATCGTTGGCGAGTGCCTGCCGCTCGCTCGAGCTCAAAGTCCGCACGAACGCCAGCAGCCGGCCGACGTCGATGACGGTCACACTGTCTGAGCCCGTGGTGGAGACGTAGCCCACGCTCTTGTCTCGCGCCAGAGCGATCCCGAAGGGCGGCGTGTAATAGCGGTCCAGTTCGTCGATGGGAATCTGCACGACTTCGCCCACGTCGTCGCCGAAAAGTGAAATCGAGTTTCCGATCACCCAGCCGTGCTCAACGTGAGCCAGCGGAACCAGATTCTTGGGCCGCATCTGCGCGGCCATGCCCAGCCGCCCGTCCGCCGAGAGGGCCACGTGGAAGACGCCCGCCGCGCCGTGCAAACGGTACCGGTCGATGACGATTTGCCGCGCCGCATCGATCACCGTGATCTCCGATTCGGGCTTCGCGCGCCACGTTCCGATGTTCGGGTAGATATGCGTCGAGTACACCCGGTTTCCGTCCGGCGACAAAGCCAGGTAAGCGGCGCCGCGCCCGGCAAGCAGCCGCTTGGTCTCGAGGCCCGTCGCCAGCTCAACTACCGACACGTCATTGCTGAGCCGGTTAGCCACAAAAAGAACCCGGCCGTCGCGGTCTGAGACCACCGCGTTGGGTTCAAATCCGGTGTGCAGGGAGCGCGTTACCTCGAGCGTCGAAGTATCCAGCTCCGAGACCGTGTCGCTCCAGGAATTCGCGACGTACAGACGTTTGGCGTCCGGCGACAGCGCCAGGCCTTTGGGAACGCGCCCCACCGGAACGCGGCGTAGAATCTTCCGTGAAGCGAGGTCGTAGGCCACGACTTCGTCGGTCCCCTCGCACAGCGCGTAAAGCCGCGAGCCGTCCGGAGAAATTGCCAATTCAACCGGCGAGGGATAGCGCAGAGCAGCAGGCTCTTTGACCGTCGCGGCGAGCCCCGCCACGGCGCTTGCAGCCAGCAAGAAAGCTCCTGCTCGCACAGCTCACTTCTCCTCGACCGTAATCACACGGTCCACCGGCAGGTTCTCGAGCACCTGCCTGGTTCCGCTGGGCCACGTAACCGTCAGCTTGTCGATTTTCGTTGCGCTCGCCAGGCCGAAATGCACGCGCGGATCATCCTGCGACAGGTAACCGGATCCACCGGTACGCTCGCGCAGTTGCCGGTTGCCGGTTGCGATGACTTCCACCTGCGCGCCGATCCCATCCCGATTGCTCTTGTGTCCCACCAGCTTCACCGAGATCCAATGGTTCGAGCCCGGCGAGACATTGTGCAGCAGAAAAGCAGGCCCACCCAGGTTGACGATGAACGCGTCGATCTTGCCGTCGTTGTCATAATCCGCGAACGCCGCGCCGCGGCCAACACTCTTCACTTCGAAAAACGGTCCGGCCGAAAGCGACACGTCTTCGAATTTCCAGTCACTCATGCCGCGGAACACCGAGTGTTCCTGCGGAATCATGTGGATCAGCCCGCCGTGCACGATGAAAATATCGGCGCGGCCGTCGTTGTCGAAATCCTGCACACCCGTGCCCCAGCTCACGTACTGCGCGGCAAGCTGGGAGATGCCCGCGCGCTCGGTGACATCTTCGAACTTCAGTTTGCCGGCGTTTCGCATCAGCCGGTTGTACTTGGAATCCGAGACCCACAGATCCACGCGGCCGGCATGGTTGAAATCGAGAAAGACAGGACCCATGGCCGAGGTATTCTCACCGCTCTGCCCGTAAGCCACTCCCGCCGATTCCGCAATCTCCTTGAACGTTCCGTCCTTCTGGTTGTGAAGGAGAAAGTTCTCCGTCTTGTCGTTGGCGACGTAGATGTCGGGGTAACCGTCGAGATCGAAATCGGCCGCGGTCGCGCCCATGGTGCGGCCTTTGTAGCGGGCGATGCCGGATTTCTCGCTCACATCGGTGAACGTGCCGTTGCAGTTGTTGTGCAGCAGCACGTTCGTCTCGGGTTCGTAATCGAGCGGGCCGGGATAGTTGTCGGCGGCATAGTAAGCGTGATAATCCGGATCGAATTTTACGTAGCGGCCGACGAACAGGTCCACGCAGCCGTCGCGATCGTAATCCAGCCACGCCGAGCCGATCGACCAGCCGGGAATCTTGATGCCCGCCTTCCCGGTGACGTCTTCGAACGTGCCGTCGCCCTTATTGCGATAAAGGATCACGCGGCCGTAGCCGGTCACCAGCAGATCGACGTTGCCGTCGTTGTCATAGTCGGCGGCGATGGCCGCCATGCTGAACAGGTCGCCGCCAACGCCCGCGTGCTCGGTGACATCTGCGAATTTCCCATTTCCCAGGTTGCGAAACAGGTGATTATGGGGCGGATTCTGGGGCAAATGGCGCAGCGGGTAGGGGTGCATCCCCTTTCCCAGCGGCTTTCCACTCACCACGTAGAGGTCCATCAGGCCGTCGTTGTTGTAGTCGAACCACACCGCTCCAGCACCGGTGCTTTCCACGAGCGATCCCAGCTTTTCGGCTCCGAAACTATGCGTGAATTGAATTCCGGCCTGTGCGCTAACTTCTTCAAAACGAATCGGCGAGGAGGCGGGCTGCTCGGCCGCCAGCGCCACAAACACAACTGCAATCCCCCCCAGCACTCCCCTCATTGTTTGCCTTCATTTGCCGGCATGCACGGGGAGGGCCATCTTGACCGGTTCTTGTGTCCGGAGCAGCACCGCCGGTGCTGCGTTCTCCGGCGCGCGTTCCGGCCCGGCATGGCAGCCGACGCAAACCCGCTGCTCCCCGCGGCGCGCCCAAAACCAACCTTTTTCCGCTGCGAGGGTTTTTCCAATGGAGTCCAGCAGTTCAAACCGGATTGGCGTTTCACTGGGTACCTGAACGTAAAAAGATCCATCCCGCTCCACGGGAGCTTGCCCGAGCGCAACCGGCGAACCGGATGCATCCAATGCCGACACGCGAACCGTCGAGACTGATCCGCCGGGAATCTTTTCAGAACGGGAGGTGTAGACATTCAGGCAAAGCACGTTGGCTCCCTGCCGGTTGCCGAGGGCGGATGGGTGACGCTTGGACACCGTGTGCGGCTGGACAAGAACTGGATCGAGCACGTTTTTTCCTTGGACAGCGAGCACCTTCTCCGGAAGACCCTGCCCCGGTTTCCAACGGCACAGCGAGAAGGCTCCGGCGCTGGGCCGATAGGCTACCAGCCACTCTTCGGGCGAAATCTCCGCGATCGGACCCGCGAACTCTCCCGGGGCTGAAGGCAGCTCAACCTGTGTTGCCCAGGCCGAAGTGAACCGCGCCAGGTGCGCGCCGGTCTCGAAGATGATGTCGCCGGAAGCCAATTCCCGCCCGGCGAAGCGATCCCGCCCGTGATCGCAGCGGTGCGTCTCCACGCCGCTGCCGTCGGTGTAAACCGTGTAGAGATCACGGACCGCCGATCCGGCGCCCGGGTGCGGAGCTTCGAACAACACGCGGCCGTCGCGCAGCACGTCGCAGATAATGTGATCGCCCGGCGCATACGTTAAACGCAGCGGCGCACTTCCGTCGAGCATCGCGGTCTCGATCTGAAATCCCGTGGGTGTACGTCTGGCGTAGGCAATTTTCTCGTCCGGCAGGTAAAACGGCGTGACTGCATCCTCGGCAAACGAAGTGATGCGTCGCGGCACTCCGCCCGCAACGGGAATCTCCCAGATTTGCCAGGAATCGGCCGGTTTCTGCTTTCCCGAAAACAGCACGCTGCTTCCGTCGAAGGAGATTGCCGCGTCGGCGGATGCGGCGAAGCCGGGGACCAGTGCGCGCTTGCGGCCATTCGAGATGATTTCGAGAGCGGCGCTGGCGGGAAACCGCTCGCCGCCGTGAAGCGAGGCACGCCTATCGTAGCGCGGGGCTTCGGTGAAGAGATACGAAACCGGAACCGGAGCAGCTCCGGACAGTAACAGACACAGAACCAGAACGGCTGTGCAACGGCGGATCAAACCTGATGAACTGCACGTTTTGTTCCAGTCCGCTCACTGCTTGCCAAGTGAGAAAGGTACGTCCACTTGCGTGACGACTTCGACAGCTTCTCCGTTAAGCAAGATGGGCTTATAGACCCACTGTTTCACGGCATCTCTCGCGGCGGCGACTAATAGGGGATGGCCGCTGACGAATTGTACGTCCGACACTCGCCCGTCCTTGCCGATGACGATGTTGAATCGCACCATTCCCTGGATGCGAGCCTGCATGGCGAGAGGAGGATAAATCGGGTCGACCTTGCTGAGTAAGTTCCTTTCCTGCACCTTGGCGCCAACGCGGATGCGCTCAGGCGCTACCTGGCTCCGGCCGGCCGCTGCCCCGGCGCCGTGCGGATCGAGCGTGAGGCGGTATTCCCCGCTGGACAGGGGGTCGATGAACTCTAAGATGACGTCGTTGCCGATTCCTTCAATGTACCGGTAGAGCCATTCCTCGAAGGGAGGCCGCCCGTCCTGCCCGGAGGGATGCGATTCTATTTCGTCCGGCGGACCATACATGATGTAGATGCGCCCGCGGTCCGTCTTCCACCCGGGAATGTCCATGTAGGCAAAACGTTCGTTCGCGTAAGCGATGCGCCGGTAGTGTTCCTCTTTGAATTCGTTTTCCGGTGTACCCGGAGTCGGATCGCGCAGCAACCAGAACTGTTCGATGAATTTGTTCCTTTCTTCATCGGTCGTCAACGCTTTGAACGCTGTGCGCTCCTGTTCGGTGATGATGTAAGCCACGTCCTGATTCAGCCATCGGTCGTAGGGTGAGGTCTCGGTGACGTACGCCCGAAGAGTTGGTGTGTGTTGAGGCGGCTGCGATTGCCACGCCACCAGCGCCACCGCAGCGGTTGCCAAGAGGATCACCGAGGCGAAGAACGGCGTCCAAGCGTTGTTCGGCCCTTTGGGATACAGCAATCGACGGATGCGTTTCACGCGACTTCCTCCTGTAGCCGCCACGACGAGTTCGCGCCGGCGGTTTTGTTCCAGCGCAGCGAGCGCTGTGGCGTATTCATGCGCATTGCCGCGCATCGCGACCACCACATCGTCACAGCAGTTTTCACGCTCCGTGCGGATCACCGTGGAAATCCACCAGGCCGCCGGATGATAAAACAACAAGGCCTCGACAGACCGCTGCAACACATTGACGAGGTAATCGTGGCGGCGGATATGCGCGAGTTCATGCAGCAGGATGGCCTCCACCTGCCCTGCGGGCAGACCGGCGAGCAGCCCGACCGGCATCAAAATGAACGGCCGGAAATGGCCCAGCACCATCGGAGCATCCGCCAGGCAGGACTCCAGCAGCCGGACCGGCCGCGAAACGCGCAATTGCTCACTCAAGCGCGCGAGTTCCGCCTGCCAGCGTTCGGGGGCGCAACACACACCGCGGCGGCGCAGGCGGCACACGGAGATCCAGCCGGCCACCTGCGCGAGGCCGAACGCCCAAACACCGGCAATCCAGAAGGGCGCAAGCCACGGTACCAGTGCGGCCAGGCCCAGATTCGAAGGCCAGGCGGCATCCATGCCGGTTCGCACATTCGAAGCGGGGAAAGCGTAGGTTCTTACGATCTGCACAGTGTGGCCGCCATCCGGCATCACGACAATCACAGTGAAACCGAATCCGCAGAGCATCACGAACATCGCTACGCACGCCGCGGCATAGCGGGCGTGCGCCGGGCGCAACACCACCAGCGCCGCAGCCAGAGCTGCGGAGATGACGGCTCCTTCCCACAGCGAATGCAGCAGCGTCCAGCCGATCGCCCCGGCCAGCCGCGTTTGAACCAAGGATTCAACGAGGTTCATTGCTTCTCCTTCCCGTACTGATCCAGCAGCTTGCGCAGCTCGACAAGCTCCTTCTTGGTAGCCTTGCGCGCCGAGAGCGCGCCCATGAGCAGCGCCTTAGCCGACCCGCTGAACGCACGCTCCAGCAGGTCTCCGGCGAGTTGCCGCTGGGTCCACTCGCGCGGCCGCGCGGCTTCGTAGACGTGCGCGCGCTCCTTCTCGTCGCGGCGCACCAGCCCCTTTTCCGCCATGATCTGCATGAATTTCAGGACGGTGCTATATTGCGCCGTCCGCCGCCGGCTGATCACGTTATAAACGTCGCGCACAGTGGCCGGCCCGATGCTCCACAGCACGGTCAGGATTTCCAGTTCGGCGTCAGTAGGTCTGGGCGGTTCGCCTGCCATATACGAAGACTTTACTAGTAAAGTTTTCGTATGTCAAGAGGGCGGGATGCGCGTTTTTCGACCAAGTGGCTGCTTGTAGTTCCACGCTGGACTACGGTAAGGAGAGCTGTGGTTCTGAGGTATTCCGGGCGCTACCCTCTGTGCTATCCGGTAAACTAGCGGAATCTGGATTATGGCGTTGTCCGCGGGCGACAGAATCGGTCCCTATGAGATCCTCGCGCCACTTGGCGCAGGAGGCATGGGCGAAGTCTGGAAGGCGCGAGATACGCGCCTGGACCGGCTGGTAGCGATCAAGACCAGCCACACGCGCTTCAGCGAGCGTTTTGAGCGGGAGGCGCGGGCCATCGCGGCTCTGAACCATCCTCATATCTGTTCGCTCTATGATGTCGGTCCCGAGCATCTGGTCATGGAATACATCGAGGGCGAGCCGCTGCGAGGGCCCGTGCCGCTCGCCCAGGCCCTCGCGCTGGCAGAACAAATCCTGGACGCGCTCGATGCCGCGCACCGCAAGGGCATCATCCATCGCGATTTGAAACCCAGCAACATTCTGCTCGCCCGGAATGGCGTGAAGGTTCTCGATTTCGGGCTCGCCAAGATCGAGCCCGCCGCAGCTTCCGGCGGCGGCGTCCAGGTCAAGACAGGGACCATGTCTTTGACCGCCGAAGGCTCGATTCTGGGCACTCTGCCGTATATGTCGCCGGAGCAGATCGAGGGGCAGGAAGCCGACGCCCGCACCGATATTTTCGCCTTCGGAGTGGTGCTGTATGAATTGATCACGGGCAGGCGGCCGTTCGCCGGCGAAAGCCAGGCGAGCCTCATCGCGTCGATCCTTAAGGATCGACCCCAACCTCTGAACGAGGTGCAGCCGCTGGCGCCGGGCCGCCTCGCCGACGTGGTACAAACGTGCCTGGAAAAGGATCGAGAAAAACGCTGGCAGTCGACGCGCGAGGTGAGCCATGCGCTTAGGTGGATCCCGACGGATACCTCAGCGGCGCAAGCCACCGCGAAATCGGTGCGTCTGTGGCGAGCATTGGCCGCGGTCATGTTTCTGATCGCGATGGGCATCGCGGTCTTGTTGTATTGGTCCAAAGCGCCTGCCGCGGTTGGCCGATTCGAAGTCGCCTTGCCCGAAAACGTGACGCCGGGCGACGATGTGACGGTATCCCCTGACAGCCGCAAGCTGGTGTTCAAGTCAGAGAGTGGACTGTGGATCCGCGGTTTCGATGCGCTGGAATGGCGGCGCTTGCCCGGCACCGAGGGCGCATCCAGTGCATTCTGGTCTCCGGACAGCCGTTACCTGGGATTCGCGGCCAGAAACCAGATCAGGAAGGTGGATACAGCCGGTGGCCCGCCGGAGACGCTGTGCACAGTTCCGGGCGACACGCATTCGGGCGCCTGGAATCGCGATGGGGTCATCATCTTTGGAAGCTGGGGCGGCGGCGCCGGCGGTCCGCTGTGGAAGGTTTCACAGGCGGGCGGATCTGCCACTGCAATAACACAGGTCGACGTGTCCAGGGGAGAGTTGTACCACACGTGGCCGGTGTTTCTGCCAGACGGCACACATTTCCTCTATTTCCGCTCCGGTCCGCCGGACGTGCAGGGCATGTATGCCGGTTCGCTCGATGCCGCATCCCAGGACCAGTCGCGGAAGCGGATTCTGGCGAGTAAAATGCCGGCCTCCTACGCCAACGGCCACCTCTTTTTCCTCCGCGAGAGGACGCTGTTGGCGCAGCCGTTTGATGCTCGTCGGCTGCAACTCGATGGCACGCCGGTTCCGGTAGCCGACGCCTTACAGGAAACCTGGTACGCCACTGGGGTTTTCTCGGTCTCGTCCGGCGGCTCTTTGGCCTATCGAGCCGCGTCCCCGCCAGCAAACTGGCAGCTCACCTGGGTCGACCGGCAAGGAAAGACAATCAGCACAATCGGACCACCAGGCCCGGATGTCGGTATTGCCTTGTCGCCAGATGGAAAGCACGCGGCCCTCAAGGATTCGCAATATGATGTTCCGGGCGATCTCTGGATGCTCGATCTTGCGAGCGGCCGGCGTACGCGTTTCAGCTTTCGTACAGACGTATACACCCCCGGAGTCTGGTCTCCGGACGCAGCCCGTATCGCCTACGCGGCCGGCAATTTCGGCGACACGCTGTACGACAAAGCCTCCTCTGGTGTTGGCGATGAGAGGGAACTGTTGAAGGAGCCCGGGTTGCGGCATTATCCCACCAGTTGGTCGCCCGATGGCCGCTTCCTGCTCTACCATACTGAGAACACGCCCAAGACCGGATACGATGTCTGGGTATTGCCTCTCCAGGGCGATCGTAAGCCAGTCCTGTTGCTGGGAGAAGCCTTCAACGAGTGGGCCGCTGTCGTCTCGCCCGACATGCGCTGGATTGCGTATGTTTCCATGGAGACAGGCGGTGCGGAGGTCTATGTCCGTCCGTTCCGAGTGTCGGAGCAGACCGGGATGCCCGCTCTGGGTGAAGGCAAGTGGCAGGTCTCGAAAGACGGTGGAAACTGGCCCCGCTGGCGTTCCGGCAAGGAGATCATCTTCGATCATGCTCCGTGGGAAACTAGCCTTTTCGCCGCGCCGGTAAAGGTGAGTGGCGCCATCTTCGAGAGCGGAGTTCCCCAGCTGCTATTCCCCGGCACACCCTTCTACTGGGACTCTACTCCGGACGGCCAGCGCTTCTTACTCGCCGTGCCTCAGGTTCAAGGGGCCAGTCAAAGCTCAATCAGCGTGGTGCTCAACTGGCCCGCGCTGTTGAAGAAATGAAGCGCGGCAGGGCCAAGTAAGAACCGCCCACTCGGGTGCGGAGTTTCCTGAAGTCTCCCTGACGCCGTAGCGCTTACAAATCCAAGTTGACGGTTTGTCGCCAAACCGCGGAATGGGCAGCGCCGTCATTCGGACCGGCACCAGAAGGAAGCGTGGCGTGTTACCCAGCCAAGTGAAATCGCAGGCTCCAGGAACACCGGTTTCCGATAGACCCACATGACACTCTTCTTTAGCCCGCCGCGTGCAACAAACCTCTTCCTTTGCGATTTCTGCCTTCCATCGTGCTTCCGGTCCGCGTTGGAATAACCTGGACAGATGCGAAAGCCAATCATACGAGGCTCGACAAAGCCGAAGGTATTCCTCGTGGTGCTGTTTGTGGCGGGGGCCACCCATGCGTTGCGTGCCGATAGCGGCAGAACCTTTGGAACCGCCGGCAAGGAGGAGAGGGTTCTCAAAGCCGGCGTGGAAGCGGAACTGTTCCGCCACACCGGAAAGGGCTTCCTTACCCACATGTGGTTTGGAGGCGATTTCAGGAATTACGGTCTCACGCGAATCCGCGTGTATGTGGATGGCGAGAGACAAGCATCCATCGATATGGAATTGATGATGGGACACGGGATCGGTTTTCAGGATGACGGCGCCCATGGGGCGTGGAACGCATCGGTAAGACCGGCCAACCTAGCGGCATCTACAATACGTATCGAATCCCGTTCGGTTCGAGCGTGCGCGTGACCGCGCAACGGGCCAAGGGGGAAGAAGAAGATCCGCCATTCTGGTGGATTACTCGGGGCGTCGAGAACATGCCGCTTGATGTTGGCGGAGTACGGCTCCCGGAGAATGCGCGGCTCAGGTTGTACAAAGTCGTCAATCGCGCGACCAAACCGCTGGAGGAGTTCGCCATGTACGACACGCCGAAATCGGGCATGCTTTACATGGTTACGATCGCCGGGAAGAGCGGCGCGTTCTGTTTTATGGAAAGCTGTGTCAGAGCCTATATGGGAGGCGCCAAAACCCCTCTGTTGCTGTCCTCCGGACTGGAAGATTATTTCCTCGGGACCTATGATTTCAACCGGGGCAGATACTACACGCCCATCGCCGGGGTCACGCACCTCGTGCCGGACGCGGAGTTCTCAGCGTACCGTTTTCACGAGACCGATC